>Ga0209123_1001024_pt1 | contig 30081 bp, 29 predicted proteins | sample BarGraIncu00431A_FD_184500 | JGI IMG/M metagenome (GOLD analysis project Ga0209123, IMG submission 184500) | Arctic peat soil microbial communities from Barrow, Alaska, USA - Barrow Graham LP Incubations 004-31A (SPAdes) (version 2) | ecosystem: Environmental > Terrestrial > Soil > Wetlands >... | reverse complement strand
ACCCAACTGACGAATGGTCGCTACTGTGCGTTTCCCGAGTTTTATATAAAGCTTGACTGCTCGAATGCGGTCTTCGTATGAGTACATGAACTACCTCCAAGTAGTCCAAGTTTTTGTCCGCACCCCCCATAGGTCCAAATTATGTTGGCACAAACACTCCAAGCGACTTCCCAACAATTTGACCGCAATCTGTGCTGCCTTGAGTCCGTACCAGCAAGAATTATTTGGTGTTGTGGAGTCGACTTATAACTGGTACTGGTTGGTCGATGGCCTCATGGAGGCCGGCTATTTCAGCAGCCCAGGTCCAAATTGTGTTGGCACCAACAGGTGAGGGGAAAGAAGAAATCCGCGCAACGCTAGCGCATACCACCACAAAAAACAGCGATATTTACATTAAGGAAGTGATACCTGAAACATCGGGAATAGTGAGAAAATTGCCGTGGTAAAAAGTGCCTAATATAGAAAAATTACCCACGCGTTTATGCGGGTTACAGGGCATTTAAAAACTACTGTATTTTTGGCGCTGCTAACGCAAAGATAGGACTGGCAAAGTTTTCAAGCTGATATGCCCCGGTATGGGGTGCAAGGGGTCGAGTGTTCGAATCACACCGTCCCGACCAATAAATTAAAAGGGATGCAGATTTTGATCTGTATCCCTTTTTCATTTTAGCTTGATTGACAAGAAAAAATACAGCGTGAATATCCACTTATAAAGTGCCACACTATCTCGCTCAATACACACACCTCAGTGATTTGAGTTATCTGCCTGTGATATCAACTATTTGGCCGGGGAACCAAATTGGCGCTCCCCCTATCGAGACGATCTTCCAACTCACCTATGTATGCACTGATAGTGGTGCTTGTTTGTTCTGTAGCAGAACAAAGATCTCGCTCAAGTTGATCCAACCTTGCTAGCACTGTCATCCTCGATTCTGCATCTGCGATTGCCTGTCTCTTAAGTTCAATATCCAAAAATCCTCGCAGCTCAGTAAAACGGGAAGTTTCTGATTGGCTAGCAAGCACTCTATTGGCTTGCAATTCCTTTGCGTGACGACGAGCATCAAGGAGCACCGATGCCTGCAAGTAGACAACAAATACCAAGAACAATGCCGTCAGAAAAATTAGCATCCCAAGCATGACCAATCCAAGTGGTGCCTCAACTTCAATAAAACCTAGCGAAAGGGTTGTCGGTGTAATAAAAATTATCCAATTGAGCGATGCGAAAGCAGCTACAGCGGCCAAGACAATCAAAAAAAATAGCGTTCTGAGTTTCATAATTAGGTTCCTCCTTTGCTAATCTTGCAGTTGCATATTTCTTTATGCAAACTGCAATGATTCAATATTCATTTCGATGGAATACTGACATTCTTTCATACTTCTTCAATCCACTAAGACTTCTTGTCTTCGTGTCCCTGTATAGAAAATAAACCAAACAGAGCCTATTCTCTGTACGCTACCTAACATACTGTTGATGTCGCCCTCTCCACAAACAACACAAAATGAATCAGAAAGTATATAGCGCTCTTGAATGCAACGATGTGACAGTCTTGCGTGAATGGGCATTACAGGGCTAAGGGATTGGCATTTCGACCACTATGGAATGCAAAGGATGACCATGTTCAAAGACGACTGGTCAAGATTTTTGATCAGTATTCACACATGACTATCCGGCCTATGCTGTCGTCGCCTAGTCAGGCATTTATTCAGGTGAATGTCATAGAGAATTTGAAGAGCAGGTATGAAAAAATACAATGGGAACACGCTGGCAAATTAGCACATTTACGCCTTGGTATTCTTCTGCTATTCCACCCATGTTTGCCTCCCCTGCCCCCTGTTAAAATCTATATTTGTGAGGTCGCTCACTCTCTTGGGTGTCAGGAAAACTAGCAGCAGCTTCACTTATATACTCATACAAGACATTTATAATTATCTCCACCGTAACGCGACTGAGAATTTGTTACCTTTTAACAAAAAAAGCTCGCTAATTATTCAATTTACGTGTATTCAGCCTGCTCTAAAACATCTAATTATTCTTACTTCCCCACAAAATCTGTGCGAAATCCTGTGGATAAAAAAATGGAATCCAAGCTAAGGTAATGATCTGAAAGTGAAAAAATGGATTGCTCAATATAATTGCACCCAATCTTTTACAGCACATAACGCAGGATCACCATGTAATGCGCTGCACTGCCAGCGATCACGAAAATATGCCAGATCCCGTGTGCATGAACCAGGTAGGCATCGAGCGCATAGAATATGATGCCAACCGTATACAGTAATCCTCCAAGCACGAGCCATGTAAAACCAACAGCCCCCAGTGCATGTAACAGTGGGTACGAAGCGACCACAGTCGCCCAGCCCATCACGACATAAATTGCTACTGACAATATTCGCGGCCCTGTATTCGGTCTCAACTCTTGCAGAATGCCGAACACCGCCAACCCCCACACCACCCCGAGCAGTGACCAGCCCCAAGGTCCACGTAGCGTCACCAAGCAAAACGGCGTATAGCTTCCGGCGATGAGCAGGTAAATGCTGTGATGGTCTAACTTGCGCAGGATAATTTTTGCGCGCCCATGAAAGCTGTGATAGAGCGTCGAGAAGCTATAGAGCAACACCAGCGTCACGCCATAGATAGAGACACTCACTACTTTCCATGCGTCACCACTCATTGATGCAAGCACAACGAGCACGACTGCACCTGTGAGCGCTAATATAGCGCCGACTAGGTGCGTTACAGCGTTGAGCTTCTCTCCGTAATACATATTCATCTCCTCACTCTTATCCTAGCAGGATGATAACGCAGAGATGTGACGAGTATGACGCACCAGCTACCACCCATATTATTTTCACTAGCCACAAAAAATGTCGCCAGCTTAGTGCACTGTTTTTCCTCGCATTACTTTGATCTGGCCATGCATGTTTTTCTTCTCAAGACGCTTGTTTTGCGACCTTCTGGTTGGCTTGGTAGGCCGGCGCACTGGTGGCAATGCCACAACGCTAGCAATGATCTCATGCAGTCGTTGCATTGCATCATTCTTGTTTTTTTCCTGGGTTCGATATGCCTGCGCTTTAATAATCACAACGCCACCCTTCGAAATGCGCTGATCCTTCAATCTAAGTAAACGTTGTTTGAGATAGTCGGGCAAGGATGATGCATGAATATCAAAGCGTAAATGCACTGCACTGGAAACCTTATTTACGTTTTGACCGCCCGATCCTTGGGCGCGAATCCCCGTCAACTCGACCTCACACTCATGAACGCTAATGGGGTAGATAATGCTCATTATGGGGTCCAGAACGATCGTACATAAAACCTTATTATCACTGAAGTGTCAGCACCGTCACGACAGATCAATCAAGAAATGTTCAATAATTTTCCAGCATGTTAGCCATAGCAAAATTTCACTGAGCTTATGCGTTATAATATAAAGGTATTAGGCAGATTCCCCTTTTGTCGAATTGCTTGTTTGCACATCAAGAGTCCTTGGTATCCCCTAATATTTATCGACTTGCAATGAGGGGGAGCAAATGCGGCCCCTACAGCTATCTTTAAACATTACCATCGACAGAGAACGAAATCGTACCTGCCAATTTACAGGCCAGCTTATCCCGCACGGATTAAAAAAGCTGACTTCATAACGAGCAGCTTGTGGCCGGTTGCTTTGGCAACTGCAGCCCCTTTACATTGAAATGGATTATGGCTAAAGAAGAATTAATTGAAATGAATGGCGTTGTATCAGAAGTGCTGCCGGATTCTCGTTTTCGGGTAACTTGTGAAAATGGCCACCAGCTCATTGCTTACACATCAGGCAAGATGCGTCAGCATCATATTCGTATTCTCGCAGGCGATAAGGTGACACTTGAACTATCTCCCTACGACTTGAGCAAGGGACGTATTACGTTCCGCCATATCGAAAAACGTGAGCCAGGCAACTCAGGCCAGCCACGACGCCGTTATTAAAACAACGCAAGTTCCGCACAGCACTTGTTAATAAATGAAAGCTCGCCCTGGCGAGCTTTTTTTGCATGCATTTCAGCAGAAATCCTTGCTGCTTAAGCAGATATACCTACTACCACCTGCGGGAAATGTTATTGCTATCAGACGCGCACCACGTCCAAGTTGGTAAAATACCGTTGAGATCCTTCCCACATGCCTAACAGATCCCCTATGCCCACATCCATACCGCAAGCGATACACCGCAAAGATTACGCCGCACCTGATTATCACGTGGACACTGTCGACCTCGGCTTTGACCTCGCCCCCGACGAAACACATGTCGCGACTCGCATGACGCTATCGCGCGCAACCAACAGCCAAGCCAATGAAATCCATCTTCATGGCAATGGCCTGAAACTGGCACAGTTGCGCATGAATGGTATGACGCTGCGTAAGAAAGACTATTCTCTGGAATCTGGTGATCTGCGCATCTTCAATGCGCCGGAGAAGGTCATTCTGGAAATTGAAACGATCATCCGTCCATTGAAAAACACTTCGCTGATGGGCTTGTACGTGTCAAACGGCAATTTTTTCACGCAGTGCGAAGCGGAAGGCTTCCGCAAGATCACGTTCTTCCCCGACCGGCCAGACGTGATGGCAAAATTTACCGTAGTGCTGCGAGCCGACAAAAAGCAATACCCAATTTTGCTGTCGAATGGCAACCTGATCGAAGAAGGCAAGCTGCCTGGCGGTCGCCACTATGCCAAGTGGGAAGACCCATTCAAGAAGTCTTCCTACCTGTTTGCACTGGTTGCAGGCAAACTGGTCTGCCAAGAGGAAAATTTCCGTCTGAAGTCTGGGCGCAAGGCCCTACTGCAAGTGTGGGTCGAGGCAGGCAACCTCGACAAGACTGCACACGCAATGGCATCGCTAAAACACAGCATACGCTGGGATGAAGAACGCTTCGAACTAGAGCTGGATCTAGATCGTTTCATGATCGTCGCAGTCGGCGACTTCAACATGGGCGCAATGGAAAACAAGGGGCTGAACATTTTCAACACGAAGTTTGTTCTGGCAAATCCACGCATAGCGACCGACATAGATTATGCCAACATTGAAGCGGTTGTAGGGCACGAATATTTCCACAACTGGACCGGCAACCGTGTCACTTGCCAGGACTGGTTCCAGTTATCGCTAAAGGAAGGTTTGACCGTGTTCCGCGATCAGGAATTTTCAGCCGACATGATTGGCACTGATTCTGGGCGCGCGGTCAAGCGCATTGAGGATGTGCGCACATTGCGCCAGTTCCAGTTTCCGGAAGATGCTGGCCCAATGGCGCATCCGGTGCGCCCCGACTCCTTTGTTGAAATCAATAATTTCTACACCGTCACGATTTATGAAAAAGGCGCCGAGGTGGTACGCATGTACCAAACGCTGCTCGGCAAAAATGGCTTCCGCAAAGGCATGGATCTGTACTTCCATCGCCACGATGGACAAGCAGTCGAATGCGATGACTTCCGTGCTGCAATGGCGGATGCAGCTAGTCGTGATCTGAAACAATTTGAGCGCTGGTACAGTCAGGCAGGCACACCACACGTAAAAGCTAGGACAAGTTACGATGCCGACGCACAAACTTTTACGCTAACGCTGTCGCAATCCTGCCAGCCGACGCCGGGCCAGCCAAAAAAATTACCCTTTCATATTCCAGTCGCAGTCGGCCTACTAGATAGCACCGGCCAAGATATGCCGCTGCATCTTTCAGAAGGCAGCGCATCCGGCACCGCCACGACGATGATGTTGGAATTAACGAAAGCGAAGCAAAGCTTCACGTTCACGCAAGTACGCGAGAAGCCGGTCATATCACTGTTGCGCAATTTCTCCGCACCTGTGATCTTGGACATCGACTATAGCGATGCCGAACTGGCACACATGTTGGCACACGACAGCGATCATTTCAACCGCTGGGAGGCGGGCCAACGCCTTATGATGCGCCGCCTGCTTGCGTTAACTTCTGCGGCACAAAAAGGCAAGCAGCTAACGCTAGATACGATGGTAACCGATGCGCTATGCGCCACCTTGAATGATGCGTCACTCGACCCGGCATTTAGAGAACTGGCGCTGACGCTACCATCTGAAGCGATAGTTGCAGAACAACTGATTTCGGTCGATCCGCAAGCTGTTTTCACCGCGCGTCAGTTCATGCGCACAGCACTAGCGCAAGCATTAAAAGCAGACTTCCTCACCGCCTACGAATCCAGCATGACCACCGGCGCATATCGACCGGATGCCATATCTTCTGGCAAGCGCAGCCTGAAAAATATGGCTCTATCTTACCTGCTTGCATGGGCAGATGACTCGACCTGCCAGTTGGCGCAGGTACAATTCGACACCGCCGACAACATGACCGACCGCCTTGCGGCGCTTACGGCGCTAGTCGGTTCGGATGGGACTTTGGCCGCAAATGCAAGCGACAAGGCTTTGAACCGTTTTTACCGCGAGTTCAAAAAGGAGGCACTGGTCATCGACAAATGGTTCACCTTGCAAGCGATGGCGCATACCACCGACGTGGCTGCAATTAGAAAGCTGATGCTGCATCCAGCATTTACCTTGAAGAACCCGAATCGGGCGCGTAGCCTGATCTTCAGTTTCTGCAATAGCAATCCGTCGCGTTTCCATGCAGCAGATGGCAGCGGCTATGAATTTTGGTCTGAACAGGTAATTGCGCTCAATGCGATCAATCCACAAGTTGCTGCACGACTGGCGCGTGGGCTTGATCGGTGGCGCAAGTACGTGCCAGAATTCCAGTCAAAAATGGAGGCGGCACTACAACAAGTTGCGAAATCGAAGAGTCTCTCTAAAGATGTGCGAGAGGTCATAACAAAGTCTCTGGCAGCCTGAAATTCAAAATACTCAACCTATCAACAGAAAATAGAACCATGAAAAGTATCAGCCTCACGCAATACCTAGTCGAAGAACAGCGGTTACACAACGCCATTCCGTCAGAATTACGTCTATTGATTGAAGTGCTGGCACGTGCCTGTAAACACATTAGTCACGCGGTCGGTAAAGGCGCTCTGGCTGGGGTACTTGGCAGCGCTAATAGCGAGAATGTACAAGGTGAAGTGCAAAAGAAACTTGATGTGATTTCGAACGAAATCCTGCTGGAAGCGAATGAATGGGGCGGCCATCTGGCAGCGATCGCATCGGAAGAAATGGAAACCATCCACCCAATCCCTAACCGCTATCCGATGGGAGAATACCTGCTGCTATTTGATCCGCTGGACGGCTCTAGCAACATTGACGTAAATTCCTCTATCGGCACGATCTTTTCAGTTCTGAAGGCACCTGAAGGCATGACCACACCGACAGAAACCGACTTCATGCAAGCAGGGGCCAAACAGGTTGCCGCTGGTTATGCCTTGTACGGTCCACAAACTGTGCTGGTACTCACCACCGGCAATGGTGTTGCTTGCTTTACGCTGGATCGTGAATTGGGCGCCTGGAAACTGACTGAACGCAACATACAAATTCCTGCCGAGACACAAGAATTTGCGATCAATGCATCGAACACACGCCATTGGTATCCACCGGTCAAGCGTTATGTCGATGAAATGCTGGCCGGCATTACGGGGCCTCGTGGGAAGGACTTTAATATGCGCTGGGTCGCGTCTATGGTCACTGACGTCCATCGTGTACTCAGCCGCGGCGGCATCTTTATGTATCCAGCTGATGCGCGCGAGCCAGATCGGCCAGGCAAGCTGCGCCTGATGTATGAAGCCAATCCAATCGCGTTTATTATCGAACAAGCAGGCGGCGCCGCCACCAACGGTCAGCAGCGCATATTGGATATTAAGCCAAAAAAACTGCATCAGCGAGTAGCGGTATTCCTCGGTTCAAAAAGCGAAGTCGATCTGGTCACCGCCTATCACAAGAGCTAACGATATAGCTCAATTGACGCTGGTCGTAATAATGAAATGTGCCGCAGCCAGAATGCAGACAAACCCTAGGAACATCAATACTATCAAGCTATCGTATTGATGCTCTGGCCTATATGAACGGGAAGACTGCTTGCCGATAGTGTCGCAGGGAGCGCCTGGATAAGTGCCAATGCACTTGATGCCTCCAGATCCAATGCTTTTTTAAGCACTGCTACGCCCACGTCCTGCCGAAGCTGAGTTTGCGCCATGCTAGTCGCCAAGCTTGCGATGTCAGTGACTGCCATAACCACCTCACTGGATTGGAATCAATAGAATTAAGATACCAAATATGTCCCATGCGTGTTTAGAAACCATAAAACTGCTGGAAACAAAATTACTGACGCCTTGCTTCCTGCACGCCATTAACATCACGGATAATGTTGATGGCCTTCTGTAATTGATCAGTGGAACCAATTTCTGTTGTGAAGGACATGCGCGCCCATCCTTTCGAACTTTGCGTATTGACGCCGATCACATTGATTTTTTCACGCGAAAAAATTTCAGATATATCGCGCAATAACCCCTGCCGATCGCTGGCCAGCACAAAGATATCGACCGGATATACAGTATCAGGTGCAGATTTTCCCCAAGCAGTATCAATTACCCGCTCTGGAGTCGAGTGCTGCATTTCAGAAAAATTACTGCAATCTGCACGATGAATGGACACACCTTTTCCACGCGTGACAAAACCAACGATCTCGTCAGGCGGCGCTGGCTTGCAGCATTTTGCCATCTGCGTCATCAAGCCATCGGTGCCCACGACCAGTACGCCTGATTTTGCACCTTGCACAACACTGGATGCTTTGCTTTTTTTGGTGAGAACGACATCATCTGTAGCAAGGCTCTTGGCTGCATTTTCCGCATGCAAGGCTTGCTCCACATTACGCAGGCTGAATGCATCATTCCCAACTGCGATAAAAAACTCATCAACTTTTGCAAAACCTAGCTTGTGCGCCAACTCTTCAAGATTAACTGCCGTCTTGCCTTCTCGTTGTAAGGTTTTTTCCACCATACTGCGTCCAGATGCCAAGGTTTCCTGATGGTCGATAGCATTGAACCATGCGCGAATTTTTGACTTGGTGCGCGCACTAGCCGTATAACCCGAACCAAGCCAGTCGCGTGATGGGCCTGCTACGATAGTCGAGCCTTTGGCCGTGATAATTTCGACCGTTTGCCCGTTCTTGAGCGGCGTATTCAAAGGCACCATCACGCCTTCAATTTTTGCCCCCCGGCAACGATGCCCAACATCGCTATGTAGGTAATAAGCAAAATCGATAGGGGTTGAACCACTCGGCAGTTCAATCACCCTCGCTTGAGGCGTGAGTACATAAATCCGCTCATCAAGGCCAGCAGATTTGAGCTTATCTACCCATTCTTGGTGTGTATCATCCGACTCTGCAACAGCGTCAGCGACATCGGTCTGCCACGCCAGCAATTGCCGCAGCCACGCAATTTTCTCATCATATTTTTGACCCGTCGCATTCGATCCACCCAGCTCCTTGTAGCGCCAGTGCGCCGCAACACCATACTCTGCAAAGCGATGCATTTCGCTAGTTCTAATCTGCACTTCCAGTGGCAGGCCGTCTTCCGAAGCGACAATGGTGTGTAGAGATTGATAGCCATTCGCTTTGGGACGCGAAATATAGTCGTCAAACTCCTCAAGAATTGGGCTCCAGATATCGTGAATGATGCCCAGTACGGCATAACAGGTCTTCACGTCATCCACGATAATACGGAATGCACGCACATCGTGCAGCTTGGAAAAATCGAGCGATTTCCCACGCAATTTATTCCAAATACTAAAAATGTGTTTCGGGCGGCCCGACACTTCCGCTTTGATGCCCGCTGCCGCCAACTCCATCTTCAGGCGAACGATAGCTTTTGCAATAAAATCTTCGCGCTCTATGCGTTTTTCCTCAAGCTGTTTCGCAATCAGGCGGTACGCATCCGGTTCCAGAAAGCGAAATGAAAAATCTTCCAATTCCCATTTCAGCTGCCAGATTCCGAGACGGTTTGCTAGTGGTGCATACAGGTCCAAGGTCTCGCGCGCATACTGCTGCACCATTCCATCCAATAGTTTACTTTCGGTGAAATATCGCAGTGTCGTCACACGCGATGCCAGACGGATCATCACCACACGTATATCCGAAGCCATAGCCAGCAACATCTTGCGCAACGTTTCGACCTGCTCGACAGCCTGTTGCGCTGCATTTTTTCCGCGCAACACCTCCTGAGGGCCGGAAGTCAGTTCACGCAAACGCAACAACTGGCGGATGCTATTAACTAAAACTGCCACTTCCTTGCCGAAACGAACCTCAATGCTTTCAGCCGCTTTAGGGTCAATGCCAGGCACCTCCGCCAGTAAACCGGCGATACGGGTTTGAGCATCGCAATTGAGCAGAGACAGTGTCGTGGCAACGCCGAGCACAAAGTCCATAATCAACTGACCGGTCTTTAACTTACGGTCAGCATAGAGTGGCCGGACATAAGCGAGTGCGTCCAGCACGCGTTCGCCGTCGTCCTTCGAAAGGCCTTGGTTCAGTTGCGCCTGTTCGGCACTATGCAAAGCGGTAGTCGTTACCATAAGTATCTTTGATCCTGATTTACTGCCATGCCAACATCATGCTGGAGCGCCTTACTTTCTGCTTGAATCAACCGATCCAGACGGCAATAGACAATAGCAATAACAGCAGCATCCACAGCAGTAGTGCGCGCCAAACCAGACCTATCGTGCTTTGGAATGCACGCAAACCAGGCTCTTCACCCGGCATGCTTTCCACTTCAATTCCGGAAGAATCAATAGTAGTGAGGTCGATAGGCAGAATATTGATCGCCTTTTCAGCAGGATTGCCAAGCCGGACTCCCATAGCACCACCACCCGTAGCGAGAATAATGCCTATCGCCTCATTCTGCCAGCGACTGGCAAAATTTCGCCATGCATAGACCGCATCCTCAAAATTTCCCATGACAGCGAAAGCAATTGCCGTCAAACGCGCAGGTATCCAGTCTATCCAGTAAAAAGCCTTGCTTGCAAAGCGTCCAAATGCTTCATTCCCAGTATGCCCAGGCTCGTTCCATGCACGCGACAGGTATTCTGCAACACGGTACAGTACCGCGCCGGCCGGGCCGAAGGGCAACAAAAACCAGAAAAAAACACCAAATACATGGTGGTGTGACGTGACTAGTGCTTTTTCAATCGCGATGCGCGTGATATCGGCAGCCTCCAAGCTAGACGTATCCTGCTTGGTCCAGTCGGCCAGCAAGGTGCGCGCCTGCGCTTCGTCTCCAGCCACCATGGCTAAATGAATGGCAGTAAAACTATTACTGTAATGTCGAAAACCCAGTGTGAGGTAGACGACAAGAATGCTCCAAATTAACTCAGCCAAAGGGTTAATTTGTACAGCAAGCAAATGAATCAACCAAGTTGGCACCACTAGCATGCCCATCATAGCCAACCATCCAAAACGCCCGTGACGCACATGCCCTGCATTGCACCACGCCTCCACCCTTGAAGCCAAGACTTTGATCTGTGCATATACGGCATTATTCGCCCGCAATGGCCTAAACTGCTCTATCAGCAACGCACAAAGAATTGAAAGAAATGTCATCGAAACCCCTTGAAAGAACCTATACGATAACCCACCACATCGTCAGAATCAAACCTGATTTGAACATGCGTCGTCATGCACGCAAAAAATGAAACAGATTACGCAGCATTCCAGCAGTTGCACCCCAGATAAAATATCCTTCATACGGCATCGCATAAAAGGTGCGGCGCAATCCGTTAGGGAAATCACCCACGCGACGCTGGTGGTTCATGCCGTCCATCAGAAAGGAAAGCGGCACCTCAAACATCTCGGCCACCTCGAACGGATCTGACTGCAATGAAAATGGGGGCTGGATGATGGAAACCACTGGCGTGACGCGATAACCAGTTGCCGTCACATATTCGGGCAAAGCCCCTATCACGTCGATATGCTGGCGGTGCAAACCGACTTCTTCTTCCGCTTCGCGCAGCGCAGTGTCGATCGCAGATGCATCGGCGTCCTCTGCCCTGCCGCCAGGAAAACTTATCTGGCCAGGATGATCATGCAAATGCGCAGTCCGTTTGGTCAGCAACATCGATAACCCAGTATCGCGCGCCACAATTGGAATCAGCACAGAGGCTGACATAGGAGGGTCAAATGCAGTATGCAGACGCTTCTCAGAGCTAATTTCCGGGGTCCAGTCAGGCGGATTGGCAAAACGCGAGCGTATCCAGTCAGCCGCCAAGCGCTCTGGATGAAGCGCAGTCTCACCGGCAATGGAATCAATTGCCATACTATGTGGATCAAAAAGCAAGCTAGCCAAAAAACTCTCCTGATTTAAATTTCAGAATACCTGTGACTCCGATGTTAGACTACTTCACTTCATGCCGAGTTCATCAACAATGGATTTACATAAGCAAAAAGGCGCCAATCGGCGCCTTTTTGTGCTGAACCAGTCGATTACTCGGCTGCTTTGGCGACAACACGACGGCTTGGCAATTTTTCCTTGATACGTGCCGACTTGCCTGAGCGTTCGCGCAGGTAATACAGCTTTGCACGACGGACATCGCCACGACGCTTGACTTCAATCGACGCGATCAGCGGCGAATACAATTGGAACGTACGCTCAACGCCTTCACCAGACGAAATCTTGCGGACGATAAAATTCGAATTAAGGCCACGATTGCGGCGCGAAATCACAACACCCTCATAGGCCTGTGCACGCTTGCGTGTGCCTTCAACCACGTTAACACTGACGACAACTGTGTCGCCAGGTGCAAAGTCTGGGATGTCCTTGCCGAGGCGGGCGATTTCTTCTAGCTCTAGTTCTTGAATCAGATTCATTTTTTACTCCATATACCATCATGGCGGCGCATTGCATGTGTGCTTTCATATATGAAGCACCTGCCCGCTAGAGGATGGGGTTAAACATGCGAATTTACATTCGCGCTTTGTTTCGAATGCCTAGGAAGGCAAAGCCTTTCCAGAGCAGTCCGACATTTTACTGCAAACTACAATTTCAAACCACTCAATATTTTTTCATCAGCCTTCGTCAGCAGACCTGCCGCGCGTGCCTGTGCAATCAGATCGGGACGCCTATTGGCCGTTGCTTGCAACGCCTGCTTTCGACGCCACTTTTCAATTTCAGCATGATGGCCTCCCAACAACACCTCTGGCACCATCATGTCCTGATAAATTTCCGGTCGCGTATAGTGCGGGCAATCCAGCAATCCATTGACGAAACTGTCGTTCTGGGCTGATGCCTCATCGTGCAAGGCACCTGGCAATAAACGAATTACCGCATCCATCAAGGCCATCGCAGGAATCTCGCCACCCGAAAGCACAAAATCGCCGACGCTGATTTCTTCATCCACACAACGGTCCAGCAAACGCTGATCCACTGCCTCATACCGTCCGCACAACAAGACCAGTCCAGGCTCAGCGGCAAGCTGTGTCACTCGCTGATGCGTCAATGGCTGTCCCTGCGGCGACAGGTAAATGACTCGCGGCATGGGTAGGCCCAATGCCGTCTGACGTGCTTTCGCAGCAGCAATAGCATCCTCCAGCGGTTTGGCTAACATCACCATGCCAGGACCGCCCCCATAAGGCCGATCATCCACTGTACGATGCCGGTCGTGCGTGAAATCACGCGGATTCCACAACTCAAGACTGCATTGTTCTTGCTCAAAAGCTCGCCGGGTAATGCCGGACTGCGTCAGCGCCGTAAACATTTCCGGAAACAGCGTGACAACATCGAATTGCATCGCATGCTCTCCAGAAACACGTTCGCCGCTTAGTATTCCGGACTCCAGTCTACTTTGATGACTTTCGCTACCTGATCAATCGTCTTGACAAATTGATCAACAAACGGAATCAGCATTTCGCGCTGTCTATTTTCAGTGCCAGGAATATCAGGAACGCTTACCCGCAAAATTGGATGCGCCCCGCTCTCCATCAAGCCCTTAACCGTGCCGAGATGCTCTCCCTGCAGGTTTTCGACTGCCAAGCCGATCAAGTCGACCCAGTAAAATTCATTGTCTTCCAGCGCAGGGAAATAGCGGCGTGATATCTGCACCAATGTACCCTTCAGCGCTTCCGCCGCATCCCTGCCAGTGACACCAACCAGTTGCGCGACCACTTCATCGACATGCATTTTTGCATGAAGCATATCGACGTCATGCAACTCTGGTTTGTCCAGCCACCATCGGCGCGCATGCAGCATTGCACCGGCATCAGCAGAATACGGCTTGATACGCACCCATCCCTGAACACCAAAAGCACCGGTGATATACCCCACCGGCACCAGATCTTCAGGGACGTTCATGCGATGTACTGCTGAAAACTCAAGCAGCTTTGCTGACGACACCTGCCAAGCGAGCAACAGCTGGCGACAATTGTGCGCCAACACCTTGCCAGTAAGTCAGGCGATCCTGTGCAATACGGATGGACTCTTCGCCACCGGTTGCGATCGGATTGTAAAAACCGATGCGCTCGATGAAACGACCATCCCTGCGGCTGCGGGAATCAGTAGCTACGATGCTGAAAAACGGACGCTTCTTTGAGCCCCCGCGAGATAAACGAATAACGACCATAATATTTCCAAAAAAGTATCGAACACGGAAAAAGTCTGCAAGTATAGCGCAATTTTAATGTGAAAGGAATGATTCCATCACCTTTTCAACTGCAACACATCACGCACAGCACCACGATCAGCTGAAGTCGCCAGCGCAGCATAGGCTTGCAAGGCCTGCGACACAACACGTTGGCGGTTGACAGGCTTCCACGCATCGTCACCCTTGTCCTCCATCGTGATGCGACGGTCAGCCAACTCAGCTTCACTAACCTTCAGGTGGATGTGACGTGCCGGGATATCAATTTCGATGACGTCACCCTCTTCCACCAAGCCGATTGCGCCACCAGCCGCTGCTTCTGGCGAGGCATGGCCAATCACCAAACCTGACGATCCGCCCGAAAAACGCCCATCTGTAAACAAGGCACAGGATTTCCCCAGCCCCTTTGACTTGATGTAAGAGGTCGGATACAACATCTCCTGCATGCCCGGCCCGCCTTTCGGTCCTTCATAGCGAATGATAATGACATCGCCATCCTTGATATTGTCGCCCAAGATCGCCTCAACAGCATCGTCCTGACTCTCAAAAACGCGCGCCTTGCCACTGAACACCAAAATGCTGTCGTCGACGCCTGCGGTTTTCACGATACAGCCATTCTCGGCAATGTTGCCATACAGCACAGCCAGCCCACCATCCTGAGAATACGCATGAGCCTTGTCACGAATGCAACCGTCAATGCGGTTCATGTCAAGCTGCTCATAACGTTTGTTTTGCGAAAATGCCACTTGCGTCTCGACCCCGCCCGGCGCTGCCTTGAACAACTCAAGCACAGCAGCATCCTTGGTTGTCATGATGTCATTATTTGCAATTACTTCGCCTAGCGTCTGGCCAAGCACTGTAGGCGCGCTAGTATCGAGCAGGCCAGCACGCGTCAGCTCCCCCAGTATCGCGACAATGCCGCCGGCGCGATGTACGTCCTCCATGTGATAGTCCTGGGTCGCTGGCGCAACCTTGCACAGGCAAGGGATCTTGCGCGAAATGCGGTCGATGTCGGCCATCGTGAAATGTACGCCACCCTCATGTGCCGCTGCCAACATATGCAGCACGGTATTGGTTGAGCCGCCCATGGACACGTCCAGCGCCATCGCATTCTCGAAGGTCGCCTTGGTCATGATGCTGCGTGGAAGTACCGACGCATCGTCCTGTTCGTAATAACGCTTCGACATTTCAACGATCTGGCGTCCAGCCCGCAGAAACAGCCCCTTGCGGTCAGCGTGAGTCGCGAGTACCGTGCCATTGCCCGGCAGCGCCATGCCCATCGCCTCCATCAGGCAATTCATCGAATTGGCAGTAAACATGCCAGCGCATGAGCCACAGGTTGGGCAAGCGGATCGCTCGAAATTCATCACTTCTTCGTCGGTCACACTTGGGTCGCCAGCCTGGATCATCGCATCGATCAAATCGATCTTGATCATTTTTTGTGATCCTTCCGGCCTGCCATGCAAGGCCTCCACCACCTTGCCCGCTTCCATTGGACCACCCGATACAAATATCGTCGGAATATTCAAGCGCATGGACGCCATCAACATGCCCGGCGTAATCTTGTCGCAGTTGGAAATACAAATCATTGCGTCAGCGCAATGCGCGTTCACCATGTACTCAACCGAATCGGCAATCAAATCACGTGAAGGCAGTGAATACAGCATGCCGCCATGACCCATGGCGATGCCATCGTCAACCGCGATCGTATTAAATTCCTTTGCCACACCGCCAGCGGCTTCAATTTCGCGCGCCACCATCTGACCCAGATCCTTCAGATGGACGTGACCAGGCACAAATTGGGTAAAAGAATTGACCACAGCAATGATCGGCTTATCGAAATCGCCATCTTTCATACCGGTTGCACGCCACAGCGCACGAGCGCCAGCCATGTTGCGACCGTGGGTGGTGGTTCTGGAACGGTATTGCGGCATTTTGTCATTCTCCATGAATAATTTACTGCGTAAGTCCGATAGATTGCCTTGCGCGAAGCACTGTGTCAAATATATGATGCCTGATCATGCCGCAAGGCATTTTACAAAAAATGTGAATGGGGCATCCCGCCTTTTCAAGGTTTGAAAGTTATCACAATGCTGATCCACCCTCTGCCAGATCCGGTATTCCTCAAGCTCGGGCCTTTATCGATCCACTGGTATGGGATGATGTATCTGTTGGCATTCGCGCAATTCATTGTGCTCGGCCGTATACGCGTGCGTCAAACACACGTCGCTGCACAGGGCTGGAAAAATGAGCACCTCGATGACATGCTATTTTACGGCGTTCTGGGTGTTATCGTCGGCGGCCGCCTAGGCGAGGTACTGTTTTATCATCCGGTCTATTATTTCACCCATCCACTTGAGATACTTGCAGTCTGGAATGGCGGCATGTCCTTCCACGGCGGCTTCCTCGGCGTTGTTGTCGGCATGTGGCTTTGGGGCCGAAAAACTGGCAAAAATCCGATAGATATTTTGGATTTCATCGCGCCACTGGTGCCGCTCGGATACGCCTGCGGACGTATCGGCAATTTTATCAATGCCGAACTGTATGGTCGCGTTGCAGATGCATCGCTACCGTGGGCAATGATCTGGCCGAACGTCGATAATCTCCCGCGCCACCCGTCGCCGCTTTATCAAGCGCTGGTTGATGGGGTGCTGGTGTTTATCCTGCTATGGCTATTTGCGCGCAAAGAGCGGCCTAGATGGGCTGTCAGCGGCATGTTCATGCTGCTATATGGCTGCGCCCGCTTTTTTACCGAATATTTCCGCACGCCGGATTATGAAGTGACTTTCGCCGGCATCACCATTTCCGCCGGACAGATGCTGTCGCTACCGATGATAGTCGTCAGCCTGATTTTCTTCTGGCTAGCCTATCGCAAAAAATAACGAGGCGCGCCATGGGAAACGTATTGCACCATCAGGCAAACGGCATCGCTACTGTTGTTTTATCCAATCCAGGCAAACTCAATGCGCTTGATGTCGCTATGTGGCAAACGCTGGCGCAAACATTTCGCGCGCTGTCGCAAGACGATAATCTGCGTTGTGTGATCGTGCAAGGTGAAGGGGGCAATTTTGCCGCCGGTGCTGACATTGAAGAATTTCCGGTGCAACGCAACAGCATCGTGCAAGGCCTCCGCTACCACAACGAACTCATCGGACAGGCGCTTGATGCTATCGCCCACTGCCAGCACCCGACGGTTGCTGCAATTGAAGGCGTATGTGTTGGCGGCGGACTTGAAATAGCCTGCGCCTGCGACCTGCGGATTGCTGCGCCAAATTCCCGCTTCGGCATTCCTATCAAGCGTCTTGGTTTTCCACTTGCGCCATCCGAAATGCAAAGCTTGCTGCAACTGATTGGCCTTGCCTCAACGCTTGAAATCCTGCTGGAGGGGCGTGTTTTCGATGCTGCCGAAGCCAAAGAAAAAGGCTTGCTGCATCGCATCGTTGATGATGCCGCAGCTGAAGCACGCAAAACAGCCATGTGCATTGCAGAAGGCGCACCTCTGGCGGCACGCATGAACAAACTATTGGCGCGTCGCCTTGCTCCGCTGCCTGAACCGTTGAACGCACAAGAACTGCATGCAGTGTTCGCATTACTGGAATCGCAGGATTACCGCGAAGGCATTGCTGCTTTTATCGACAAACGTAAACCGGTATTTACCGGCAAATAATCATCTGACAGACTCGTATGAATGCCAATTTGTATTCCCTGTTCGCATCCCGCTTTCCACAAGACAAAACCTCATGCTGCATAGAAACCCACGACGGCCTCTGTTATAGCTGGGACGATCTCGAACGCGCCACCGCAAAAATAGCCAATCTGCTCGCCAGCCTGATACTGCCGAAGGGATCGCGCATCGCGGTACAGGTTGAAAAATCGCCCGAAGCGCTGATGCTGTATCTCGCGACTATCCGCGCCGGTTTTGTCTATCTGCCGCTCAATACCGCATACCGTGCAGCAGAACTGGCGTATTTCATTGGCGATGCAGAACCTGCGGTCTTTGTCTGCTCACCTGAGAACGTCGCATGGGTAAGCGAGATTGCGCAAGCCGCTGGCACGCAACACATCCTCACGCTCAGCGATGCACGCACCGGCACACTGCTTGAACAAGCAACACCGCAGCCGGACATTTTCGATACGATAAATACAGCGTCAGATGACCTTGCCGCCATCCTGTACACGTCCGGTACAACGGGTCGCAGTAAAGGCGCGATGCTCAGCCACGGTAACCTGGCGTCCAATGCGTTAGTGTTGCACGACTACTGGTACTGGCAAAAAGACGACGTGCTACTGCATGCGTTGCCGTTATTCCACGTACATGGACTGTTCGTCGCCTCACATGGTGCGCTACTGAATGGCAGCAAGATGATTTTCCTGCCGCGTCTCGACACTGCCGAGGTCATGCGTTACCTGCCGCAAGCAACAGTATTCATGGGTGTACCCACTTACTACGTGCGCCTGCTGGCGGACCCCGAATTTAATCGTACTGCCTGTGCCAATATGCGCCTATTCATCTCCGGCTCAGCGCCAATGCTGCTCGATACCTTCACCGAATTTGCGCATCGCACCGGCCACACCATCCTGGAGCGCTACGGCATGAGCGAAACCACGATGTTGGTATCCAATCCCTTTAAAGGCGAGCGTAGAGCCGGCACAACAGGCCTGCCTTTACCGGGTGTTTCAGTGCGAATCGTGCGTGAAGACGGCACACTCTGCGCGTCTGAGGAAAATGGCGATATCCAGGTCAAGGGCCCCAATGTATTTCAGGGATACTGGCGCATGCCGGAAAAGACCGCGGAAGAATTCACAACTGATGCTTACTTCAAAACCGGCGATGTCGGAAAAATCAGCGCCGATGGCTACATCAGCATAGTCGGTCGCAGTAAGGACTTGATTATCACTGGTGGTTACAACGTCTATCCGAAAGAGGTCGAATCCTTCATAGACGAACTCGACGGCGTGACCGAATCTGCGGTGATTGGCCTGCCGCATCCAGATTTTGGCGAAGCGGTCACGGCAATCATTGTGCTCAAGCCGGACGCCGGTTTATCCGAAGCGGGTGTGATCGCTGACATTAAGGAAAAAATAGCTAACTTTAAAGTGCCGAAACGCGTCGTCTTTGTTGATAGCCTGCCGAGAAACACGATGGGCAAGGTACAAAAAAACCTGCTGCGTGATCGGTATAAAACCGCATAAACCTAGGAAATAAATTAACTCTCGTTATCTGTTTCTGCACGCATCGCCGCCTGAATTGCGCGATGCGAAAAGCCACGTTGCAGCAAAAAACGCATCTGTTTGGCGCGTTCGCTCGCGTCTGCCGATTTGTGTCCAAATTTTCTACGCCAAACTTCGATAGCACGAGCAGATTCATCCTGCTCCAGCTTGGTTTTAATATCTGCCAGCGTGTCGCCTTCTATGCCATGGCTCTGCAATTCACGCATGATGCGACTATTGCCAAAGCGCGCAACCCGCCGGTTAAGCATGGATTCTGAAAAGCGTTCTTCAGACAAAAAATTGGCAGCCTCCAGCCAATTGAGTAAGGCCTCTATGTCCTCTTCTTCGCTCGCATAGCGCGCAAGCTTTTGTGCCAGCTCATGACGGCTATGCTCACGCGCAGACAGGTAGCGTAATGCGCGGGCTTTCAGGCTGATTTTTTGTCCCCTCCCCTTTTCAGGGGGAGGGCTAGGGTGGGGGTAGGTTTTCATGTTTGCCGCAATGCTCGTCAATACTGCTTCAATATTTTCAAACACTTCATTGTTCCAAAATCGGAGCACATTCCAGCCTTGCAATTTCAGATAATTAGTTCTCTGATTATCGTAGGCGAGCTGTTCTTGGTGCTGTCCGCCGTCCAGCTCAATCACCAGCATTTGCTCGATACAGGCAAAATCAACAATATATTGCCCGACTGGGTGCTGACGGCGAAACTGGGTGCCATTCATGCGTCTATCGCGCAACTCACCCCAAAGCACACGCTCAACGTCGGTCATGTCTTTGCGAAGTGACCTTGCTCTGGCGGTGGTGACTTCGTTGATTCTTTTTCCCATAAACGATCACCACACCCTCATCCTAACCTTCCCCCTGACAAGGGGAAGGGATATTTCCCTACTTGTACCTGATCTTACTTTTGATGCAAATTGGGGTCTGTTTATTTTTTCATCGCAAAAATAAACAGACCCCAATTTTCCTAACACTGCATTTTCTGCTGCCTTATTTGTCTTTTTCCTTGCTCTCTTTTTCCTTGACCTTGGGTTCCTTGCCGCTAGGCGGCAATTCGCGCACGCCCAGCGAGGCACGCACCTTGTTTTCGATCTCGCGAGAGAGTTCTGGACGTTCTTTCAGATAATTGCGTGCATTGTCCTTGCCCTGCCCGATACGCTCACCGTTATAGCTGTACCAGGAACCGGCCTTCTCGACCACCTTGGCATCCGAGCCAAGGTCCAGAATTTCACCTTCGCGTGATGTGCCTTCTCCGTACAAGATATCAAAATGCGCTTCTTTGAACGGTGGCGCCACCTTGTTCTTGACGACCTTCACGCGGGTTTCATTGCCGATGACTTCGTCGCCCGACTTGATCGAGCCAGTGCGGCGGATGTCGAGCCGGACGGATGCATAAAACTTCAGTGCATTGCCGCCGGTTGTCGTTTCAGGATTGCCAAACATCACGCCAATCTTCATCCGAATCTGATTAATGAAAATCACCATCGTATTGGTGCGGTTGATGCTCCCCGTCAGTTTGCGCAAAGCCTGCGACATCAATCGCGCCTGCAAGCCTGGCAAAGAGTCGCCCATATCGCCCTCGATTTCAGCACGTGGCGTCAATGCAGCGACCGAATCGATCACGATCAGGTCAACGCTACCGGAGCGAATCAACGCATCCGTAATTTCCAGCGCCTGTTCGCCCGTATCTGGTTGCGAAATAAGCAGCTCATGCAGCACTACGCCCAACTTCTGCGCATATCCGACATCCAGCGCATGCTCCGCATCGATAAACGCGCAGGTGCCGCCCAATTTTTGCATTTCGGCGATCACTTGCAGCGTCAGCGTGGTCTTGCCGGACGATTCAGGACCGTAAACCTCGATCACGCGACCGCGCGGCAAGCCGCCGACGCCCAGCGCAATATCCAGTCCGAGCGAGCCGGTGGATACAACTGGAATTTCTTCCATCACGGCACCCGCGTCCATGCGCATCACGGAGCCTTTGCCAAATTGTTTTTCGATTTGCGCCAGTGCTGCGGCGAGCGCTTTGCCTTTGTCGGCGTTGCTTGCTGATTTTTTGTCGTCCATAATTGGTCTTTCGGCTAAATGGGCACTGTTGTAAGACTGAAATGACGTAACAGTGATTACTGTATATATAAACAGTGCATTATGCAAGCACGTTTTTTTATCCCTTGCGCTTTTTTGCAACACAGCGCATCACGTCCCTTCCCCTTCGCAGGGGGAAGATTAGGATAGGGGTCGTATGCCAGCCATTTTGTTGCTTCTCTATTCATTCCTTCCACCCCCACCCTAACCCTCCCCCTTACAGAGGGAGGGGATTATCAACTTGCATGGCGTAATCCAGCTATTATGTTGCGCCCGTGCTAAAATTTTCCCTTTGCTGCACAATTCCCTGTCATGCCATTGCCACCCGCCAATTCTGGACGCAAGCTCAAACATACCCGCGATGTTCACATCGAGGTCTATGCACGCGATGATGGCCTGTGGGACATTGATGCGCGCCTGACCGATACCAAAACCTACGACATTGGCCTGGCCAATGGCTCTATCCCTGCGGGGCGGCCAGTGCATGATATATGGCTGCGCCTGACAGTAGACCTGCAATCGACAATTGTGGACATCGAAGTTTTTTTTGATTTTGTGCCATTCAAAGGTTTTTGCGACACCATCGGCCCAGCTTACAAAAAAATGATCGGGCTCAATCTGCTGAGTGGCTTTCGGCAAGGCATGAAAGAGCGCCTTTCCGGCGTGGAAGGTTGCATCCACCTGAATGAACTGGCGATGATCCTGCCGACGGTTGCGATCCAGAGTTTTTCATTTGGCGACATGGAAAATCGCGCCGACCCTTCTGGCGAAAAACAGGACCAAAAACCGTTCGAGCTGGACAACTGCCATGCGCTGCGCACGGATGGCGCCGCAGTTGCTATTTATTACCCGCGCTGGGCCGTCAAGCCGAATATATAACGCCTGTATTGTCTGCGACACAACGACGTTAAAGACATGGCGGCAAGCAGCAACTGCTGCTATATTGCCCAGTGGCAGCAAATAATCCGATGCAAGCTGCATAGCGCAATCAGCCAGCAAAAATCAAACATAGTAGGGAGATGATAGATGGGAACGGCAAAGATCGTCGTGTCGCTGGACGGCACGGTCATGCAGGAACTGGAACTTTCAAAGGACCGGATCACCATCGGTCGCCGCCCCTACAATGACGTTATCCTCAACAGCCCATCTATCAGCGGCGAGCATGCCATGATCACCACCATGCTGAATGAATGCGTGCTGGAAGACCTCAACAGCACCAACGGCACCTACGTCAATGGCCAGCCGGTCAAAAAACACTTCCTGCAAAATAATGACGTGATTGAACTGGTCAAATTTCGGATTCAATACTTTGATGGTAAACACACCGCGCAAGTGTCCAGTTCAGCGGCGTCCACAGCGGATGCTGTCGCCGGCATCGCATCGCTACTGGTACTCAATGGCGCCAATGCCGAGCAGGCGCTAAGAATTACCAAAGACGTCACTACCCTCGGTCGCGCCGGGGTACAAGTTGCCACGATTAGCCGCACAGCGGCAGGATTTATGATTGCACAGGTCGAGGGCCCGTCCCCGCTGGTCAATGGCCAAGCAGCTGCCCCAACTGGACATACGCTGTTTGATGGCGATGTGATCGACTTGTCCGGTACGCAAATCGAGTTTTCAACGCGCTGATCTCCTATTTTTTGAGCCAATCTTTGCATTTGACTGACAAATTTTGTCAATCTACTGCCAAAAATTGACTGAAAATCACTCCATAGTTATCATTTAAATACTGAATGTACCATTAAAAGCGGTTTTTTGCTGCTGGCATAGTTTCTGCGATAGATAAGGGATGGCAGATTCCCTGCTGGTGTCCTTTTAGGAGAATCAAAATGAAATCCATGAAAATCATGCAACGCGCACAGCGCGGTTTTACCCTGATCGAATTGATGATCGTGGTGGCGATTATCGGTATTTTGGCTGCGATTGCAATCCCTGCTTACAACGATTACACACAGCGTGCTCAAGTCTCTGAGGCTTTTACGCTCGCCGATGGCATGAAAACAGCTATTGCTGAATTTGGTCAATCCAATGGTTCATATCCAGCCGCGGCTGATATAACTGCAGGTGTGAGTGCCCCAGCCGCAGGCAAGTTCAGCGATGCCGCAGCAACAGCTGACACAGGTGTAATTATTGTTACAATGAAAGCTGCGGGTACCGTGGGTGCAGACGTTGCTACTACAACAATAACATTTACACCACCAGCTCTGGCTGGTCTAACAGGCGCTTTTGTGTGGACATGCACATCAACAGCGAAAACAAAATACCTTCCTAAAACATGCACAGGAGTTTAAAGAAGAACTTGCCTTAATCGTCCTACCAATACCAAATAAAAGGGCATCTACGGATGCCCTTTTTGCGCCTTGAAAAAAGAGTCGCTAAACTTTCCTACCCATATTGTCTGAGACACTGTTTTGCATCTCGCGTTGAGCATTAGGATAAAAAATCATAAAAGGGGTCAGGCTCGATATAATTTGCTACAATTCCCTCCATGCCTCGCCGCCCACGCATCCACTTGCCCGGTGTTCCCGTTCACCTCGTCCAGCGCGGTCATAACCGCGACGCCTGTTTCTTTTCAGATGATGATTATTTTGCCTATCAACACTGGCTGGGGGAGGCGCTGAAAGATAGTGGCTGCGCTTTGCACGCTTATGTACTGATGACCAACCATGTGCATCTGCTTCTAACGCCGTCTGAGGCTGAGAGCGTACCTAAACTTGTCATTTCACTGGGACGGCGATATGTGCAGTACATCAACAAAACTTACCGGTGCACTGGCACGCTGTGGGACAGCCGATACAAATCGTCGCTGGTGCAGGCAGAAACCTATCTGCTGCAATGCCAGCGTTACATCGAACTGAACCCGGTCCGTGCGGGAATGACGGATGACCCGGCACTGTACCGATGGAGCAGCTATCGAGCGAATGCGTTAGGACAACTTGATGCACTGATTACGCCGCATGAGGTGTTTTGCCGCATCGCCGGGAATGATGCGGAACGGCAAGCTGCGTACCGTGCGCTATTTCGGCATGAGCTTGACGAGGAGGCGATTGCCGATATCCGGCTGGCGCTGGCGCAGGGACAGCCGCTTGGTGGCGGACGTTTTCTGGATACGATCGAACGCATGACGGGGCAGCGGCGCGAGACCAAACCGCGCGGCAGGCCAAGAAAGAGGGCGCTTGATAATGGTGAAATTTAATTCGAGCCTGGCCCCTTTTTCTCAAGCATACCTGTGGATAAGTTTGTGTATATTTCCGCGCCCTTATATATAAATGTGATTATTTAAGCTGTGCATTTTTAATTGAATGCATGTAAAATTATTTTTACCTTTAAATTCAATAACTTATAATTCTCATTTTTAGTAATTTAAAAAGTTCTCTGAAAATGCCGAATTTGTTTGCCTGTGGACAGCTTTTGCTCGGAAAGCCGCATGAAATCTAGCTTTACCAATCATAACCATGAATCCATGCCGCCTGTACTGCCGGTTTCGGCGCTAAACCAAGCCGTGGCGCGGGTGCTAGAGCGCAGCTTCCCGCTGGTGTGGATTTCAGGCGAGGTATCCAACTTTACCCGCGCTGCATCCGGCCATTGGTACTTCACGCTCAAGGACGATGCCGCGCAGGCAAGGGCAGTGATGTTTAAAAGTCGCGCGCAGCTGACAGGCTTTGTGCCGCGTGACGGCGACAAGATCGAAGTACGCGCGCTGGTGACCTTATACGCGCCCAGGGGCGACTTTCAGCTCAATGTTGAGACCATCCGTCGCGCCGGTGTCGGCAATCTGTATGAGGCGTTTTTGCGGCTTAAGGACAAACTGGCCGCAGAAGGCTTGTTTGCGCCTGAGAACAAACGCCCGCTGCCCGCCTTCCCGCGCAGTATCGGCATCGTGACCAGCCTGCAAGCGGCCGCGTTGCACGACGTACTGACCACGCTGCAACGGCGCGCACCACACATACAAGTGATCCTGTACCCAACGCCGGTACAAGGCGAGGGCGCCGCGCAAAAAATTGCGCAAGCGATTACAACGGCCTCAAGCCGAGGCGAATGTGAGCTGCTGCTGCTGTGCCGTGGCGGCGGCAGCATGGAGGATCTCTGGTCATTCAATGACGAAGCGGTGGCACGCGCGATCGTTGCGTGCCGCGTGCCGGTGATTGCCGGTGTTGGGCATGAAACCGATGTGACGATCGCCGATTTTGCCGCTGACTTGCGCGCACCGACGCCGACTGCTGCGGCTGAACTGGCAACCCGCGCCCAAGCCGACTGGCTGGCAGAGGTACGCACACAGGCCACCGCACTGAGCCGCGCCCAGCAGCGCCACCTGCGCGATGCTGTACAGGGTCTGGACTGGCTGTCGCGCCGCTTGCTTAGCCCGGCAGCATTGATCGGACGCGAGCGACTGAAGTTGCAGGCACTGGCGACCCGCGTTGGTCACGCAGGCCGCGCACCGGCGGCTGCCGCGCGGCACTCGCTGGCATCGCTTTCGACACAACTGGAATTGTTGAACCCGCAACGCACTTTGGAGCGCGGTTATGCGATTGTGACCGGCAGCGATGGCGTCATCGTCCGCTCACCCACGCAGCTGCATCCACAGGACATCGTATCGCTGCGGCTGGCGGAAGGTGCGGCAAAAGTCGGGATTGCGAGTGTAGAGGCGGTGCAGCACTAATAACGCGCCGCGTTATTAGTTGTCACAAAAACCGGCTTGTCAGGCCTTCAAAATAGCAAAAAAGCCGGAAAACAGGCTGTTTTAGCCAGAATATTGGCATTTTTTGCGGGAGTATATGACCTAATACGCTGGAGAGCCACATAATACGGGCGGGATGTAAAATACAGCCTGCAGTATGCTTATACAATGCTTGGGTTCAAATGCGAAGTGCAATTTTAGTTAACGAGCTTTATAGCTAGCGCTACGCTTGCCTCTGCGCACGTTCAGGTTGCCACCCAGTCGCCCGACTTGCCGCCACGCTTTTCCAGCACCAGCACATCGGTGATGACCATACCTCTATCCACCGCTTTGCACATATCATAAATTGTCAGCAGACCGACCTGCACCGCCGCGACAAAACTCTTTATTCACAATAAGTTAAAGATATTTTGCGATTTTCTAATGTTGCCTAAAAATTAAACTTTTCGGTATTTTTATCCATCTCAGCTGGACAGAAATTTGACAGGAATCACACAAAATTCTTGTCTGATTAATTATATCAGTGGGCATAAGACATTGACGACGCTTAAGCGATATACACATCTGAAAGCAGAGGACTTGGTGCGAAAGTTGGGATAAACGTATATCCATCACCCAGCATTTCACCCAAAATGCGGGTCCATACATCAAAAGGCGGTGCAAATCACAAAAGTGGTCGATTAGCATTCATGTTGCGCTTCCGCAAAACTCTGCCAATTTGTATATGCTAAATTGAACTGATGACACAGGAACTCCAATTGGTACTTGTGAGAAATGTGTTTTATCCTGCAGGCATACTGAACACATTGCCAAATGTTATGAATTAAGACGGGGAATTTGTTAGCAAACCCACAAAATAACTGTTCTATCTGTTGAGTTGGGCTTTCGACACATGTGTCGATTCAACGCACGGCACGCATATTACTTCAGGTGGGCTTTGAGTTGCAATTGATTCTTTTCAAAGGGAACTCTCGTGACACTGCGTTTCGGCAAGAAGTGGATAGTCACTCCGTGCCCCAAGTGCGGTCAGACAATTAACGATGCAGTAGAACGAATTGATCCATACGGTCGTATTGTTTGCCCATCATGCCAAAATTCTGTTTTGGTGGCTTTGCCAAAGCTGAGATGCAGGATTGAATCTGCCAAAGAATGCACTGACTAGATTCGACGTTTCATTAAGAGACTGTTTAAGTAATGCGCTTACGATTCTCATACTCTACACTGACCGGCTACCTACCAGCAATGCCTGTCATAAAAGTGGTTTAAACACGTCGATCTGAACTTAACACCTTCACGGCGTTCGGTCCTTGTACAACTTGATAACCAATAAGGCAGGGACGGTTTCGCCCTGCCTTGTCAAACGCAGACCTACCAAATGTTATTTGGCAGCCTTTTCTTCAGCCGTGGCCTTTTCTTTTGTGGCTGTAGCTTCTGCGCTAGCTTTCATTTTGGTTGATTTGGCTTCGGTTTTAGCAGCTTTCTTCGCTTTTTTGGTCTCAGCTACAGCTTTGTCATTTGTCACTTTTGCGTCGGCGATGCCTTATCCTTGGCAGCCTTCGCGTCCCTCATGCAAGCCTTCTGCTCAGCAGATGGCAGTTTCTTGCAATTCGCGCTTGCTGCTTTAAAGTCAGCCTTGGCATTCTTCTCTGCTTGCTTGTAATCAGCCTTCGCGTCCGCCTTTTTCATGGTCGCGGAAGCCGTTTTTTTGGTTTCCTTGGATTCGGCTTGGGCGTCCTTCTTCATTTCGGTCGCTCCGGCTTTCTCAACTTTGGCTTCAGCCTTGCTGGCGTCTGCTGCAGCAACGTTGAAGCTCATCGAGAACGCAAAAACTGAAGCAATTATTACTGATAACAATTTACTCATGACAGATTTCCTTAAGAATGTTGTGCGAAAAAATGTGACCAAATGTTGCCATAATAGTTTCGCACACCAATACAACAATTGTCACTAATTTTTAAGCAACCATGACCGGACTCGCCCCTGATGGGTGCAGACACGCGCTTCACAAGCGGTGTCTATAACAACAAAACGAATATGCGGGTGACGTTGAAGAAATCATGCTTGATATGCGGATCGGTCGAGAAAGGGACATCAATTCCACCAAACAGCTTTGGTGTAAACAGATGCGTCTGGCTAATAGCCAAATCGACGGAGTGATCCTAAATCTCGATTATCTACCCCGTGGTAAATATTCAGGTTGATATATTCCATTCGGATTGATGCGCCTCAAAGTCATTTTCCAAAAAAAGCATAAGCTGATAGGCGTAGCAGATCCGTATCTATTGTGTTGAATTATTTTAAGGATTGAATATGAGCTATGAAGATCGCGACACGTATGGCATGTATAGGAAGATAGGAATTCAGGGACCCGGCCCGGCGTTGATGGGCGCAGACACGCTTCTTGGAAACGATGTTTATAACGACAAAGATGAAGATCTTGGTGACATCAAAGAGATCATGCTGGACATGCGGAGCGGCAAGGTAAGTTATGCAGTCCTCTCTTTCGGCGGATTTATGGGAATGGGTGAGAAATTATTCGCGGTGCCGTGGAATGCGTTGACGCTCGATACCGTCAACAAACGTTTCATCCTTAAAGTTGATAAAACTCGACTTAACGATGCACCTGGCTTTGATGCTGATCATTGGCCGGATATGAGTAACCCTGAGTGGGCGAAAGGAATTCATTCATATTATGGTACGCAGATTGCAGAGGATTCTCGGTCCTATGATTTGTCATAATTAGTTCATCGCGCATTGGTCGCCGTGGAAAAATCCTATCATTGCAAATGCTGTTGTTCGCATAGCACATGAGAATACGCGATCAATGCGCTTAAAAATAATCGTATTGCTATCTAGGAGACCGAAATGAATTGGGATGTCATCGAAGGAAATTGGAAGCAATTCAGAGGCAAGATTAAAGAACAATTGGGAAAATTAACCGGGAATCCGTTTTATCAGATTAAAGGAAGACGCGATCAGCACTCTGGAAAAACACAAGTGAATTTTGGCATTAGCAATGACAAAACTGAAAATCAGATCAAAGGTTTAAATATCCGGGATAAGGATTACCAGTCATGAGTTTTGATCGACAATGCGGGGAGAATGGACGGACAAATATTTAGTCTCCCCCCCCTAACATAGCTTAGTAAAAATAATTATATGGTCTCGATTTCTTTGCATATGTCATGATTTTCTGCACATCAAGATACATAAATAACCATAAGGAGTGAAGATAATGCCGCCAGCATCTGTAATGCCAGATAGTCAAGCTACATTCAGATCAATCAAAGATTACACTGACGCCAACTCATCAGGCGTGTCTTGGGCCGCGATTATTGCCGGCGCCTCTGCTGCTGCCGCTCTTGCTTTCACATTAATGATACTTGGATTTGGCCTTGGTCTGTCTGCCATGTCTCCCTGGGAAAATTACGGAGCCAGTGCGACCACCATCGGTGTTTCTACCATCATCTGGATTGCCTTTTCACAAATCGCCGCTTCTGGCCTGGGCGGATACTTGGCTGGCCGCTTGCGAGTTAAATGGGCAAATGTA
>Ga0209123_1001023_pt1 | contig 30084 bp, 26 predicted proteins | sample BarGraIncu00431A_FD_184500 | JGI IMG/M metagenome (GOLD analysis project Ga0209123, IMG submission 184500) | Arctic peat soil microbial communities from Barrow, Alaska, USA - Barrow Graham LP Incubations 004-31A (SPAdes) (version 2) | ecosystem: Environmental > Terrestrial > Soil > Wetlands >... | reverse complement strand
AAGATTACAGAAAGGTATCAGAAAGGTATCAGAAAGGTATCAGATGGGTATCAGATAATGGCACTCAAACACCAACCTATTCTATGGGAACAGAGAGAGAAATCCAGGATCGATTGCTTATTTTGAAAAGTAGATAGGATGGTACAAAAATATTTTCATAAAGATAGTGCCCGAGTACTCGGGGCTGAATAGCTCTTTTCTATTGATCCCGAGTACTCGGGATACCCTACGATCAAATTGATCCCGAGTGCTCGGGATGAGTTATTCAGCAGACCTTAAATAGATAGCAAGGTATAATCCTATAGATATTTAATGAAAGAATTATAACAATTCTGCAATCTATATAATTTAAGATTATCTGATTGTAACTAATTTGTTTGTATATTTACTGGATCACGAAATTCAATAAGTACGATGAAGCAATTTACCGATCAGCTTCCAATATATAGTCTTCACAATTTCAGTTCACCAGAACGAAAAAGTCAACAGTTTCAGGTTGAAGTGTTCGATGCAAAACGACATTTCAGCGTAAAATATCCGCATAGGCATGACTTTTTTGAAGTGCTGTACCTGGCAAAAGGTTTTGGCTACCATGTGATTGACAGCAACAAGTATGAAATTAAACCTCCCTGCATATTTTTCATGTCACCAGGGCAGGCACACAAATTGGAGTTGTCTCAGGACATTGAAGGATACATCTTTATATTTACATCTGACTTTTATTTGCTGAACCGAAGTGATCAAAACAGCCTTATTGAATTTCCATTTTTTTACACCGTTCAACAAGATAATCCCCCTTTGCAGCTCCAAAATGATGAGGATATTTTATTCATCGAAAGATTGTTTCAACAAGGATTATCTGAATTGAAAAAGGATTCATATTCGATCGAAATGCTGCGGTCTATTCTCGATTTGATTCTAACCACTTGTGCTTCAAGATATAAAACTTCTGATAAAAGTATCATCAAAGGCAAAGGGCATATTTTGATCAAACGATTTTATCAGTTGGCCGAAGAAAACTACCTTAAAAACATGCCGCTCAGTCAGTATGCAACGTTGCTGGCAGTATCGCCCAATCACCTGACCCAAACAGTGAAGCAATTTACAGGGAAGACATCCATTCAAGTCATTAAACTGAAGCAAATATTGGAAATAAAACGACTCCTGCTCCATACTAATTTGAATGTTTCGGAAATTGCAATCCTTCTTAATTTCGATGATCAATCGTATTTTTCAAAATTCTTCAAACGCGAAACGCAATTGACACCCTTACAATATCGTTCACAGTCGAACTTACTGTGATTATAATTACATTTATAAGATCATATCTAAACATTTGGTCCTGAATATTGTTTTCAATAATCCATTAGAACACAAAAATATTAATCCATGAAAAATACCTAAAATAATGCTTTTTTTACACTGGTAATTGATTAATAATCCATTGCTTTGTATGAAGAGAATTTTATACAGACAATACATATTAAAAAACCAATAAAAATGGCAAATTATTTCAACTCACTGTCCCTACGCCAGCAATTGGCACAGTTAGGAACTTGTGAATTTATGGACAGCAGTGAATTTTCTGATGGTGTAAAAAAGCTTGAAGGTAAAAAAATAGTCATTATCGGCTGTGGAGCTCAGGGATTAAACCAAGGTTTGAACATGCGCGATTCAGGTCTTGACATATCCTATACTTTACGTCCTGATGCCATCAAAGAACAACGCCAGAGTTATAAAAACGCTGTGGGTAACGGGTTCAAGGTGGGAACATACGAAGAAATGATTCCTACTGCTGATTTGGTAATCAACCTGACTCCCGATAAGCAGCACACAAGCGTCATCAAAGCAGTAATGCCATTGATTAAAAAGGGCGCTACCCTATCGTATTCGCATGGGTTTAATATTGTGGAAGAGGGAATGCAGATCCGCAAGGACATTACTGTGATTATGGTTGCTCCAAAGTCACCGGGTTCAGAAGTTCGCGAAGAATACAAACGTGGTTTCGGTGTTCCAACTCTGATTGCAGTACATCCTGAAAATGATCCAAATGGTGATGGATTCGAAATCGCCAAAGCCTACGCAGCCGCTACAGGAGGCCACAAAGCCGGTGTCCTTAGCTCTTCATTTGTAGCCGAAGTAAAATCTGATTTGATGGGTGAGCAGACCATTCTTTGTGGTTTATTACAAACCGGATCAATCCTGTCATTCAACAAAATGATTGAAAATGGAATTAACGCAGCATATGCCTCAAAATTAGTTCAATACGGATGGGAAGTAATCACGGAAGCTTTGAAACATGGCGGCATTACCAACATGATGGATCGCCTGTCGAATCCAGCCAAGATCAAAGCATTTGAACTTTCAGAAGAGCTAAAAAGGATTATGCGTCCATTGTTCTGGAAACATATGGACGATATCATGTCAGGAGACTTCTCTAAAACCATGATGGAAGACTGGGCCAATGATGATAAGAACTTACTGGTTTGGAGAGCTGAAACTGGTGAAACTGCTTTCGAAAAAACGACTGTAGGAACCATGGAAATCACTGAACAGGAATATTTCGACAATGGGGTATTAATGATTGCTTTTGTAAAATCAGGTGTAGAACTTGCATTTGAAACCATGACTGAAGCGGGTATTAAAGAAGAATCAGCCTATTACGAATCGCTTCATGAAGTGCCTCTGATTGCAAATACCATTGCTCGTAAGAAACTATTCGAAATGAACCGTGTTATTTCCGATACGGCTGAGTATGGCTGTTATTTGTTCGATCATGCCTGCAAGCCGCTATTGGCTGATTTCATGTCAAAAATAGGGTCCGATGTTATTGGAAAACCTTACGGTGCAGGCAAAGGAAATGGCGTTGACAACAAGCAACTTATCAGTGTGAATGAAATTATCCGTTTCCATGAAATTGAATTAATTGGTGAAGAGTTGCGTGAAGAAATGACAGCCATGAAATCAATTGTATAGAGAATTTAATGTTTCATAAATAGATAAAGAGGCCTCGTAGAAATACGGGGCATTTTTGTATTTCTGATTAAGATCTCAAATTCTTTAATTTAAGCTATAAAATTGAGGGTCAATTCGTATCTTTGTACATGGGCTTTTAAATAACCCAACTTTAGTGATGGAAAATGAGAAGCAAATATGGCATGAAATTGAATCGTTGGTTAAAGAATACAACGATTTAAAAGTAGCGGATCTGATTGATTACCAGAAGTTCTACCTCTATTCCGTTATTTCCCATTCCACTGCAATTGAAGGTTCAACCTTAACCGAAGCGGAAACCCAAATTCTATTGGATGAGGGATTAACAGCAAAAGGTAAACCGCTGATTCATCACCTGATGAATCAGGACTTGAGAAATGCATATAATGATGCATTTGAGAAGGCGATGAAGAAGTCATTGGTAACTCCTGATCTTTTGAATGAACTAAGTTCATTGGTAATGAGATCAACAGGAAGCGTTTACAATGGAATTAACGGACAATGGGATAGCTCAAAAGGTGATGTTCGATTGCATGGAGTCACAGCAGGATTTGGAGGTAAATCGTATGTAAATTTCAAAAAAGTACCCGAATTGATTGAACAATTGTGTACTGAAATCAATGCCAGACTTCAGAAGGTAAATACTCTTAAAGAAATATACCTCTTAAGTTTTGATGCTCATTTGAACCTGGTAACGATTCATCCCTGGGGAGATGGAAATGGTCGAATGGCCAGATTAATTATGAATTATATCCAATTTTATCATCAACAAATACCTTCCAAAATATTCAGAGAAGATAAAGGTGATTATATTCAGTCACTCAGGACTTCACAGGATTCAAACAATCCGGAGGCCTTTCGTAGTTTCATGTTGGCTCAGACGATAAAAATGTTGAAAGAAGAAATAACTAGCTTTAATCAATCACAAAAAAAAGGATTCTCTTTAATGTTTTAAACCTCTTACAATTTTCTCAACGCAACTAGCACTTCCTCAATCTTTTTGGTTGCTTCAGACTGGCTGCATGAAAAATTATTCAGCATGATAGAATAGGAAATTTCCCGTTTACTGTCAGTGGTCAAATAGCCTGCAAAGCAACGTACGCGGGTCATAGAACCGCTTTTAGCTCGCAGACATTGGTTGGGGAAGTTTTCATTCCTAAAAACGTTTAGAGTCCCCTTCCCCACTGTTGCCAGCGATTCATGAAAATCCTTTGAATAGGTACTTTTCGTTTTCATATAATTCAGGATATTCACCATCTGGATGGCAGTTATAGAGTTAAATCGTGACAACCCACTGCCATCGTTCATAAAGAACCCATTCATATCCAACCCTTTGGCTTTCCAGAAATCCACCACGAATTTGCAACCATCCTTGGTAGTTCCTAATCCTGAACTCTTGAACGCCAACTGTTTCAGTAAATGTTCAGCAAACAGGTTTACACTTTCATAATTTGTGACCTTGATAATATACCGCAAGGGTGGTGACTGATTAATTGATAGCATAAGAGACAGACTATCAAGGGTCTTTGCTTTCTCAAACCTTGTAACTCCTGAAACAGAGATGCCATTCAAGGTTAGTCTTTTTCTGAATTCACTGGCCAAAAGTGCTGATGGATCTGGCACTGAAGCCTTAACCACATAGTCCCTTTTATTTTTGGGGATGGTACCTCGAATCACTCTCCGATTCTCCATCGGACTTCCGAAAACGTAGGCCTGATCACTATTGATATTTGAAGAAAGTACTTCATTCTGAAGTTCAAGATCTGGAATTTCAGGAGTAATTTGTTCAATTTTAGTAAGAATTCCAGTCTCTTTACCTGAGCTCAGGTGAATTTCATACAGGTTGTCATAAACACTTATTCCAGAAGCTCCTGCTCCATAATAATTGCCAATATCTTCCCATATCCAGGTAGCTGGAATCGTTTGCGATTCATAAATAGTAGCATCCAGAACCAAATTACCATTAACTACTTTGATTTTTTTACTCTGTAATGTGTTGATCCAATCTTCCATAAAGTGATTATTTTCAGGAAAATAAGCAGAACCCAGCGTTGGATCTCCACCTCCAATAATTTGCAGATCACCAAAAAGTGTATCATTTTTGATCGTACCCCCAGCTGCCAGAGTAGTTTGAAAACGAAAGTCAGGACCAAAAACTTCGAGAGCAGTCGCAGTGGTTACCAATTTAAGAATAGAAGCCGTAACCAGGCTTTGCTGTGGCTCAGATTTAATCAGCACTTCACGAGTCTGGTTGTCAATAACAGCAATGCACACGCTAGCATTCGACAAATCAGGATCATATTGCCAACCGTTGATTATTTTCTGTACTGAAGTTGCATGGGTTTGTGCTATTCCATTGCAAGTATTAATGGTAAATAAACCAATGCATAGAACTTTCAGGAGAATATTTTGTTTATTCATAAGTGCTAAAATGTGAGTGTAAGATAATCACTTTTAGCCAATTTAAAGTAGTATTCATATTTTCATTCAGTTGATTAATTTTAAGTTATAGTTTATCACATTTAGTTCCTTTTCACAAAGGCTTTCATTATATTTGTGTTCTGTTGAAATAGCTTTAAAAATCAAATGCTTAGAGTATAAAAGTAATTCAATTAAGTTAAATTTTAACATATATCCCTATGTTTATTGAAAAAATAATTGGTAGAGAAATTCTGGATTCGCGTGGTAATCCAACCGTTGAAGTAGAAGTAACCCTCGAGAATGGGGCTATGGGACGTGCTGCCGTTCCATCTGGTGCATCAACTGGCGAAAACGAGGCCATTGAATTGCGCGATGGTGACAAGGGCCGCTACTTAGGTAAAGGTGTGTTGAAAGCCGTTGCCAATGTAAACACTGTCATTGCCAAAGAAGTCATTGGCATGGACGCTCTAAATCAGGTAGCTATTGATAAAAAATTGATTGCTCTTGACGGAACAAAGACCAAATCGAAATTGGGTGCCAATGCAATGTTGGGAGTTTCATTGGCTGTTGCCAAGGCTGCTGCGGACTATTTGGACGTTCCATTATATCGTTACATCGGTGGTATCAATGCAAAGACCTTGCCTGTTCCGATGATGAACATCATCAATGGTGGTTCACATTCTGATGCCCCCATTGCTTTCCAGGAATTTATGATCCGTCCCATTGGAGCAACTTCCTTCCGCGAAGGTTTACGCATGGGTGCCGAAGTTTTCCATCACTTGAAAAAAGTACTACACAATCGTGGTTTAAGCACTGCCGTTGGTGATGAAGGTGGCTTCGCTCCTAAACTGGATGGAACTGAAGATGCCTTGAACAGTATCATCAAAGCGATTAAGAATGCAGGATACAAACCTGGTCGTGCCGAAGACAAAGGTGATGTTTCAATCGCTCTGGATTGTGCAGCTTCTGAATTCTTCAAAGATGGCATCTACGATTATTCAAAATTCGAAGGACCAAATGGCGCTAAAAGAACATCAGCTCAACAAGTTGATTACCTTGCCAGTCTGGTTGCCAACTTCCCAATCGACTCTATTGAAGACGGTATGAATGAAAGTGACTGGGATGGCTGGGTTGCTTTAACTAAAAAGTTAGGTGACAAATGCCAGCTAGTAGGTGACGATTTATTTGTAACCAATGTTGAATATCTGAAAAAAGGGATTGAATTGGGTGCTGCCAACTCTATTCTGATTAAAGTGAACCAGATCGGTACCTTAATTGAAACTTTGGACGCAATTGAAATGGCACATCGTGCTGGGTATACTTCAGTAACTTCACACCGTTCAGGCGAAACTGAAGATTCAACCATTGCTGATATTGCAGTCGCTACCAACGCCGGACAGATCAAAACAGGTTCGTTGAGCCGTTCCGATCGTATGGCAAAATACAACCAACTACTTCGCATCGAGGAAGAATTGGGAGCTTCAGCTATCTATGGATACAAAAAAGTTGTAAAGAAAATAGATAAATAATCAAATTCAAAAGCCGGTCTCTTTGTGGGGATCGGCTTTTATTATGATATAAGTATATTACTTGACGTTTTTCTCTAATCGTGTTAATGGATAGTCGGTGATCAATAAAGCAGGTGATAAACTTAATCGTTTTGCCAGGTTGCGAATCATTTCTACCGTCAATTTTCGTTTACGATTTAGCACCTCCGAAACCCTACTTTTTCCTCCGATATCATCAATGAGGTCAATCTGTTTTAATTGCATCTCCTCCATCCTTATTTTTATGGCATCAATAGGGTCAAGGGGCTCTATTGGATAATGTTTATTTTCATATTCTTCGACCAACAAGGCTAGAATATCAGCCTCATCGCTATCCTCAGTTCCAATGGGAGCATCAAAGACCTCATAGAGTCTTTTCAATGCTTCATCGTAATCAGCCTCTGTTTTAATCGGGTTAATATTCATATCTATTTAAAGCATTAAATTGTATTTGCATCAATTTTATCATACTCATTATGTGTCCCAATGAATCGAATAAAAATCCAATTCTTCTCAAAGTAAAATTTCGCTACAAGCCGGTATGTATTTCCTTTTATATTGAATACTATCCGACTATCCTTTAAAATACTTGCATTTGCAAAAGTATGTTGAACATCAGTTGGAATTCTCCAATCGGATTTCAAAGAGGTTTCATACCAAGATTTCAAATACTTTTCTGAATCAGGATGTTTCTCCCAATATTTTCTCAATGTACGTTTTACAAATATTCTATTCATTAATTCTAAGGCATTATGCAAATATACAAATAATTCTCGATATGGGAACTTTCTTGTTATTATTCCCTTAAAACTCTTTTTTAGCCATTTGCTTGACTGTTAATATTCTTGCAAGTAGTTGATGGTCACTCTTTCTAAACAATGAGATCAATGATTTTAATTGGTCTCCCCTATCATCTATACTGTTGAGTTGGAATATAATTTTGTCAGTTGAGTTGCAGTTGCCAAAATAGAAGACATCCTGATAGATGGTTGTAAACACCTTAGGATTATGGTAATAGTCAAAGAAACAATTATCTGCAATGATGGGGTAAGATGCAAAATACAATAATCCAATTCCATTGATGTCATAATATGGATTGATACTGTATTCCGATTCAAAAATGGGCTTATCAGTGATTGAAAACTCTCCAAAACTGGTGGAAATATTGGTTAACAATCCCTTTTTCAAAAGTCTGTATTCATTCAAAAACAAAGGCGTGGTGGTTAGTTGACCTATTTGGTTGCATCTTTCTTTTGGCACACACTTAGTAATTTTATTATTGTTTCCATTTTCCCGAATTGAGAATGTGGTCATTAATTTTGCATTGATGTTTTTATAATCACAATTGGCTGTAATATTACTGATAAATGAATTATTTCCAAACCCTTCAATATTTCCACTAAATTCTATAATTTCGTTTTCCATAAATTCATTTAAGGGTGAAATGGAATAGTTAACTCTTACAAAAGTTGCATACAATCGATCGCCTGCATCGTCTTTAAAATCAGATGATTTCATATTAAACCCCTTTGAAATAAGTTGCCAATGGATATCCCCCAAACATTTTAGTAACCAGTTTTCGGACAAAGCACTATTGGCCATTTGAGGCATTCTGATTTCTATATTTTCTGAAAGCCTGATGGGAGTTTTTTCAATTCCAATATTACCTTGAATACCCTCTTTGTTATTATGAAAATATTCTATTGCTTCAGCTAGTGTTTTGAATTTATACCATATTATATCAGAAATTTCATTGCTGAAATATTTCTCTAACGCTACCCTAATAACAACAAGATCAAGACTATCAATGTGTGTGTTGATGATCGGAGTATACAAGTCATCTTCCGATACTTTCGAAATTTCATTTTGTAATATATGAAGATATCGTTTCATTTAATTATATTTTAAACACATAGGCACATAGGACACATAGTTTAAAGAATTCTATAAAGACTATGTTTCTATGTGTTTATATTTCATCTATAGTTTATTATATTCTATGTGGTCTATGTTTCTATGTGTTTATTTTTCATCTGTTTATATTTTAAAAACAGTCAATTTATCAATACATCTGTTGATTTCATTTCCATAATTATCACACCTGCCACAAGTTTGTAATATCTGTCCGTCGGCGGATATTTTACGCTCACTGAAAGGCTCAGTAACACCTCCTTAACATCGTCCAAATAGTCATGATTTGAATGATAATGCCTCAGAAATACAGGGTCCGTAATTGAAAAATCGTACGTGAAATTGTTATAATTGAATACCATTCTCAGTTGTGATCCTTCCCTATCTTCATAGACCTTTTCAACCACTTCAAATTGTGTAGGTTTGATTAACATTAACGAGTAGGTTAACTCCTGGATAACATCCTCAGATAAAGAAGGATAGCGTGTTTTGAAAATGTATCTACGATCTTCACATAGGCTTTTGAGTCTGCTTTTTTCAAAGGTTCCCACTTTTTGAATGCCCTTTTCATCAAAGTGAACATTCTCAGACTGATAGTGATTAGGAGCTGGGGTCGTATTGTTTATTTCAAGAATATCTAATAAATGGTATGGAAGCGCGATGTAATTAGGCACTACTCCATGTTGGTTATTATATGTAGGTCGTATCCACTGTGGTTTTCCGAATTCCAATATTGGATTATTTTTCACATCCAATAATATACCTGCAAGGCATCTGCCGCCTTCTTTAAAAGAATTTCCCAAGCAAACAAAACGAGTTGTCATAATTTACTCTATTAGGTGAATAATTTCTATCTCATTATTTTCTTTCTTTAAGTATTCTGCAAGCAAGCGTCGGTGACACCTGTCAGGCTTGTGCTCACTGCACAGAATGCAACTATCATTTAACTTTTCAAAATCTATATTCTTAATTATGTTTCTTTGATCAAGAATGCTGATATATTCAGTTTCATACTGAGTCCAGTTAATTGTTTTATTCCTGTAGCTGGAAAGCAATTCTTTGGTAGGCGCCATATTTATATTATGCTCGTATCCAATATTCCCTATCTCTTTAGCGAAGTATTCCAAATCTTTACCTTTTGCAAAACCTGCCAATTGAGAAACATTATTTAACCGGGTATCAATTATTTTTCTAACCCCTGCATTTTTAAGTAAGGTAAAAAAGGTTGAAGCTGATTTTTCAGTAAATCCAATAGTAAATAATTTAATCATAATCTTCATCCTTTTTAGTGTTTGAATGGGGCGAATAACCGATTTCCTGGTTCTTTAACCTGTAAGCCACTTTTAATTGGTCCTCAGTTGTGATATTGGGATTGAATAAATCACTTTGAGGTAATTTCTTTTCAAATTTATTCATCAATTCAGTTTCCAATTCCTTATTTGTTTTGACAGATTTATCTTTCAAAATATGTTTTACTTCAAACCCATCTGTCTGTAAACCAACAGATACCATCGAAAAACGATGGCAATCCAATGGCTCACTTTCAGAACACATCAGGGCCATGACATAACCTTTCTCTACACCTTGCCAAACTCTCTCAAGACCACTCTTGAAAAACCATGATTTTCTGACTTTATCAAAATCTAATTTACCTTCATCATCCAATAAATTGGGGTCAGTCTGCCTTGCTCCAAATTCTTCGGCAAAATGCATATAGATAATTTTATTATTTTTCAAAAAGTTCTTAAATGGCTCTTCATTGTATTGTGGATTGTACGAACTTGCAGCCACACTTCTCACATCGATGATGCAGTTAACAGCATATTCCCTCAACAATTCAAGAAAATAATCTGCATGGTGCGTTGAGTGTCCTATTGTATAAATTACCGGGGTCTCCATTTTTTTATGCTATATTCTGTTAACTCTATCAAATATACAAAATTAAAATATCATTTATAATAATTTCATTATTTATCTGAAATAAAATTGAATCTGTTCTGAAACCCCTAATTTTAGATTCTTCTACACCCTCAAACCTTTTATAAAGAAGATTGAAAATAATTCGGGATAATTTATTTTATAATAAAATGTTGAAGGTGAATTGCATGAAATTCTCATAGCATTTAACAAAAGTTCTTTGCCGGGTCGTAAATCCTCTTTTACAGATTCCTGATCTTTTGGGTTTCTCAAAGTATTCTACTTCTATTAGAATACTATAATCCCAATACCAAGTCAATACTAATTCAATACCAAGTCAATACTAATTCAAGTGTTAATAGGTTGTTAATAGGTTGTAAATAGGATCTAAATAGGTTCTAAGTAGGTTATTTTAACCTATTATCAACCTACTAACAACCTATTGTGATCCTTCTAACACTGGAATTAGTATTGACTTGGTATTGAATTAGTATTGACTATGTATTGAGTTATAAATGAGTGGAAATGTACAGTTGTATACTAAAAGCTGACTTTGATGACAGGAGGGTAAATGGTACAGATTTAAAAATGGCAACTTATTATTTATTCAGCAAGTGATTTGGAATCACCAGCTGAGTAAGATTTATCCTTATCTTTGGGTTCTGAAATTATCAAAATGTATAGTAAGGACGAAACGAAACTGCTGCGGAAAGAATTCTGGATTGTGTTTGCCCGTCGATGTGAGATCGTTCAGGAGCTACTTCATAAAAAGAAAAAATGGGTACTTTACGATACCGGGCTGAGTGGTAGGTGGTAACGACAATACGTTAATCAGCATCCGAGGGGTAATTAATCCAGAAGATATTGGGAAGATAACAGGATCGCTTAACCTAGGTGTTAAAACCAAATAAAGAAGTTCCAGTTTCCCGATTTCAGTTAAAAATTAAAACATGGATCTGTTTGTTGATCAGAGTTATTAAGAGCGCACTTCGCAAGCAATTCTACAATGATTTACATTAAATATTAATAGAATCCTGCACTAATAAATTGCAGGATTTTTTTTAGTTTAATTCATAAAAATAAGTTACTTTTATTTCTGAAATAAGAACGACCAAATGAACACTGAGATCTTCTGGAAAAAATACGAATTTACTGATAATCAAACGCTTCAATTCAATGCTGGATTTGCTGAAGTGCTGGTGAAACGAATTGTAAATGGGTGGCTGATTAAAAGTCACGTCCACAATCAATCTGCGGCAAACCTGGAAGTAAAAGAAATAGAAGGAATTGAAAATGATGCGGAAGTATTTCATTTTCAGACCGGGAAATCGAATGCATTGATTGTAGTTCCTGCATTTCCTCAGAAAGCAGTTGTTTTCAGAAATAATAAAAACATTAAAATAAGTGCAGGCGAATCAGCCAACCTGTATTTCAGGATACCGCTTACCATGCAATTTTACTTTTTGGAAGTAAAAGACGAAAACTTGCTGTTTGAGATACCGATGCAGCGATTGTCAGATACCTGGTTTGGAGAGGCTGACAGTGGTGAACCTGCATTTTCGATTGGTAACAATTACGATACCGAATTTGCAGATGTTAAGGAACTGCCCTGGGAAGCTATAACGCCGGTTGAAATCATCAATAATACCACCGGTGTGTTCGAACTTCAGCGACTTATACTTAGGGTAGAAGATTTTTCGCTTTTCATAAATAACAAGCAACTTTTATCCAATTATGTATCCATTGAATTCAAAGGCCCTGAACATGCAGGAAGTGTGAACCTTTCGGTGAAAAAGGAAATTCACGGTCAGAAACCTCATCAGATAGCTAAACCTAGAAATATAGTAGGCAGAAACCTTTTGAGAAAGAGTTTCTTTTTTATCAAAAACATTTATCAAAGTTAAGCCATGGATTTCGGACTTTCCAACTATTTCAATAAAGAAACAATCGATAAACTAGTCAGAATTGTATTTATCCTAATTTTAGGAATGGGTTCTATTCACCTTCTTTCATTTATGGTGAAACGTTCGTTGTACAAATATCTTTCACGGCAGTCGATGATGTTAATATTGCGGACAATCATCTATACCGGCTACATTGGGTTGGTGTTGATGGTCATTCGAGAACTGAACTACGATCTGACAGCCCTTTTCGGAGCTGCCGGGGTAGTAGGTATTGTCATTGGAGTTGCCTCGCAAACCAGCATTGGAAACATCATCAGCGGTTTGTTCCTGGTATCTGAAAAGTCGTTTGAACTGGGCGATGTTATTCGTATCGGTGACAAAACAGGAACCGTTTATTCCATCGACCTGCTTTCAATAAAGATAAAAACATACGAGAACTTGTTGATCAGGATTCCCAATCAAACAGTAATATCTACAGAATTGATCAACGTTACCAAATTTCCAATCAGGAGGCTTGAATTTCTTGTTGGAGTAGCGTATAAGGAAGATTTACGAAAGGTAAAGAGCCTTCTGGAAAATGTGGCCAAGAATAATCCACTTTGCCTTGAGGAACCTGAACCAATCATTATTTTTAAAGAGTTTGGTGCAAGCAGCATCAATATAATTTTTGGCATTTGGTTTGAAAAAGCCAACTACATGGCGGTCAAGAATAGTGTTTTTATTGAAATCAAGGAAGCTTTTGACCGTGAAGGCATCGAGATACCATTTCCACATATAAGTGTTTATGCAGGAGAAGCCAGTAAAGCCTTTGGAGTAAAGCTTGAGGAAGAAAATTCAAGAATAAAATAGCAGGATTAATAATTATTAGCATTCACAAATAATTTTTTGTCTTTTTTTGTTATGAATTACATAATTTCCATACCCATTATATAAAAGTAAGTTTAAATTAGAATTCGAAACCAACGAAACCTACCATAATGATCAGAATAAAAAAGCAGATAGTTACTTTGCGCCTTTGGCAAATAGCTTTTATCGTATCCATATGTTATTCAGGTTCAGTAAAAGGGCAAATGGATTCTGTTGTAATATATTACCCCTTCACACATATCAAAAAGGATACCCTTGTAAAATATGATCCAAGCATTGTATGTTCTAATCTACCAAGTAATATTGGTAGCTGGGGCAATAAAATTAACCTGGATTTATCTTTGCCTGATTCCTTAATTCATTCTTTTTCAAATAACAGATTAGTAAAGAATGATTTCAATACATTGTCCTATCCAATTCGGGTGAATGTTGGAATCTTACGTAGCAGGTTCTCAAAAAATTGTGGGATTCGTGGAAGTGGAATTTTAATAGCTCCAAATGCCATATTAACTGCCGGTCATTTAATTGGTCAAGAAGCGACAAATAGAATTACTGGAAAATTCTTTCATTGGTCTGACAGCATAGTTGTTTCACCTTCACATGAAGATGGGAACCCACAACCAGACATAGGAGTGATCAAAGCAAAGAAGTGTTATGTCTTTAAAAATTTCGTCAACGGCTATGGACATGACATTGATCAAGATTTGGGATTAATAATATTAGAAAAACCGATAGGTTATGAAATCGGTTGGATAGGATTGGGTTGGGTTGGTGATAATAATTTTTTAATACAAAACTTATTTTATAATTTCAGTTATCCGGGAGTTGATGGATACAATGGCTTTAACATGTATTATAAATATGGGCAGTTTTCCTTTAGTAGTTTTTTATATGGAGATGCAGGAACGAACGTTGGAGGTATTCCCGGTGAGAGTGGAAGCGGTTTTTTTTATACCGATAATGACAATTATACGGTATACGGTATCAGAACTTATTCAAGCCTTTATACGTTGATTACTGAACAGAAATTTAGGATTATAAAAGCCTTATTAGATCAAAATATTCCTGTAACACATGGTCAGATTAATGCCATCAGTGATGCCCTGTTATTTCCCAATCCTGCACACGATTATATACGAATTGATGGTTTATTGGATCAAATCAATTTAAAAATATTTGTGTATAACTCATTTGGTCAACCGATTCCTATTCCTAAAAAAGAGATTATAAATGGTGATACTTTTTTAAACATAGAAAATTTAACCAATGGTTTATATGTAATGGTAATCAATGATGGGAATATGAAAATATCAAAAAAATTTATAAAACAATAACTTCAGCAGGTAATTTTGAGTCACCATCTGAATAAACTCATCGTCTGAACATTTAATTCATTTATTATTCCTACATTACGCTTTCTAAAAAGTACTTAAACCAATTTCTATAATGAGAAAAACTATCTTCTTAAGTCTGACCTTAACAGCCCTTTTCATGACCTATGGATATTGCAGTGGATCAGGGTATTTGACTAAAAACATTCTTTCTGATCAGAGTGCAACGATTCATCAAAATGCCACGTTCAGCAATTCGGATTCGTTAATTGGAGCACCTGTCCCTTCTGAAATTGAGAATCCCGAACTTTTGGGGATCAACAAAGAGCCGGCACATGCTACCTTGATGGTCTATGCAAATCAGGCAGAGGCGCTAAAAGCAAATCGTCATGCCTCCTCATTTTGCCAAAGTCTGAATGGTCAATGGAAATTCAATTACGTTAACCGTCCTGAATTTCGACCCGTAGATTTCTACAAGCCTTCATATGATGTATCAAAATGGAAAGAAATTCAGGTGCCATCCAACTGGCAGGTCGTCGGATATGGCACACCCTATTATCGCAACATGGGCTATATCTTCCAGAAGGATTTTCCCCATGTGATGAGTGAACCCCCAAAGAATTTCACTGCTTATGAAGAGCGTAATCCGGTGGGAAGTTATCGAAGAGAGTTTGAGGTTCCACAGAATTGGAACGGTCGTCGTCTGTTTCTGAGTTTTGATGGCGTTGATGCAGGTTTTTTCCTGTGGATCAATGGTGAGAAAGTTGGGTACAGTGTCAATAGCCGCAATGTAGCTGAATTTGATGTCACCAAATATGTAAAACCAGGCAAAAACATACTGGCTGTAGAGGTCTACCGCTTCACTGCAGGCAGCTTTTTGGAAGATCAGGACATGTGGCGGTTGAGTGGCATTTTCAGAAATGTAACTATCTGGAGTACACCCCAAACTCATATACGCGATTATTTCATCAAGACTGATTTGGATTCAAAATACGAAAATGCAACAATAGACGTAACAGCTAAAATAAAAAACTATGGCTCATCAAAAGGAGTAGCCCAAAAACTGACAGCTACACTTTTTGATGGAACCAAAGAAGTTTCAGGCGCTAAAGCGGAAGTTTCGGTACCAGCCCTAAATGCGGGAGAAGAAAAAACAGTTACCCTTAAATTTCAGGTAACCAATCCTTCAAAATGGACTGCAGAAACACCTAAACTATATACAACAGTACTTTCCATGAACGAAGGTACTAAGACAACCGAGATTTTATCCTCCAAAACAGGCATCAGGAAAATCGAAATCAAGGGCCGTATATTTATGGTTAATGGAACACCCATCAAACTAAAAGGTGTTAACCGTCACGAACATTGGCCTGAAGTGGGTCATGCCATTACAGAAGCACAAATGATTCGCGACCTTGAAGTAATCAAACAGGGAAATTGCAACCATGTCAGGACTTGCCACTATTCAGATGATCCCCGCTGGTATGAATTATGTGACGAATGGGGTATTTGGCTGGTAGCTGAAGCCAATGTTGAATGTCATGGTTATGATGGCCGTTTTGATGAAGAACCAACCATGAAGGCTGCAATTATTGATCGCAACGTGGCCAATGCTGAAAATTTCAAGAATCACCCTTCTGTTATTATCTGGTCGCTTGGAAATGAAAATGGTGGAATTGGTTCTAATTTTGTAGCCGCTGAGGCTGCTATTAAAGTCATTGACCCCACCCGATTTGTTCAATACGAACGATTTGGGATTGACAAGAATAATCCAGCAGATATTGATTCCAAAATGTATGGCACACCTGCTGAGTTTGAGAAAATTGCGTTGGATAATAGCCATACGAAGCCATTGTACTTTTGTGAATATGCACATGCCATGTTTAACTCAATGGGATCTATTGGCGATTACAATGACGTTTTCGATAGAAATCCCAGCATTTTAGGGGGAGCCATTTGGGAATATCAGGATCAGGGATTGTGGAACCGAAGAGATCCTAAACACCCGATACTTGCTTATGGCGGTGGGTTCGGCGAATTCCCCAATGACCATTATTTTATTCACAAGGGAACCGTATTTTCCGACCGTACTCCCAAGCCTCATTATCCTGAAATGAAAAAAGCCTATCAATGGATTGGCATTTCAGTTGAAGATGCTGAAAAAGGAATGGTTAAAATCCGTAACAAGTATCAGTTTATTAACCTTAATGGTTTTACCGCTTTATGGAGTCTTTCTGAGAATGGGAAAGTAATTTCAAATGGAAAGTTAAACCTCCCTGAAATTAATCCTGGCATTGAAAAGACCATTAAAGTGCCCTTCAAGATCACTAATCCTGCACCGGGATCTGAGTATTTTGTACACGTCTCTTTTATTCAGAACAGGGATGAATTATGGGCCAAGAAGGGTTTCGAGGTTGCATCAGAACAGTTTGAAGTACCAGTAACTGTTTCGGAGAAACCAATAGTTGAATCAACTATACCACTTAGAATGACCCAAAACGAAAAGGAGGCATTGGTTAATGGAAAAGATTTCAATCTTGTTTTTGATAAAACACTTGGTACCTTTAGCAGCATTAAAAAAGGTAACCTTGAACTGTTAAACAAAGATGGCGGACCTCGATTGCATATCTGGCGTGCGCCCCATAAAAATGATGATATGTGGGCCTATGATGATTGGGTTAAATATGGGTTTAAAGAACTCAAATGGACTGTCCTTGAAGCTTCTGCAAGTCAGACAAATCCCAGTACCATTCAGATTTCAGTAAAAATGAAGGGTGAAGGCAAAAAAGGCTTTGAGATTACACACGATGCTATTTATTTGATAAATGGTAATGGTGAAATGTCCGTTAACAATACCGTTAACTCCAATAATCCAAAATTAGTGGTAGGAAGAATGGGTGTTCGGCTTATGCTGAATAAACAGCTGGATCAAATCTCCTATTTCGGAAGAGGCCCCATGGAAAACTACAATGACCGCAAAAGGGGTTTCGATGTAGGAATTTATAGCAGCTCCATTCTGGAACAGCTCACCCCTTATGAAAAACCAATGGATTGCGGAAATCATGAAGATGTGAGATGGGTGACTATATCTCAGAAGGATAAGCCAGGTATTCATGTTACCAGTGATAAAAACCTCATGCAGATTACAGCCCTTCCATTTACCGATGAGGAATTAGAAATACCTGAATACAAGATTGATCTGCCAAAAAGTAGTGCCACCATCTTATGTATTAGTCATAAAACATTGGGAGTTGGTTCAGCCAGTTGTGGTCCAAGACCTTTGGAACAATACCAGGTGTATGCAGGACTGGCTTCATTCACATATACAGTTAAAATACAGTAGGAAGAATTATTCAGCAGGTGACATAAAGTCACCAGTTGAATATCAAATCGAAGGAATTAGATTGGTAGAATACAAATTTGTTTGATGGTATCAAACAAATTTGTATTTTTGTTTTCAAACAAATTTTACTCTCATGATACTCAAAAGTATAAAATCATTGGTAGAGAAATTGCAAAAGATTCATTTTTTGAAGAGAGTTACAGAAGCTTAGGTCGAACTCATCTTAATAATATGTCGATCCTGATTGAAGACTAAAACATTGCCTATTTAGGCACCTATAAAGTTTATCCGAAGTTTGTGAATCAAATAAAATCGCCTTTTATCATGGCTCCGAGAACATTCGAATACAGAAGATGATAGATGAAATTAAGAACTATTAATTTGATATACAATATCATACAGCACTATCCATTTTAGACTATCTAAAATAGATAATCTAAAATAGATAGTCTGAATTAAAATTGATATATTTGCAGAATGGAAGCGATTATAAAAAATGAAATCAATCCTTTTTTGCTTAAAGGTTATATATCAAAAGAGTTATTTTGTGACCGCGATAAGGAAGTAAAACAGTTGTATGCCAACATACAAAATGGCATTGATACTACCTTGATATCGCCACGAAGGATGGGGAAAACAGGACTTATATTTCGCTTTTTTGATCATCTGCGCGAACATGGTACTTTCAAATCTATCTATGTTGACATATTTTCATCACGGAATCTGAGTGAATTCATCAAACTATTGGCAGAAGCTATTTTATCTGCATTTCCGGCAAAGACCAAAGTAGGGAACAAGTTTTTAGAGTTTATCAAAGGTTTTCGTCCACTGATTGGATACGATCAGTTGACAGGGCAGCCTCAAATTCAGATCAATTATCAATCAGTCCAGGAAAAGGAATATACCTTGCAGGGACTTTTTACCTTTCTGGAAAATCAGGGTCAACAGATTGTGATTGCCATTGATGAATTTCAACAGATTTCAGACTATCCCGAAAAGAATATTGAAGCGCTTTTACGCACTTACATTCAAAAGTTAACGAACATTCGTTTCATCTTTTGCGGAAGTCGCAAAGCCATGATGATTAATATGTTTTCCAATGTAAAGCGACCATTTTTTGCCAGTACGCAATATCTTTCACTTGAAAAAATTGATACTGAGGAATATTCTATCTTTATCCGAAATAAGTTTTCTGAATCAGACATTGGCATCACTGACGAAGCGTTAACAATGATATTGAAATGGAGTCTTACACACACCTTTTATACCCAAAGTTTATGTAACATGCTGTATTACATGGCAGATAGCCAGATTACGATAGATACAGTCAAACTGGCATGTGTAGAATTACTTAAACGAAATGAACCTGTTTTCTATCAATACCGGCAATTGTTAACCACTGCACAATGGAATTTCCTTATTGCCATTGCTAAAGAGGGAGAGGTAAAACAATTAACCGCCCAGAAATTCATTGCACAGTATGAAATTGGCACACCTGCAAATGCACGTCGGATCAGTAAATCATTAATAGAGAAGGAATTACTACTTGAACTTCCCTTTAAAAAAGAAACTTTCTATCGGGTTTATGATGTCTTTTTGTCCAGATGGCTGGAGAATGAATATTAAAATTCAAATAAATCAACTGATTGAATTATTATATTCTGTCAGAATATAAATTTGTAGGATACCATCGAACAAAATCTTACATTTGAGGACCTTAACGATCCAAATGAACAAATTGCTTATTCTGGTATTTTTGACTGCCTTGTGTTCCAGTCTTCATGCACAAACCAAATCTCTACTCATCGAAGCTGAGAGTTTCACCAATAAAGGCGGCTGGGTGGTTGATCAGCAGTTTATGGATCAAATGGGATCGCCATTCCTAATGGCACATGGAATGGGAATTCCAGTAAAAGGCGCAAGTACACAGGTTCAGTTTCCTGAAATTGGCAAGTACCGCATGTTCGTCCGCACCCGTAATTGGGCTGCCAGATGGACCGGCAAAGATGCTCCAGGCAAATTTCAGGTATTGATTAATGGTAAAGCAGTTGCTCCCATTTTTGGGACCGAATCATCTGAATGGAGTTGGCAGGATGGCGGAGTGGTTGGTATCCGTAAAATAAAATCTACCATTTCTCTGAAAGATTTAACAGGCTTTAATGGGCGTTGTGATGCTATACTATTCTCCTCTGACCTAAGTTTCAACCCTCCTTCAGATGTTCTGGGATTGGCTGATCTACGCGCAAAACTGAATCCATCTACCCTTCTGGTGAAAGATGCAGGACCATTTGATTTTGTTGTGATCGGTGGAGGGATGGCTGGGACTTGCGCTGCTATATCGGCTGCACGACTTGGCCTTAAAGTGGCGCTGGTACAAGATCGACCAGTGATTGGAGGAAACAATAGTTCCGAAGTACGCGTTCATCTGGGTGGTAGAATTAACCTTGATCCTTATCCAAATCTTGGTAATCTGGTGAATGAAATTGGTCCCTCAAAAGAAGGAAATGCAAGACCCTTTGGAAATTATGAAGACGATAAAAAGATGACTGCAGTCAGAAAGGAAAAGAACATTTCACTGTTCCTGAATTGCCATGCCAATAAGGTAAATTTGAAAGAGGGCCGAATAGAAAGTATTCAGGCAACCAATACAGGAACTGGAGAAAAATTATTGTTTAAGGCACCATTGTTTGCTGACTGTACAGGTGATGCATCAATTGGTATTTTGGCGGGGGCTAATTACATGACCGGTCGTGAAAGTGAAAAGGAGTTTGGCGAGTCAACAGCACCAGAAATAGCTGACGACCTGACCATGGGCTCATCGGTACAATGGTTTGCGGAAGATAAACCAAAAGAGGTTTCCTTTCCTGATATTGATTGGAGTCTCGATTGGAATGAAGCAAAAGCAGAGCATTTGATCCGTGGCGACTGGAACTGGGAAACTGGAATGGGAATTGACCAGGTAAATGAGTTTGAACGAATCCGAGATTATGGATTGATGGTGGTATATTCCAACTGGTCGTTTCTGAAAAATCATTCAATCGATAAGGAAAAGTTTGCCAAACGACAATTAAAATGGGTAGCTTACATTGCCGGAAAGCGCGAATCTAAGCGGTTGGTGGGTGATTACATTCTTCGAGAGTCTGATCTGGTCGATCATAAAGTATATTCTGATGGAACAGCCCCCACTTCATGGACCATTGACCTGCATTATCCTGATCCTGAAAATACGAAACTATTTCCGGGGAAAGAATTTAAATCAATAGCTGTTCATACACCTATTATACCCTACCCCATTCCTTTCCGCTGCCTGTATTCGGTGAATGTACAAAACTTATTGATGGCAGGTCGCAACATAAGTGTATCGCATGTGGCATTGGGAACTGTCCGCGTGATGCGTACTACTGGTATGATGGGTGAAGTAATCGGGATGGCCGCCTCAATCTGTAAACAACATAACACAGATCCTCATGGAATTTATACCAATTATCAGCAAGAATTGATAAATTTGATGCAAAAAGGAATCGGTAATCCAAAGTTGCCAAAGATCCAGAATTACAATCAGGGAAGTACAAAACTCCAATTAATTAATTAATTAATTAAGAACTTGGCAAAACTTAATAGGGATATCTAAACAGAAGAGTGCAACTATGATCAAACGAACTGATGTTCAGCCCATTGTGAAGGGTGACAAGCGTGTAATTCAAGGCTGGGTGATGTATGACTGGGCCAATTCGGTTTACCAGCTGACCATTGCATCAGCCATATTTCCTATATATTACAATACGGTAACCCGCACAGGCAATGATTTTACGGTCTCCTTTTTTGGTACTCCAATCATCAACACTGTCCTTTATTCATGGGCCATTGCAACAGCCTACCTATTGGTAGCCATCATGTCGCCATTATTTTCATCAATGGCCGACTATACAGGTCGCCGCAAAGGATTCATGCGAGCCTTTACTTTGATCGGAGCAATCAGTTGCGGAGCCTTGTTTTTCTTTGATAAAAACCATATCGAACTGGGTGTCATTGCATTTGCATTGGGTACCATAGGCTATGGCGGAAGTATTGTATTCTATAACTCGTTCCTTCCTGTCATTGCAGAACCCGAAGATCAGGACCGCATCAGTGCACGCGGATACTCCATGGGTTATTTGGGAGGCGTGGTATTGCTGCTTTTCAACCTGTTGATGATAATGAAACCGGGTTTATTTGGCATTGCCACAGATAGTTCATTACCGGCACGTATTTCATTTGTAACTGTATTTATCTGGTGGATCGGATTCTCGCAGATCACTTTCAGCCGATTACCCAAATATACTTTTCGCCAGAGAATACAAAGAGACTCTGTTTGGACCAATGGATACAAGGAATTGCGGGTTGTATTTAATCATATCTGCAAGTCCGCCAGGCTCAGTTTATACCTTACCGGTTTTTTCTTCTTGATGATGGGAGTACTGACCACCATGTTTATGGCTGCTACTTATGGTGAAAAGCAATTGGGGTTGAAAGAAAATGTACTTATTCCAACAATTCTTGCCATTCAATTGGTTGGCATGTTGGGAGCATGGATGTTTGCCCGTATATCTGAGAAATTGGGCAACCTGAAAGCCCTCATGATTACAATTGTTGGATGGACCTTCATTTGCATTGGAGCCTACTATGTTACTGATGCCATTCAATTTTTAACAGCGGCATTCTTTATAGGCCTGGTCATGGGAGGTTCACAATCTCTGGCTCGCAGCACCTATTCAAAAATGCTACCAGCCGACACAACCGACCATACTTCATTCTTCAGTTTTTATGATGTCATGGAGAAACTTGCTACAGTAGTCGGCACCTTTAGTTTTGGGGCCATCGAAGCAATTACAGGCTCCATGCGCTTTGCAGTGCTTGCTATAGCCCTCTTTTTTGTTCTCAGCTTGTTTTTTATGGTGCTCTTATATTGGAAAACTAAGATCAACGCCTCCCAACCGCTACCATAGTGTCGTGTAACAGCTAAATGACTCTGCGACCTATTAATCGTGAAATATAACAGGTCAGGTTTTTTTAAATAATATGCACATTCAAAAATTGATAAACTACACACATGCCGGTTGCAGGTTGCCCCTTGTAATGTTTTAAGCATCAGTCACTTAAACGATTTTTGGGTGCAACCAGAGATAATACCTATTTTAAAATTTTTCAGTTCTGTGGTTGCACCTTTTTTCAATATTAAATGGTCAAATTCAGCTTCTTACAGAGGTGCAACCTGCAACCAACATCTTTTGATTTTATGCACTTCTCGCTACCAATGACAGTTTTAACAAGTCAATGGGAAAGAGAAACAACCTATGCTTAAATTTTCTTCAAGGCAAATCTCTCCTCCGGTTATTTCCACCATATGACCTTTAATAGATTTTCATTTATGATTGAGTTTATTATCAAATTTGAACTGAAACTCAAATAGAAATTTACCTAATCATGGTATTATTTGATTCAAGTGATAGGTATATTTTTAACATTCTTTCGGCAATTTTTACTCCAGTACTGTTTTTAATCTTTGTACAAGTATTTTCAACAGCCCCTCTGAAAACAGATCCATCTTCCCTTATAATAGGTCCAAATTTCTTAAGTTCTTTTTGAATCCATTCCCATTCTGCTTGAAGCTTTAAAGGAAATTCCGATTTCTGTAAATCGAAAAACCCATTATATGATTGGGTAAGTCTCTTTCTTATATCACCAGGCCCTGTTGCAAGTGAGTATATTGTTTCTCTTAGTTTCTGTCTTGCATATGAATAATTCCTTACCATAAATTTTGCGAGTTTAATGTTAAAAGTCACATTATTTTCCAGTTGAAATTTTTACATTTGGAGATTCTGTTTTATTCTTTATAATACGACTTACTTAACCAGATCATCGGGATAATGAAGACGATGAAACCTACGAGCCATGAGGATGTATACGATCCAATGCCAACAGCAACAAATGTAGCTATAACCCCGCCACAGCCAAAAGCAGTATCATCATATTCTTTCTGCTTGAGACCTTTATTAACACTACGAGCATCTGAGGTTCCTTTTTCATCCCAGGCTGTTCCTTTACGTTCCTTGCTCTCTTCAAGCCACTCACCACAATGTTTGCATTTTTTGGCGGTGGAAAGAATTTCTTCACTACAATAAGGACAGTTTTTTGTTGCCGTGGTTTTGCTTTATGTCTTAAATTGTGATTTGGTTACTTTTAATGACTTCACTTATCAAAATTAGAGTACAGCATCATTACATTTACGAGCATTCATATTCTCCATCTCTTCTGATTTAATATAACTAAGCCAAATTTACAAAATAATCTTAATAATATCATCATTAATGAAGATTATTTGTTACGTCAACAAGTATTAAAAAATAAAACCCTACTCCTCCGGATTTACCACTCCATTGTTCAAAGCCGCTGGGGCTGATTTGCAATCAGACTCCTCTTAACTACAGATTTGTAATCTGTTTGATGCAATTTCAACCGATCCTTTCTCTCTTGATTCATCACTAGCAGAACTGTACAAATGTATAAAAACCATATCCCCGTAGGAAGATTGTTTCTGATTTTTGCTGTTGGAGGGATAATAAATCATTGACAAAGACAATTGCCAGTTGCAAAAACAAACACTTTCTTCCAATTTCAATTAACTTTGGACATTCAACCTAAATCAATCATTAAATGAAACGTCGCCATTTCCTAAAATCCACTATCGCAGGTTCGGCATTTCTGGCCACCTCTGGACTTTGGAACCTGAATAAATCATTGGCTGCAAATCCTGAAAATATAACCTATTGCTTTCAGTCAGAACGAGAAATCCCCATTGCTTATGAAGTGGATGTGATGGTAGTAGGCGGATCATCAGCCGGAGTTGCAGCAGCTGTTGCAGCCTCGAAGCAGGGCGCAAAGGTATTTCTGGTGGCGCAGGAAACCTACCTTGGTGAAGATATATGCGGCAATTTCAGGTATTGGAATGGCGATCAAAGTACTGACCTGGGTCGTAAACTATTCGGCAACGGGCAGCCTACTCCCATGTATGTAAAACGTACCCTGGACCAGGAGCTGAGCAGCAACAAAATTGGATTCCTTTTTTCTACCTTTGTGACCGACCTAGTAATTGATTCATCGAAGCAGCCTTCGGGAGTAGTGATTGCCAACCGTTTGGGAAGGCAAGCTATTGTTGCTAAAACTATAATTGATGCTACTCCCCGAGCCATGGCGACTCGTATGAGTTCCGCTCATTTTACCCCTTATCCATCTGGACTGCAATCCTTTAAATTTGTAGTTGTGGGTAATGATCCGAAATCAGGAAATGGTCTTTCAGTTATAAATACAAAAGAAATTATCAGAAAAGGTGAGATCACTTATCCTGTTACTGAATATAATATTCAGATTGAAATGCCTGATGCCGACTGGACTTCATTTGCCAAAGCTGAACAAAAAGTACTCGACCTAACCTGGGATGCCAACCAGGTAGAATCTTCGGATCAGTTGTTCCAGGTTCCACCGGATTGGATGACAGGTCAAAAACAATCCAATTTGGATGAGGTTGATCCTGAAACCATTAGCCTTAAAGTATTTCAACCTAAAAAAGTAAACGGCTTGTATGTATTGGGTGCCTGTGCAGATATATCACGCAAGGCTGCTGCACGTTTTCTGAACCCAGGATCTCTTGTCAGAATTGGCGAACGGATAGGTCATGAAGCGGCTACACTGGCAATGACCAAACAGACCAAACAGACTCGGATTGAAGGAAATAATAAGAATGCCGATGCAAAAGGTGATATTGGTGAATTGCTGGACGGATTGCGCCCTACCTTGAATTTGGGAATGATAAAGGCCGATCAGTCTCAACTCCCGATATTGGGAACCTACGACGTGATTGTGATGGGAGGAGGAACTGCCGGCGCTCCAGCAGGATTGGGAGCTGCCAGAAATGGTGCATCGACCCTGGTCATTGAATATCTGCATGGACTGGGAGGTATAGGAACCCTCGGGATGATCGGACGCTATTGGTATGGCTACCGGCATGGGTTCACCAACGAGGTGGATGCGGGTGTAAAGGCCATTGGGGGTGATAATCCTCGCCAGAAAAACAGGCTGGACGAATGGGTGTTCGACTGGAAAACTGAATGGTATCGCTCAGGAATTAAAAAAGCAGGCGCAGATATCTGGTTTGGGGTCATCGGCATCGGCGCTTATGTTGAAAATAAACAGGTGAAGGGAGTTGTGGTAGCAACACCTTTTGGCCGTGGGGTCGTAATGGGAAATACCATTATTGATTCAACGGGAAGTGCAGATATTGCCATTGCTGCCGGTGCCGGATATAGCTATACCGATGGCTACAATGTAGCTGTTCAGGGAGCAGGACTGCCACCCAAAGGTCCCAATGATTTTTATAACAATACCGATTGGACATTTACTGACGACACGGATATGATTGACGTGTGGAGTACTTTTGTGGTCGGGAAAGAAAAATTCAAAGATCAATTCGATCTGGGTAAATTACCTCAAACGCGCGAGAGACGCAGGATGAACGGCGATTTTACGATATCGGTGCTCGACGTTTACAATAGCCGTACCTATCCTGATACAATCTCCATTCATGAAAGCTCGTTCGATACCCATGGCTTCACCATTGAACCGTTCTTTGCACTCAAGCCACCTGCTCACAGCGCCGTAAATGTGATTGCCCATGTGCCATTGAGGGCTTTGTTACCCAAGGGACTGGATGGTATTGTCGTGACAGGTCTTGGAGCGAGTGCGCATCGCGATGCCATGCCGGTAATCAGGATGCAGCCATGTCTGCAAAATCAAGGATATGCTGTGGGGATAGCTGCTTCGATGGTCGCCAAAAACCATCAGGTGATCCGCAATGTCAACATAAAGGAATTGCAGCAACGGCTTGTTAAAATAGGGAGCCTGACAGAAAAGACCTTGACGGATACTGATAATTATCCTCCTTCCTTTATTCAGGTTCAACAGTCTGCCAAGACCTTGACCCATGAGCTGGATGGTCTTGAAATAGTCATGTGGGATGTTGAATTGGGAATTCCTGCACTCACTGATGAACTACACCGCGCTGTCAGTCAAGAGGATAAATTGGTGTTTGCACGGATACTCGGGATGCTTGATGTGGATGCCGGTTGGGATATACTGCAAAAGGCGGTGGATGGGTTCGACGCATGGGATGTCGGCTGGAATTACCGCGGGATGGGTCAGTTTGGGATGAGCATGAGCTACCTCGACAGCCTGGTAATTGCATTAGGCAAATCACGCAGACAGGAAGTTTTACCTTCAGTGATCAGAATGGCCCAAATGCTGACTGAGAAAAGTGAATTTTCTCATTTCCGAGCCATCGCTATAGCATTTGAGACCCTTGCCAGTGAACAGGCAGCCAAGGTATTGTTCGATTTGTTACAAATGAAAGGTGTGACTGGTCATTCAATGAAAACCATTGAAGAGGCTATTCTTGATACACCCTCCGCAAGTGAAGATACCAGTACCCGAAACAATGCACTACGGGAAATTATTCTGGGACGTTCATTGTTCCGTTGCGGTGATTACAACGGCTTAGGCAATCAGATCATGAATGATTACGCCAAAGATTTACGGGGTCATTTTTACCGCCATGCCACCGGAGTATTGAAATTAGGACCCTATACAAAGTTGCCCAAGGTGGAGTTGTAAAAAGATTTATTTCTGTAAGAATGACAGCACCGTTTTATTGAATAGTTCAGGATGTTGCTGGCAGACGCCATGATTGGAATCAGGGAAAATGCAAAGGGTTGCTGATGGAATGGATTGTGAGATTTTAATGGTATGTTCTTCTTTGATCATGTCATGGTCACCAGCCATTACAAGTACTGGACATAAAATTTTACCCAAATCAGTATAAAGGATATTGGGTTGATCGATCATCATTTGAGTCAAAGCAATGGCTGCTTTGGAGGCTGATTCAGGATGCACTACAAAGTCTTTCATACCGAGAAGATCAGCATTTGTAATTGCAGAGGTATCAGGTACCGTATTGGCGCCTGATACAGCCAGTCTTTTTACTTTTTCAGGACAATTCATAGCCATGATGATCCCATCGATTCCACCATCGCTCCAGCCCAATACATTGGCCGATTTGATGTTCAAATAATCCAATAGTGCACAGAAATCAGAAGCCATCAGTTCATAAGAAATGCTGTCGGGTGAACCTCCGGATTTTCCCTGCAATCGGCTGTCAATGGCAATCACCTGATAATACTTTTCAAAAAAAGGTATTTGATTGCTGAACGCATTGATGGACCCACCATTGCCATGCAACATGATCAATGGTTCACCGGTTCCGTATACCTCGTAATACAATTGGATGCCATTTACCAGGGCATAATGACCAGCTTTCAAATTGTTGCCGTAATCAACTGAATCCGATTGAGCAAAAATGATGGTTACAAGAATAATTGAACCAATTACAATGCTTAAAATCCATTTCATAATGCTGATAATCAAGTTTCCAACAATTTACTTTTACAACAATTGACCAATTTCATTATTTGCCTGCTCATTTGTCAGGTATTCGCCGTTATCTATTTGGACTTTGGCAATTTCAATTGCATTTTTGTGATGTTCTGATAACTGGATTATTTCCGTATCTTCAAAACTATCATTGAGCAATTGATATACTTCGTTCAAAATCTCAATATCATTTATTCGATTGATCTTACTGATCACCTTATTTTTTAATTCTATTGAAGTCATATCTTAATATTTTGGTATAAAAGTACAAAATATTTACATGGAAACTATTCAGATCCTTTATTTTCTGATTTTGCTTTAACCCAGTTTTTAGGATTCAATCGGGATGTATATTTGCTTAAAAGTTCCTTTCCAACCAACAATGCCCCAGCCCAAAATGTAACTTCACCAATCACAAAGAGTATCGCTGAGATGGTAAATTTAGTTCCATTTCCAATAGTTAGAAAAGGGATGACAGCAATGGCCAGAAATGCCAACACACATAAGATTAGAAGAACTATTCCCAATTTAAAATACCGGGTTCGTTTCATATTAAATGAAATTAATTTCCAATAAGCAATCTACTCAAGCCACAAAGTGAATAAATATTCCCAAAATTAAAGTAATTAAATTAACATTTCATAGAAGTCAAATGATTGATAATAAGCATTTACACCTCTGAAATGTTCGATATTAAGAGACGTAATGCATTACGTCTCTACCCGATTTTTCCATTGTACAAATCGGAGATTGGAAAAATCAGATCGTAATCAATCCAGTTTAAATTGCCGTCTTTAATTACAAATTTGGAGAAATAGCTCTCATTCAAATACTTTTTAATGGATGGATGAAGCGTCTTGGTTAGAAATGGTTTAAAATCGACCAATTGTTCTGTGCCATCATTAAATAGAACCCGGATAGCAAAATCACCCAGATAGTTGGCAGAATTAATTTTAAAATCCTGCACATCTGCATTATTATATTCGACTGTAATTTTCATTTTAATTTTGGTCCCAATTCTAAAAGACAAATAAATAAAAATTGCCACTAAGACACCAAGGCACTAAGTTACACAAAATATTGATTTGCTATATATTTTTTGTGTAACTTAGTGCCTTGGTGTCTTAGTGGCGTCCCGAGTACTCGGGATGACTTTCAAATTGGGCTCAAAGTTTATAGATTGAACTTTAAACTTTTAATCTTTATACTCGTCCCAGCTTTTAATTGACAGATCTTTAAGTTCGTATTTACAGAAGGCAAATATAAAGGCGCTGGCCAAACGTGCATTGGTGATCAGTGGAATGCTGTAATCAATTGCAGCGCGTCGAATG
>Ga0209123_1001021_pt1 | contig 30121 bp, 32 predicted proteins | sample BarGraIncu00431A_FD_184500 | JGI IMG/M metagenome (GOLD analysis project Ga0209123, IMG submission 184500) | Arctic peat soil microbial communities from Barrow, Alaska, USA - Barrow Graham LP Incubations 004-31A (SPAdes) (version 2) | ecosystem: Environmental > Terrestrial > Soil > Wetlands >... | reverse complement strand
TGGCGCTTTGCAATTCGCGGTAGGTGTAGCGCAATTGCTGATGGGCACTCACCAGCGCTTCATGGTCGGGCTGGCGCGCCACCATGGCGTCAAAAAACTCACCCAGCGTTTGCTCGATCAAAGGCACATCGGTCGCCCCGCTGGACAGGCTGCAAGTCAAGGCGGGTAGGGGTTGCACGTTCACAGGTGTTGGAGTCATGTCAATTTCCTTGAAGGGGCACAAGCCCAAGAAACAGGTCGCGATCTGAAGGATAGGCGCACGCGCCTCGTGGCGACCGTCACTGAGGTTGCAAATTGTGCCAAACCCGTGCAAAGTAGCACCTATGTTTACCCTTAGCCCGTCAGCCGTCATCGACACCCCCAGCCAGCTCTCGGGTCCGGCCGTTACACCTATAGCGTTTGTGCGCGCCATCCTGATCGCCTATCAACGCTATGGCGTGGATCCCACCAAGGCCCTGGCCTTGGCACATATTGCGCCAGAACTCGTGAAAAACCCGCAGGCACGCATCAGCGCCATGCAAATGGAAATGATCTCGGGCGCCGCCATGCAGGAGCTGGACGACGAGGCGCTGGGTTGGTTCAGCCGGCGCCTGCCCTGGGGCAGCTACGGCATGCTGGCGCGCGCCTCCATCAGCGCGCCCAATCTGGGCGTGGCGCTCAAGCGCTGGTGCCGCCACCATCACCTGATTGCAGATGACATCGCACTGCAGCTGACCATCACCGGCAACACCGCCACGATTTCAATCACCGAACACCGCGATCTGGGCGCCTTGCGCGAGTTTTGTCTGGTCTCGGTGCTGCGCAACCTGCATGGCGTGGCCTGCTGGCTGATTGATTCGCGCATCCCGCTGCACGGCGCGCAGTTTCCCTTCCCGGCCCCGGCGCATGCGCCGGTGTATGAGGTGCTTTTCTCTGGTCCCACGGCGTTTGACACCGCCCCGGCAGGCATTGCGTTCGATGCGCGTTATCTGGCGCTGCCGCTGCGGCGCGACGAGCAGGCGCTACAGCTGATGCTCAAACGTGCCCTGCCCCTGACGGTTTTGCAGTACCGGCGCGACCGCCTGCTGGTGCAGCGTGTGCGCCAGGCTTTGAGCGCATTCCCCAACCAGACCCACAACGCAGACGAACTGGCGACGCTGCTCAACCTGTCACCGCGCACCCTGCACCGCCAGTTGAAAGAAGAAGGCGCCTCGCTACAAACCTTGAAAGACGAGGTGCGCCAGGCTCGCGCCCAGGATCTGCTGCTGCGCACAACCCGCCCTATCAAGCAGGTGGCCGATGCAGCGGGCTTTCAGAACGAAAAAAGCTTCATTCGCGCTTTTCGATGCTGGACCGGCCAGTCCCCCGCCGAATTCCGGCGTTCGGGCACGGGCTCGGCGTGACCCATTAAACCTGCTTTTCGCCCTAACACAACTTTTCAGATCCCCCGTCCACAAATTTTGTGGATAACTTTGTGTACCAGCCCCAGAACAAGCCCGCCAAGCCTTGTCTGGCGCGGCTTGCAACGGGATGCCTGCAAAACAGGCAGCCCGGAAACATCCGCAAATAAAAATTGAAAAAACAGCACTCCACAACTTCTGTGGACAACTTTGTGGATCAGCCTAGGGAAAACCCGCCTAAGCCTTATCTGGCGCGGGTTACAACGCAGTGCCTATCAAATAGGCAGCAGGTATAAGTGGCAAAAACAGGGCAACTCCCACCCAAACACTTACCAGAAAGTTACGCCAAAAAACCCGGACAGCTTATTTTTTCCAACTTATTTTCAATAAAATTTTTGCTTCTCATGCTGCGTGGATAACTTTGGTGCCGCCGGATTTGGATGCACAAATTTTGTGGATAACTTTGTGCAGTGGCCCCGTAATAACCCCTGCAAAGCCATATTTGGCGCGGCTTGCAGCCCGGTGCCTGCCAAACAGGCAGCTGTTTAAACGGCGGCCAACAAGGCTGGCAAATCGGCCATGTGCGCAAAAAGCTGATCAGCTCCGGCCCCAAGCAAGGCCGGTCCCTGCTCCGGCAAGGGGCAGTAAGCCCAGACGGTGGCGCCAGCGGCCACCCCCGCCGTCACGCCAATGTGCGTGTCCTCGATCACCAGACACTGATGGGCAGGCGCCGCCAAGTGCCGTGCCGCAGCCTGGTAGACGTCGGGCGCCGGTTTAGAACGCGGCATCTCGTGGCCGCTGAAAATGCAACCGGCAAAAAAACCCATCAGACCGACCTTGGCCAACTGCATCTCGACCTTGAAGCGGTCGGCCCCCGAAGCGCAGGCAATGCGCTGCCCGGTATGGGTGTGTGCGGCTTGCACGGCGGCATGAGCCCCCTCAATGATCTCCAGCCGCGCGTCCAGCTCACGATTGCGCCGCTCATAAAAGAGGCGCATCCAGTCCTCGGTGAGCGGCTGGCCGGTGCGCGCCTCAATCGTGGCCCGTTCATCACGCACGGCCTTGCCAATAAAGAAACGCATGCATTCGGCTGGCGTCATGGCCCAGCCGCTTTCTTCCAGCATGTCGCGCAGCACGCCGTTGGTGATGGGCTCGCTATCGACCAGAACACCATCACAATCAAACAGAATCGCTTCAAATTTCATAGCTGCTACGCTTATCTGACTGGCTCTGGAGGCCAATTCGGCTCATGCCTTTGGCTTGCGCCGGGCTTTTTGCTGCTCCAGCGTCTCGGTCGGGGCGCCGTGCTTGACCCAGGCGGCATAACCGCCCTCGATATGGGCCACATTGGTCATGCCCATGTCTTGCAAGACTTTGGCGGCCAGAGCACTGCGCCAGCCCCCACCGCAGAACAGGATGAACTCTTTGGATTCATCGGCAAACAGGGGCTTGTGGTAGGGCGAGGCCGGGTCTACCCAGAATTCGAGCATGCCGCGGGGCGCCGGAAAGGCACCGACGACCGTGCCGTCGCGCTCAAGTTCGCGCACGTCGCGGATATCGACGATTTGGGTGTTGGCATCGTTCAGGCGCGCCAGCACTTGGGGCACCGAATAGGTGGTGACCTCATTCATGGCCTCGGCCACGAGTTGTTGGCAGCTTTTGGTAATGGGCATGTTTGTCTCCTTGTTGAATTTAAAGGTTTTTTGTCATGGTCCCGCACTGGGCTGGTACGGTAACCAAGCGAACCTGAGTCTATCCAGATGCCGCAGCCTCGTGCGGTCCACGCCTGGCGTTGGCAGCCAAAAAATGAAGTTATCCGCTGTTTACTTGCGCCCCCGCCCACCACACCGACAAGGGCACCGCCCACAAATTCGCACCAAACGGGACGACCTCACGCCCGGCATACAAAACGATGCCGCGCTGGAAAATGCCGGGCTCTGTCTCCTGCAAATGGCGCAGGCCCTTGAAATCTTTGCCGTCCACAGTAGCGCTGGCCTTGACCTCAATGCCTGTGATCTGGCCCAGGCGGTTCTCCAGGATGAAATCAACCTCGATATTGGTTTGCGTGCGGTAGTGCCACAGCGACAGGCGCTGCGCAGAAAACGCCACATGTTTGAGCAACTCAGTCAGAACAAAGGTCTCAACGACTCCGCCGGGCAAACCCGGCTTGGCGGCCAGGCTCTCTTTGGTGGCGGCCATGAAGTAATTGAGCAGGCCACTGTCGGGCAAGAACACTTTGGGCGCCTTCACCAGCCGTTTGCCAGGATTGCGCTCCCACGAAGGCAGGCGCACCACCAGGAACAGCATCTCCAGCAGCGCGAAGTAGCGCTTGAGCGTGCTTTGCGCGATGGCCGCCGTGCGCGAGAGCTCGGCAAAGTTGAGCAAGGTGCCACTGCGAATGGCCAGCAGGTGCAGCAAGTTGGGGATTTCGGTCAATTGCTCGATGTTGGCCAGGTCACGCACGTCGCGCTGCAAGATGGCCTGCACATAGCTGTCAAACCAGGCTTCGCGCCGACGCGGGCTGGTTCGCGCAACGGCGTCCGGGAACCCGCCTGCCAGGAGGCGATCCGTGAACTCGCCCCGCTCGCACGGGGGCACGGCCAAGGCGGACCAGTCGCCTTGAAACAAGGCCTCTGCTCGATTCAGGCTGGCGCTATCGGCGATCTCGGCGCTGGAAAGCGGCCACAGGGAAAGCACCTCCATGCGCCCGGCCAGCGAATCAGCAATACCCGGTAACAGCAGCACATCGGCCGAGCCCGTCAGCAAAAACCGGCCGGGTACACGTTGCCGGTCAACCGCCGCTTTGATCGCCAGGAAAAGTTCGGGCACGCGCTGCACTTCGTCCAGTGTCACGGCGCCCTGCAAGCTATTGATGAAGCCCGCCGGGTCTGACTTGGCGGCGTTGAGCACCACGGCATCGTCCAGCGTCAGGTACTGACGAGGCGCACTGCTTGATGCTGCTGGCGACTGCACCAGCGTACTTTTACCGCTTTGTCGTGCACCATTAATCAGAACGACTGGCGTATCAAGCAAAGCATCGGCAAGCAGTGGGGCAATGTGTCGGGTGTGCATTTTCTGAATTTTAGTGGTTGAAATTCATCCATGCAATGGTTGAATTTCAATCACTAAATACCTTCATCAGGCGTTTTTGATCATCACCCCGTCGCGGCACGCCGCCCCTGACCTGATCAGGTCCGTCACCAGCTGGTCGATCCATTGCGTGAAATCAAAATGGTCAAAGCGATGCGCGTGGATCAGGCTGAAATAAGGCGTCGCCAGCGCCCATGACTTGAAATTCGACTCTTCAATGCTTTGAAGCTCCAGCAACTTGAATTTCAGCAGCACCTTGGCCGCGTATTGGCTATGCTTCACCGGATTTTCGACAAACCCTTGCAGCCGCTTGCGCGCCACCGCCAAAGCCTTTTCAACGCCGTAGAACGCCGGGCCGTGCCCCGGGATCACCTTTCGGGGGACCAGGGTTTCGATCAAATCAAGCGTTTGACCTACCTCGTCAAAGGCGGACACCCCTTCCAGCTCTGCAAACACAACGCCAAACCCGTTTTCCCACAGCGCATCGGCGGACACCAGAACGCGGCTGGCTGGCTCGAACAGAATGACCGAATGGGGGTCGTGCCCCGGTGCGGCGTGAACCTGCCACGCCACGTTGCCCAGCTCGATATCGGTGCCCGGCTTCAAAACGGCATCAAAACCAAATTCAGGGCAGCATTGCCCGGTCGGTGCAAAACCCAGCGCGTCGGGGTTCCATAACTTGACGTGCTGCGACTGGCCGGGTGGAATGTGTGCCCTCAGTCCCGGATAACGTTGCTGCAGCGCGGCATTGCCGCCGCAATGGTCGCTGTGCAAATGGGTATTGACTAGCACATCCAGCGCTCGCCCGCCCAGCGCGGCGTCAACCAACGCCAGCGTCTGGTCCGAATGCGTGTAGTAACCGCTGTCAATCAGCGCCGTGGATTGCGGCCCGCCAATCAGGATGCTGTTCGAGGAGAGCCAGCCGCGCTCGATGACGGTGATGGGATCAAGGGCCAAGGGTGATTTCTCCGGTGCGGGGGTTGTCTGGAATTCGTCTTGTGCGCCCATTTTGAGCCGGATTCCCCCAAACGTTGCGCCAAGACCTCACGAAATCACATTGGACTGAAAAGTCTAGGGGAAACCCGTATAGTCGCGGCCATGGTTGAAACAAAAGCACCGATCCAGGACGCGCACGACGCGAACAAGGAGACGTCACGCCCTTCGTCCAGAAAAACGTCGCTGGTGGTGCCCATCCGTTCGCTGGGCGCCAATCATCGCGAACGTATCACCCGCCATTTGCTGGAACTCGATCACCGTGACCGCTATTTGCGCTTTGGCTTCGCGGCCAACGACGATCAGGTCAAACGCTACGCGGACAGCCTCAATTTTGAGCGCGATGAAATTTTTGGCATTTACAACCGCCGGATTCATCTGATTGCCATGGCGCATCTGGCCTTCTCTGCAAACAGCAAGCTCAAACCCCTGGCTGAATTCGGTGTCTCTGTGCTCAAGTCTGCCCGCGGGCGCGGCTACGGCGCGCGCTTGTTTGACCGGGCGGCCATGCACGCCCGCAACGACGGCATCAGCCGGATGTTTATTCACGCCTTGAGCGAAAACGGCGCCATGCTCAAAATTGCCCGCAATGCCGGTGCCACGGTCGAGCGTGACGGGTCTGAATCCGAGGCTTATCTCAATCTGCTGCCCCCCACAATCGACACCCGCCTGACGGAAATGTTTCAGGAGCAGATGGCCAAGACCGACTACCGGATCAAGGTGCAGGTCAAACATATTCGGGATCTTTTGGGCGGGGTTTGAACCGGTTTGAACCGGGTTGAATCGCTTGTTTAGCTGGTGTCATCACAATCCGCTATCCTAGAGGCTCAACAACAACCGCATGTCCTGCTCCTCTGGCTGTGTCAGACCCCTATCCCCCGCGACTTCCTGACCGGGAAGACAAGCGCACTTTCCTGCAAAAACTGGCCGAATTCATTCACCCGGGGCCAGACTCCACTGCCGAGCTGATCGAAACGCTGGTGGATGCCGAAGATAACCACATCATTGGTGCCGAATCGCGCGCCATGCTTGAAGGCGTGATCCGCATGGCCGATATGACGGCCGGTGACGTGATGGTGCCGGCCACGCAAATGGACATGATCGACATCAGCGAACCCTATGACGCCATGATGCACGGCGTGATTGACACCGGTCACTCCCGCCTGCCTGTGTTTGAAAACGAGCGCGAGAACATCATCGGCATCCTGATGGCCAAGGACTTGCTCAAACTCCAGCGCGCACCTGAACTCAATATCCGGGCCCTGCTGCGCCCCGCCGTGTTTGTGCCCGAGAGCAAGGGGCTTAACGACTTGCTGCGTGAATTTCAGGGTAACCGCAACCACCAGGCTATCGTGATCGACGAGTTTGGCCGGGTGGCGGGCCTGGTCACCATTGAAGACGTGCTGGAGCAAATCGTCGGCGAGATCGAAGACGAATTCGACATTGCCGACGACGAAGGCGATATTTTCGGGCTGGCCGACCACACCTACCGCGTCAGTGGCGACACCACCATCGACCGGGTGGACGATGCCTTTGACGTCAAACTGACCAGCACCGACCCGGATGACGAGTTCGACACCATTGGCGGCTTGATCGCCCACGAAATGGGTCACGTCCCTAAGCGGGGCGAGCGCCACACCCTGGCCGGACTCAACTTTGTCGTGCTGCACACCAAAGGCGGCGCGGTGAAATGGTTCAAGGTATCACCCGTTACCCATGAATCCACCTGAGGCGCAGAACCGCTGGAGCGCACTGCAGGGACCTCAGCGAACCCATTTCTCCTGGCGCCACGCCGCCGTTGCCCTGATTGCCGGGGCGGCTCAGGCGGCCAGTCTGGCTTGGCCTTTTGCTTTTCAAAACACTCTTTTCATGCTGCTGGGCCTGCGCCAGGGGCAAGCCGTTTGGTGGCTCCAGCTGTTGGCACTGGGCATGCTGGCCTGGCTGCTTCAAGGCCGCCGAGCCCAAGGCGACATGAGCTGGCGGCTGGCGGCGCTGTGGGGTTGGTTGTTCGGCACCGCCTGGCTGTCCTGTACGTTCTGGTGGACCTTCGTGGCGCTGCACACCTATGGTGGCTTGCCGTTTATCCTGGCCGCACTGGCGGTCATCTTGCTGGCGGGCGCACTGGCACTGTTCTACGCCGCCGCTTGCGGGTCATTTAAGGCGCTAGCCCCCGTCCACTCTGCGTGGGCAGCTATTATTTTTGCAGCAACTTGGCTGCTCGCCGAATTGATACGCGGCACCTGGCTAACCGGCTTTGGCTGGGGCGCCACCGGCTACGCCCATGTGGACGGCCCGCTGGCCGGTTTTGCGCCTTGGGTCGGCGTCTATGGGCTGTGCGCCATTTCGGCGTGGCTGGCCATGACGCTGGCGCAACTGTGTCACGCTGGCACCCGTCGATCCTGGCACCGGCCTTCACTCAGGCTGACCGCTCTCGTGGCCGTGCTGGCACTGCCCTTTTTAGCCCGGACGATTGAGCCGGACCCAACCACCGCCACCGGGCGCCTGAGCGTGACGCTGCTGCAAGGCAACATTCCCCAGGACGAAAAGTTTGAATCCGGCAGCGGGGTGCCGCTGGCCTTGCAGTGGTACGCCGAGCAATTGCAGAGCAACCGCAGCGCGTTGGTGGTGGCACCCGAAACCGCCATTGCGGTGCTGCCGCAGCAATTGCCCCTGGGTTATGAGGCCGCGCTGCAACAACGCTTTGCCACGGGCGGGCAAGCCGCCCTGATCGGCATCCCGCTGGGCGACTACAAACAGGGCTACACCAACTCGGTATGGGGACTCAAACCCGGCTTGGTGCAACCCTGGCGTTACGACAAACACCACCTAGTGCCGTTTGGCGAATTCATTCCGCCACTGTTCAAGTGGTTCACCGAGATGATGAATATTCCTCTGGGCGATTTCAACCGGGGCGCCCTCACCCAGCCCCCGTTTGAATGGCAAGGCCAACGCATCGCGCCCAACATTTGCTACGAAGACCTGTTCAGCGAAGAACTGGCACCGCACTTTGCCGACCCGGCGCAAGCCCCCACCTTGTTCGTCAACATCAGCAACCTGGCCTGGTTTGGCGACAGCATGGCGATGGACCAGCACTTGCAGATTGCACGCATGCGCGCGCTGGAGTTTGCACGGCCCTTTGTGCTGGCCACCAACACCGGCGTGAGCGCCATCGTGGATCACCGGGCAAACATCGTCAGCCGCCTGCCGCGCGACACCCGCGGCGTTCTGGTAGGCGAAGTCGAAGGCCGCGCCGGGGTGACGCCCTATGGCTGGTGGCTCTCGCGCACGGGGCTATGGCCGTTTTGGTGGCTGGCGCTGGGGCTGCTGGCAGCGCGAGGGCGCGCAAGGACACTCTCAAAACAATAGCTATCCACGCACGCTGCATGAGGGCTGGAGCCTGATTTCCATTAATAAAGCGGCTCGTGACCGCTTTATTTGAATCAGAGCCTCATTTTCCGAATGCGAGTGCGGACTCCATGACTAGCGCCGCCCGGATAACTTGGCGCGGATGCGCGACGGATTTTGGCGACTGTCGAGCACACCGATGACGGTGACCACGTTATCTGCAACGCGGGAGTAAATAGAGAAGGGGAACCGCCGCCCTGTCGTCCTGTAAAGACCGCCGAATGGTTTGGGGTGAATGCCTGCGTAAATGCCAAGCGAGTCGATATCGGCGTACAAACTGTCCAGAAAATAGCCGCCCAAGTTCTGTTGCTGTGCCTCGTAAAACTCGAATCCGTCGAGCAAATCTTCCTCGGCGCCCGAGCTGAGCGCAACTTTTATCCTTGCCGGGTCAGTTGTTTGGCACGACCTGTGCCTGCGCTGGATCACGGCACAACGAGTCCCACAGTGCCTCCATGGCTTGCAGGCGTTCTGCCAAAGGCAGGGCAACGAGTTCGGCAGTTTGCATGATGAGGGCTCCACTTCAAGGTGGCAGCAGGCAACTGCTGGCAGGGCGGTGATGCGTCAAGAGCGCTCTCTAAACAATAGCTGTCCACGCATGCTGCACAAGGCCTGCAGCCTGATTTTTTATAAATAAAGCGGCTCGGGGCCGCTTTATTGAATTCAGACGAGAGAATCGCGAAATTGAAGTCCTCTCGATGAAGAAAAATCAAGTTCTAGCTATACTGTACAGGCTAGCTAGTTTCAAAGGAGCCATGCCATGATCACCGTCACCTCTGTGGAAGCCCAAAACCGTTTCGGCCAGTTGCTTGATACCGTGCAGCGCGAGCCAGTCACTATCACCCGGCATGGGCGCACGGCTGCGTTTATGGTGTCGCCGCAAGATATGCAGGATTTGCAGGACGCCCGCCGCAAACGCGGTACCGCAGTGGAGGCGTTTGAGGCCTACTTTGCCAAAGCCGACGCCGCACTCACGCCCGCTGCGCGTGAGCTGACGGATGAGGACATGGTGCGCATGGTGAAAGAGTCCCGATGAGCGAGCGGCAGCGGGTTGTTATAGACACCAGCACCCTGATCGGCGCGGTATTGCGTCCCAACTCGGTGCCTCGGCATGCTTTTTTAGCCGCTGTCAGGCTTTATGAACTCTGCGTGAGTCAAGTCACGTTGGATGAATTGCGTGAGGTCATGCAGCGTCCCAAGTTCGATCGTTATGTGCTCTTGCAAGAGCGGCTTGATTTTTGTGCGCTGGTGACCGAGCGCACACGTCTGTGGGATGTTGATACGACAAGCGAACAAGTCGCTGATGGCGCGTGCCGAGACGTGAAGGATGCCAAGTTTTTAGCCCTGGCCCTGGCTTGCCAAGCGGTGGCATTGGTGTCCAGCGATGCCGATCTACTCGTTTTGCACCCTTGGAATGATGTACCGATCTTGACGCCAGCGGCGTTTCTGCTCACATTGAACCTGCACTGATTTTGTTTATTGCTACGTTTTATGTAGCTGCTTTCGCATGCGGAACGGGGGCTAGAGGCTGATTTGCTATAAATAAAGCGGCTCGATGGCCGCTTTATTTAAATCAGACGCGAGGAGCGTTCAATTGGAATCCGTGTACGCAAAGGCAGTTTCCAGATTCAATTGTGTTTTTTGTTGTAAATCCGGTTGCTTTGCACATTTTGAGCATGCCTGATTTCGGCACGCTCACTGTTGGTTACATGTCCGTCGGCCTTGGCATTGGCCTTCATATTGGCAATATGCGCTTGGCCTTGCTGTAAACGCGCGGCTTCCTGGCCGGTTAGCTGACCAGAAGCGACGCCTTGCGCAATCCTGTTTTGCTGTCTGTTTTGATGCTGGTTGATCACAGGTGTGTTTTGTGCAAATGCCGAAATGGAAATCAAGGCAGTCGTTGTAAGTAACGCTTTGCTGAGTTTCATGTGTGGACTCCTTTTTCGTTAAGGGGGAATTAGTGACTTGCGGCAGAGTTAATGCCAGCTTGGACTTCCGAGATGGCTTGATTAATCAGCTCAATAGCATGGACTCGGTGACCGCCTTTGTTATGGTCAGCTTGCTGTAACTGACTTTTGGCGCCTTCCAGTGCGCTCAAGGCGTTTTGCATGTGCGGTTGCGCTCCAACGACGACGCCCGCCGAAAACACCAGGGCCAGCGATAGACATAGGACCGCCACTTTTTTTACTTCCATTTTCTTCTCCTGCCCCAAGTTGAAATATGTTGATCAATGTGGGGAATGCATTGCTCAACGTCGAAATCATTTTGATGACGCAAACGCTTGGCGTACGGACTTGGGAATGGGGGGGCGACAACTGCGGCGCGGCGGTCGTGAACGGCGGCGTCAAGTTGAATTTGTGTGTCAGCTGGAATTTCATCAGGCCCGCCCCAGGGTGTTGCGCCTCTATGAATGAAGCTTCTTGCAAATAAATGTAATCGATATTTATCTAAAAACTAAATATCATTGCAAATCAGTAATGTGCTTGACCGTAATTTGTGATGCATGTCAAAAGCATCCAAGGTGATCGAAAACGAGCAATTTGCCGACCGGCTACGGCTGGCGCTCAAAGGAATCGGCCTCAGGCCATCGCCCACCCTCCTCGCCAACGAATTCAATCTGCGCTACTGGGGCGAGAGCATCACCATCAACACCGCCCGTAACTGGTTACTCGGCAAGTCCATCCCCATGCAGGACAAGCTGCGCGTGCTGGCCGAGTGGCTCCACGTCGGCGCGGACGAGTTGCGGTTTGGCACGCTGGCCCCCACTTTCAAAACGCAGGATACGGGCACCGATATGTCGGTGCTGACCATGCAAGACCGCGACATGCTGGCCCGTTACATGACCTTGTCGCTACAAGACCGCAAGACCGTGTGCGATGTGGTCGTCGCGCTGGCCGTGGCGGCAACGGTCAAGACCAGAAATTTATAAGAAATAGGCTTGTAGCCCCTGTGGAGTAAGCGTGAGTAGCTCTGTTTTTTGTAGCGATTTGGATAAGTAAAAATAGCAGCTTCAGAAGCTACAATCGTATCCTTGAAAGCTACAACCTCATCCGCCTCAGATTTGCTGTTCCCTCTGCAATACAGGGGAAAAGCGCTTGCCTTGCTGCTACTGCAGCCGCAGCGGCGATTGCATGTGCGCGAGATTGCGCGGCTGACGGGCACTGTGGCCGGGACCATGAATAAAGAACTTGATCGACTGCAGCGGGCCGGGTTGCTCGAAAAGCATCGGGTGGGCAATCAGCTTCAGTTTTGCGCGAACCTGCAGCACCCGGTATATCCTGAATTAAGCGCCTTGTTGCGCAAAACCATTGGGCTGGCTGATGAGCTCACGCTGGCATTGATGCCGGTCGCAGACCGCATCACAGTCGCATTTGTTTTCGGTTCCGTTGCCCGGTCCAGTGATACCGCAGCAAGTGACGTTGACGTCATCATCATTGGCAGCGTGGACTTCTCAGAGGCAGTCAATCTTTTATATGAAACGCAAACCACACTGCACCGGGAGGTTAACCCGAAGATTTTTTCAGGCAAAGAGTGGCAGGCCAAATTGGAAGCCAAGTCTTCTTTTGTGCTTGATGTGGTGTCAAAACCGAAGTTATTCTTGATTGGTGCGCAGTGTGACCTCGATCAACTTGCTGAATCTGGCCAAGATCGGCCAGCTTGACCCTATTCCCTTGTCGAGGGACTTGGTCCAGCGCATGCTGGCGGCTGCGAAGCAGCGACTGCGCGATGCGGAGTTCACCCAAAACAGCGACGAAACGCGCTTCGATTGTGCGTACACCGCCATTCGCACCGTGGCTGATATCGGATTGCACATCAACGGATTTCGAACCTCAACGAGCAAGCCGGGGCATCATCAAACTGCGGTTCAGTGCCTGGCGCACACGCTGGATGTTGACGCTGGCACAGTTCGGGTTCTGGATGGCTTGCGCAAGCAGCGCAACCTGTCCGACTATGACGGCGAATTGGTCACAGAGGCCGCTTTACAGGAGTGCCTGAGTCAAGCCAGGGCAATCTTGATTCGAGTCGAAAACGTCATTCGTACGCACCCTGCATTACGTGGCTCAGGCGCATGAATTCCCCGTCGGCCAAACGGATTGCCGCCGCCGACACCACCATGAACCAGTTTTTTGTAATCGCTATCGCCGAAAAGATCAGCGCCATGGAAACAGCGCAATTTTTTGAGAAACGCGCGGCCTTGACAACGCATAAAGCGGCTGAAGCCGCATGGAGCAAAGTGGGCACGCAGTCGGCCGTCCCAGAGGATATCTGGGTGTCTTGAAGCCCCGTAAAATCATCGTTTTTCACGAAACTGTCGTGTTTATCCCCCAACACCAGGGCGTCGCCCGTCGAGGCCCCCAAAAGTCATGTTGACCTTCCAGCAAATTATTTTGAAACTGCAGTCCTATTGGGATGCCCAGGGCTGCGCGTTGTTGCAGCCCTATGACATGGAAGTGGGCGCCGGCACGTCGCACACCGCTACATTTTTAAGAGCTCTCGGCCCGGAGCCGTGGAAAGCCGCTTACGTGCAGCCCAGCCGCCGCCCGAAAGACGGACGTTATGGCGAGAACCCGAACCGCCTGCAACACTATTACCAGTACCAGGTGGTACTCAAGCCCGCCCCGGCCAACATTCTGGAGCTTTACCTCGGTTCGCTCGAAGCACTGGGCTTTGATCTAAAAAAAAATGACATCCGCTTTGTCGAAGACGACTGGGAAAACCCGACGCTCGGCGCCTGGGGCCTGGGCTGGGAAGTCTGGCTCAACGGCATGGAAGTGACCCAGTTCACCTACTTCCAGCAAGTCGGCGGCATTGACTGCAAACCGATCACGGGCGAAATCACCTACGGCCTGGAGCGCCTGGCCATGTACCTGCAAGGTGTGGACAGCGTTTACAACCTGCAGTGGACCGACACCATGAGCTATGGCGACGTGTACCTGCAAAATGAAAAAGAACAATCGGCCTACAACTTCGAGCACAGCGACGCCGACTTCCTGTTCACTGCTTTCACCGCCCATGAAAAACAGGCCAAACACCTGATTGAAGTGCAACTGGCCCTGCCCGCCTACGAGCAAGTGCTCAAATGCGCGCACAGCTTCAACCTGCTGGACGCCCGCGGCGCCATCAGCGTGACCGAACGAGCCGCCTACATGGGCCGCATCCGCAACCTGGCGCGCGCCGTGGCCCAAAGCTACCTGGAAAGCCGCGAGCGTCTGGGCTTCCCGATGGCCCCGCGCGAGTGGGTCGCTCAAATGCCGAAGAAGGCAGCCTGAAGCTTTGCGGGACAGACCGGCGCGCAGCGTAGCTCTGTCCTCAACTGATTGAAAACTATGACAACCAAAAATCTTCTCGTTGAATTGTTTGTGGAAGAGCTGCCGCCCAAGGCGCTCAAAAAACTCGGTGACGCCTTTGCGGGCGTGCTGTTTGACCAGCTCAAGGCGCTCGGCCTGATCAATGGCGACGCGGTGGTGACGGCTTATGCCTCGCCACGCCGCCTGGCCGCCCACGTCACCCACGTCTGGCTCAAAGCGGCTGACAAAGCAGTGCAACAAAAACTCATGCCAGTCGCGGTAGGGCTGGACGCCAGCGGCAACGCAACGCCTGCACTCCTGAAGAAACTGCAAGCCTTAGGCGCGAATGTCGCCGATCCGGCCGCCCTCGTCGCGCTACTGAGAAAAGCCCCGGACGGCAAGGCCGAAGCCTTGTTTTACGACAGCATGGTCACCGGCGCCACGCTCGATACCGGCTTGCAAAAAGCGCTGGAAGATGCCATTGCCAAACTGCCCATCCCCAAAGTGATGAGCTACCAGTTAGAGACCGATTGCGAGCTGCCCGGCTGGAGCAGTGTGAACTTCGTACGCCCGGCGCACAGCCTGGTCGCCCTGCACGGCAGCACCGTGGTGCCGGTCCGGGTCCTCGGGCTCACGGCGGGCAACAGCACGCAAGGCCACCGCTTTGAAGCCAAGGTGTCACCCGTGGTGATTGCCGATGCCGACAGCTATTGCGCCACAATGGCCCAGGACGGCGCCGTGATTGCCTCGTTCGCCGACCGCCGCGCCGAGATCGTGCGCCAGTTGGCCGCCGCAGCGGCCCAGGTGGGCAGCGGGGCCAAAGCCATTGAAGACGAGGCTTTGCTCGACGAAGTCACCGGTCTGGTCGAACGCCCCAACGTGCTGATCTGCGAGTTTGAAGAACAATACCTGGATGTGCCACAGGAGTGCCTGATTCTGACGATGAAGGCCAACCAGAAGTACTTCCCGCTGCTCGATGCGGCCGGCAAGTTGACCAACAAGTTCCTGGTGGTAAGCAACATCAGCCCCGACGATGCAAGCGCCGTGATCGGTGGTAACGAGCGCGTGGTGCGCCCGCGTCTGGCTGATGCCAAGTTCTTCTTTGACCAAGACCGCAAGAAGACGCTGGCGTCGCGGGTGGATGGCTTGGACAAGGTGGTTTATCACAACAAGCTAGGCACGCAGGGCGAGCGCGCTCAGCGGGTGGTGGACATTGCGGCGCGCATTGTGGAGCAACTGCGCCTGGCCACCGTGCCCTACACCGCACACGCCAAGGACGAACTCGATGTACTGGCCAGCAAAGTTAGCCAGGCCGCGCTGCTGGCCAAGACCGATTTGCTGACCGACATGGTGGGCGAATTCCCGGAGCTGCAAGGCATCATGGGCGGCTACTATGCCCGCCACGACGGCCTGCGCGATGGCGTGGCCATTGCCATCGAAGACCATTACAAGCCCCGCTTCGCGGGGGACGCCCTGCCGCGCAACCACACCGGTAGCGTGGTGGCCCTGGCCGACAAGCTGGAAACCCTGGTCGGCATGTTCGGCATTGGCAACCTGCCCACCGGCGACAAAGACCCCTATGCCCTGCGCCGTCATGCGCTGGGCGTGATCCGCATCCTGACGGAAGCCGATTTCTCGCTGAATCTGGACAAAATTCTGGACAACGCGTGGCGCGCTTTTGGGTCCATGCTGGAGCTTTGGCCCGAAAAGGAAGCGGCCGATTTCGTGGCGAATCAGGCCAAACTGCAAGACTTCATCTTCGACCGCCTCGCCGGTTCCCTGCGCGAGCAGGGTTACAGCGCGCAAGAGGTTGACGCCGTGCTGGCCTTGCGCCCACAGCGGCTGGGTGACGTGGCCAAGCGCATGGCTGCGGTGCATGCTTTTGCCACCCTGCCCGAAGCCCCGGCGCTGGCCGCGGCCAACAAGCGCATTGGCAATATCCTCAAAAAAGCCGATGCGGTTGACGCCCATGTCAGCGAAGTGCTGCTCAAAGAGCCGGCCGAAATCGCCCTTTTTGCCGCCATGAACGACGTAGTGCCCAAGGCCAATGCCCAGCTGGAGGCTGGCGACTACACCGCCTCGCTGCAAATTTTGGCGGCCTTGCGTACGCCGGTGGATGCCTTCTTTGATGGCGTCATGGTCAATGCGGAAGAAGTCGACTTGCGCCTGAACCGCCAGGGCCTGCTGAAAAGCCTGTTTGAAGCCATGAACCGTGTGGCCGATCTTTCGCGCCTGGCATAACTGACGTGGCGGCTATGAATAAAGAAAACAGCAACAAACCGGCCCGATCAAGCCGGTCAAGCCGCCTCACTCCTCCCGCCAACAAGCTGACGGCGATCACAATTGAAGGATTCAAGTCGATCCGAACGGAGAGAACGCTCAGCCTGAGCGTTCTCAATATTCTGGCTGGGGCAAACTCTTCGGGCAAATCCAGCTTCATGCAGCCCTTGCTGCTGTTAAAGCAAACGCTGGAGGCAAGCTATGACCCCGGTCCCTTGCTAATTAACGGGCCGAACGTCAAGTTCACGGAACTCTCTCAGCTATTTTCCAAGTCGAACCAGCGCAAACAACTGCAGATCGGTCTTGCTGACGCCCAAGGGCTAATGCTCAAGCTCTATTTCGATCTGGATACAAAGAAGCAACTACGCATCAAGGAAAACGTATTTCCCAATGCCCAAGGTGTAGAGCGAAAAATCAACGAAAACAGCACGCAAGAACAATTACTTAAAATTTTCCAAAGCCTGGAGGGCTCTTTACGCGTGCCGCTAAAGGAGGCAGAACTCAAAGTTATTCGTGAGCGGGTATTTCTGCGCGTTGCAGGAAGAGACGATGGTCGTGACTTCTTCATTACGCATCCAACCAGTAATTTTGGCGACTGGATTGGTCGCAACATCATCCACGTCCCCGGCCTGCGCGGCAATCCTGAGCGCAGTTATCCCAAAACTGCTGTCGGCAGTCACTACCCCGGTACGCTCGACACCTATGTCGCCAGCATCATTGCCGACTGGCAAGACACGGGCGACGAACGACTGATCACCTTGGGCACTCAATTGCAGCAACTGGGTTTGACCTGGAAGGTGACCGCCAAAAAAGTCGATGACACGCGCGTGGAGTTACAGGTGGGGCGTTTGCCTGCAGCCATGCAGGGCGGCGCCAACGACCTGGTGAGCATTGCCGATGTCGGATTTGGTGTGTCGCAGGTGCTGCCGGTTTTGGTTGCTTTGCTAGTAGCGACCCCGGGACAAGTTGTTTATATCGAGCAACCCGAGACGCATCTGCATCCCAAAGCGCAGCGGGCGTTAGCCGATGTCTTCGCCCAAGCGGCGACTCGTCAAGCCACGGTCATTGTGGAAACACACAGTTTGATTTTTGTGCGCGCGGTGCAAACCCTGGTCGCCAAAGATCAACTGAAAAAAGATTTGGTCAAGCTGCATTGGGTTGAGCGCGATGCAAAAGGCGACACAACGGTGACGACCCGTGAACTGGACACTGCCGGTGCTTATGGTGATTGGCCACAGGATTTTGAAGAAACTGAAATGCAGTCCGAAATGGATTACATCGCTGCGGCAGAAGCCGTGTTGCTCCAATCATGAGCCAACAATCGCGCCTGTTGGCCATTGACGCGTCTGTTCTCAGGAGCGCGGGCGGGCGGGAACAGGGCCACTCAGCGCATTGCACTCAAGTGCTGGATACGGTTCAGAGTAAAGGCCATCGGGTGGCCTTTTGTGCCGCGACCAGTCAGGAATGGAATAAGCATCAATCCTTCTTTTCCAGCAAATGGCGTAGTGCGATGATTGCCCGAAAGAAAATGGTTCCATTGAATACGCAATTGACCCAATCAAAACTACAAAGCACGATTGCCGCGTTGGCAGGCTTATCGAAAAACTCTCGCAAAGCATTGGAAAAAGATATTCACATGCTGGCCTTGGCGATAGATGCGGACAAAATCCTGATTACGGGCGACAACACCTTGAAAAAATTGACCCTGCAATCAGAGATTACCCCCGCTTTAGAGTGGCTGATTGCCCAGCCGGATAATTCAGCGCTTGAACGTCAAAAGCAAATTGACCGCTTGCACGAGCTTGCAAAAAACAAACCTCACCCGCCCTTACCATCATGAAACTCGTCATCATCGACCGCGACGGCACCATCAACCAGGACAGCGACGACTACATCAAATCGCCCGAAGAATGGCTGCCCTTGCCCGGCGCGCTGGAGGCGATCGCCCGGCTCAATCATGCGGGCTGGCATGTGGTGGTGGCCTCCAACCAGTCAGGACTGGGCCGGGGCCTGTTTGATGTCTCCACCTTCAACGCCATGCACGCCAAGATGCAGAAACTGCTGGCGGCCGTGGGCGGACGGGTGGACGCCATTTTTTATTGCCCGCACACGCCCGATGAAGCCTGTCACTGCCGCAAACCCGAACCGGGTCTGTTCGAGCAGATTGGAGAGCGCTACGGGGTGGAGCTGCGCGGCGTGCCCGCCGTGGGCGACTCGGCGCGTGATGTGCTGGCCGGGGTTGCCGTCGGCTGCGAACCCCATCTGGTGCTAACTGGCAAGGGCGCCGCTTACCTCGGTCGCAGCTTGCCCGACACCTTTCCTGCGGAGACGCGGGTGCATGCCGATCTGGCCGCTTTTGCTGATTTTCTGATCATGCGGGAAGCGGCTCCGGCTTGAGCCCGTCCACAAACGCTACACAAACAATAGCTGCTTACGCAGTATCTACGGGGGCTAGAGGCCTTTTTTACATTCAATGTCTTTGATTCGTTCAGTTTTCCACATGGCCTGGATCGTGATCACCGTGATCCCGTGGACCATGGCCGTCCTGACCGTTTCGCTGGTAGCCCCGCGCAGCGCCGCCTGGTGGACCGCCGTCAACTGGTTTCGCGTCGTGATGTGGGGCACCCGGGTGATTCTGGGCGTGCGCATGCAGGTGCAGGGCCTGGAGAACTTGCCACCGGGCGCCACCAGCCCGGCCATTTTGTTGTCCAAACACCAGTCCACGCTGGAGACCCTCCTGATTCCGACCCTGATGCCGCACCCGCTGGCGTTTGTGTTCAAGCGCGAGTTGCTGCGCATACCCTTCTTCGGCTGGTCGATGGCGCGGCTGGACATGATTTACATTAACCGTGAATCACGCGCGCTGGCCCTAAAGCATGTCATTGAACAGGGCAAACGGCTGCTGGCGCAAGGCACCTGGGTCATCATGTTCCCCGAGGGAACGCGCATCCCCCGGGGTGAAAAAGGCACGTATATGACGGGCGGTACCCGGCTGGCGGTGGATTCAGGCGCGCCGGTGGTGCCGATTGCGGTGACTTCAGGTACATGCTGGCCGCGCCAGGGTTTTACCAAACACGCGGGCGTGGTGCAGGTGTCCATCGGCAAGCCGATTCCCAGCGTGGGCCGCGAGCCCAAAGAGTTAATGCGCGAAGTGGAAGCCTGGATCGAAGCCGAGATGCGCCGGATTGACCCCGAGGCTTACCGCTAGCCTGCTCGCCATGCACCCGCTGCTCCGCTTCACGCTCGATCTCTTTGAGTCAAACAAGGCGCCAGCCCCCGTCGAGCCTGCGCAAGCAGCTATTGAATCAATAGCGACTGACAAGTGTGTGACGACCACTCAAGCACCGCTGCCCGGCTCGGCCTACCGCCACCCCCGGGCCAACCGCGAAGCCTTGTTGTGCAACGCGCTGGTGGCGTTCGAGTTCAAGCGCGGCAAGCGCCGCACCATTGGTTTTTCAGTTGGGCCTCAAGGTCTGGTGGTCCGGGCGCCGAGTTGGGTGCCGCTGCGGGAGGTGGACGCCGCTTTACAGGGCAAATCTGACTGGATCGTGCGCAAGCTGGGCGAGTCGGTGCAGCGCGTTCAACAGCAAAACGCCCAACGCATGACGTGGGGTGAAGGCACGACATTTCCATTTTTGGGTGCGTCATTGACGCTGGCGCTGAACCCGCTGTTGACCAGTAAACCCCGGGGTGTCGCCGCTGGGACGCTCCATCTTGATGAGCAGACCGACACCCGCACACTGCGCCTGGCATTGCCAGCGAGCGCCACGGCGGATCACATCCGGGATGCGGTCCAAGCCTGGCTGATGCGCCAAGCACGGCAATTTTTTACCGAGCGACTTGATCACTTTGCGCCGCAGTTGCAGGTGCAGTGGCGCAGCTTGTCGCTGAGCAATGCAAATACGCGCTGGGGCAGTGCCCGCACCGACGGCGCCATCCGGTTGAACTGGCGCCTGATGCACTTCAACCCGGCCATCATTGACTACGTGGTGGCGCATGAACTGAGTCATTTGCGGGAGATGAACCACAGCGCCCGTTTTTGGGACACGGTGCGCTCGGTCATGCCGGACTATGCCGACCGGCGCGCGCAACTCAAGGCGCTATCGAGCCCCCGCTGGGACTGAAAAGCCTGCCGTGAGACGGAATGAAAGCGCGGGATCACTGCAGCGTTTGCCGCACTTCCCGGGCGTAAGGCTCCATCGACTCCAGCTCTTTGGGCTTGAGCTTGCGGTAGCCGTCAAGTTTGAACTTCTCAAAATAGACTTTACCTTCGGCGCTCTCGGCAAAACGCCACAGTGCCGCATCAATTTGACCCTTGCGCGCCAATTGCCGTTTGTTGAGCATGTAAACGCGCCCGGCCATCGGGTCACCAATCACCAGAAAACGCAATTTGGCTTGCACATCACGCGCCAGGCTCTGGTAGTTAGCCAGTGAAACAAACCCTGCAGCGGCCTCACCAGCCAACACCAGACGGGCCACACTGTCGGAGGCGCTGACGTAGCGAAGGGGTTCATTGATGCCGTTTTGTTTGAGCCAGTGCTGGCCCCACAGCGTCACCAGCGACGTGGGCGACAGGCCCAACACCGGCTTGCCCTTGAGCTCTTTGGCTTGCTTGTAAGGGCGGCTGCCCGCCACCAGCGCGACCGCACGAAAATCGGCACTGTAAGTCAGCAGCGGGGTGTATTCGGCGTCGGTTTGGCTCAGTCGGGCCTGGTGACCCGTGGTGATGGCTATGTCGTAGTCCTGGTGCAACATGCGCCGCGCAAATTCGGTGAAATCGGGGGCCGTCACCACTTCAACCGGCATGCCCAAGGCCTGCTCTAGCTGGAGTCGCAGCGGCTGGTACATCTCAATAATGACGCGGGCACTGGTGTGCGGCGCAACGCCGATCCTGAAAGCGACAGGGGATTGAACTTGCGCGTAGGCCGCACCGCAAAGCACCAGACTCCAAGCCAGCAAAATACGGCGCGAGAACGGGAGAAAAGTCATAGGGCTTGAGCTTGGAGAAACGGGATGGTCATTTTAGGCAGTCAAAACTTCGTGCAACGCAAAGCACTTTTTTCGCGGTCTTCTCGGTTCTGTTGATGGGGTGCTGGATTTGCCTCATAATTGACGTTTACGTAAACGTCAATCAACCCGGCGCAATGCCGACCTTAGCTTATGGCCACCACCTACAGTATCAGCGATTTATCCAAGGAATTTGACCTGACCACGCGGGCCATCCGGTTTTATGAAGACATGGGGCTGTTGCAGCCCACGCGCTCCGGCCCTGGCGAACGCACCCGTGTTTACAGCGTGCGTGACCGCACCCGACTGAAGCTGACGCTGCGCGCCAAACGGCTCGGACTGAGCCTGACGGAGGCCAAAGACCTCATCAATATGTACGACAGCCCGCGCGACACGGGGCCACAGCTGCAAAAGTTCCTGCTCGTGATTGCCGAGCACCAGGCCCAATTGGAAGACCAGATGGCCGACCTGCAGGACAACCTAGATGAACTCAAGGTGCACCAGCGTGAGGCCAAAGCCTTGCTGGCCAAACTATCGTCCAAAACCAAAACGCCCGCGGCAACGCAGAAATAAGGACATGAGCGACGCCTGTACCGTGATGCAATGAACCTTGATGCCCGTTCCAAAAAGTTATTGAAAGCAGCCGCCACCCTTTGACGGGCTCAGGGTGCGCAGTATTTATAAATGCCCGACAGGGCTGAGCCGGTCAATCCATGAGGAGACAAACCCTATGAACATGCCAGGACTTAACTTTCAACTCGGTGAAGATATTGACGCTTTGCGCGATGCGGTGCGTGATTTTGCGCAGGCCGAGATTGCGCCACGCGCTGCCGAGATTGATAAAAATGACCAGTTCCCGATGGACCTGTGGCGCAAGATGGGCGACCTCGGCGTGCTGGGCATCACAGTCGGCGAAGAATTTGGCGGCGCCAACATGGGCTACCTGGCGCACATGATTGCGATGGAAGAAATCAGCCGTGCCTCGGCGTCGGTCGGCCTCTCCTACGGCGCGCACAGCAACTTGTGCGTGAATCAGATCAAACGCAACGGCACGCCCGAGCAGCGCAGCAAATACCTGCCCAAACTGATCACCGGTGAGCACGTCGGCGCCCTGGCCATGAGCGAGCCCGGTGCCGGTTCTGATGTCATCAGCATGAAGCTCAAGGCCGAAGACAAGGGCGGCTACTACCTGCTCAACGGCAGCAAGATGTGGATCACCAACGGCCCGGATGCCGACACGCTGGTGGTGTATGCCAAGACCGAACCCGAGCTGGGTGCGCGCGGCGTGACCGCCTTTTTGATCGAAAAAGGCATGAAGGGCTTCTCGGTCGCGCAAAAGCTCGACAAACTGGGCATGCGCGGCAGCCACACCGGCGAACTGGTGTTCAACAACGTCGAAGTGCCAGCGTCACAGATCTTGGGCGGACTCAACAGCGGAGCCAAGGTGTTGATGAGCGGGTTGGACTACGAACGCGCCGTGCTGACTGGCGGGCCGCTGGGCATCATGCAGTCGGTGATGGACAACGTGCTCCCATACATTCACGACCGCAAGCAGTTTGGCCAGAGCATTGGCGAGTTCCAGCTGATTCAGGGCAAAGTGGCCGATATGTACACCGTGCTGCAAGCCGGGCGCTCGTTTGCCTACACCGTGGCGAAAAACCTGGACATGCTGGGCGTGGACCATGTGCGTCAGGTGCGCAAGGACTGCGCCTCGGTGATTCTGTGGTGCGCTGAACAGGCCACCAAAATGGCGGGCGACGGCGTGCAGATTTTTGGCGGCAATGGTTATATCAACGAGTACCCGCTGGGGCGGCTGTGGCGCGATGCGAAGCTGTATGAAATTGGGGCTGGCACGTCTGAGATACGCCGGATGTTGATTGGGCGTGAGTTGTTTGCGGAGACTTGCTGATCTGCTTGCTTGGCAATCCCCACTCTCCCCCAACCCCTCTCGCCCCGCCGGGCGAAAGGGGAGCTCAACAGCCCTATCTGGCCTTGTGTTTAAGGGATGCCGTGCAACTTGATGGGCCTTGTGATCGCCGTTTCGAACTGATGCTGTCAACTGTTTAACATGTGCTCATGACCAATTCACTTCAACACTTACTTGACAACAACCGCAGCTGGGCTGCTCGCATGGAGCAGCAGCGACCTGATTATTTCAGTCGGCTGGCGCATCAGCAGACGCCCAAATACCTGTGGATCGGCTGCTCTGACAGCCGGGTGCCCGCTAACGAAATTACCGGACTGGACCCGGGCGAGGTGTTTGTGCACCGCAATGTGGCCAATGTGGTGGTGCACTCGGACCTGAATGCGCTGTCGGTGATTCAGTACGCGGTGGATCACCTCAAGGTAGAACACATCATGGTGGTGGGACACTACGGTTGCGGCGGTGTACTGGCTACGCTGCGCGGCACGCGTGTCGGTCTGGCCGATAACTGGCTGCGCCATGTCTATGACGTCAAGATGCGCCACCGCCAGCGCCTTGATCACTTGACGGTGGCCGAGCAGGAAGATGCGTTGTGCGAGATGAATGTCATCGAACAAGTGGGCAACGTGGCCATGTCCAATGTGATGCAGGACGCCTGGAGCCGGGGCCAAAAAGTGGCGCTGCACGGCTGGTGCTACGGCCTCAAGGATGGCTTGGTGAAAGACATGCAGGTCAGCATGCAAGGCACGGATGAAGTGATGAACGTCTTTCGTAATGCGCTCAAACGCTACCCGCGCGGCACACAGCTTGGATAAAGGCTGACAGTTTCATGTTCCCCACCCGGCTCGACTCCAAGATCGCCTACGACATCGCCAAAGCGATGATGGACGGCTTTAACCGCCATTACCAACTGTTTCGTACCGAATCGGCCCGGGCCAAACACCGCTTTGAGACAGCTGACTGGCACGGCCAGCAGCGTGCCCAGCGCGAACGCATCGAGTTTTATGTGCTGCGCGTGCGCGAGTGCTCGAATCGGTTGGAGCGTGAGTTCAAGGCGGGCGAGCAGTCGATGGACATCTGGCAGCAGGTCAAACTGCACTACATCGGCTTGCTGGTGAATCACCATCAGCCGGAGTTGGCCGAGACTTTTTTTAACTCGGTCACCACCAAAATCCTGCACCGCAGTTATTTCCAGAACGATTTCATCTTTGTGCGCCCGGCGGTGAGCACCGAGTACATCGAGAACGGCGAGCCCGAGTCGCGCCCCACCTACCGTTCCTACTATCCAAAACCCGGCCAGCTGAGCAGCGAGCTGGAACGGATGCTCAAAGATTTTGATTTGCGCCTGGCCTTTGAAGATTTGACTCGCGATTGCCACCTGGTCGAAGCGACCATTCTCGCGCGACTGGGTGATGCGACACTGCGCGCCAATTTTCAGTTCCAGGTGTTAACCGGTCTGTTTTTTCGCAACAAAGGCGCCTATGTGGTGGGCAAGCTGATCAACGGCTTTACCGAATTCCCATTTGCGCTGCCGCTGCTGCATACCAAGGTGGGCAAGCTGGCCATCGACGCCGCGCTGTTTGGTGAGGATGACTTGCTGATGCTGTTCAGCTTTGCGCGCGCTTACTTCATGGTGGACATGGAAATTCCGTCCGCCTATGTGCAATTTTTGCGCAGCATGATGCCGCGCAAGCCGCGCAATGAAATCTACAACGCACTGGGCTTGGCCAAGCAAGGCAAAACGCTGTTTTACCGCGATTTTCTGCACCACCTGCGCCACTCCAGCGACAAGTTCCGCATCGCGCCCGGCATCAAGGGCATGGTGATGCTGGTGTTTGATCTGCCTTCGTTCCCTTATGTATTCAAGGTCATCAAAGACTTTTACCCGCCGCCCAAGGAAACGACCCGCGAGCAGATTCAGGGCAAATACCAGCTGGTCAAGCAACACGACCGGGTGGGCCGCATGGCTGACACGCTGGAGTACAGCGAGGTCGGATTTCCACGCGACCGCTTCAGCGACGAGTTGATTGCTGAAATCGAGCAGTTCGCGCCCAGTCAACTGGAGATCAGCGACCGCGATGGCGATGGCCGCATCGAGGTCATCATCAAGCACGTTTACATCGAGCGGCGCATGATTCCGCTCAACATCTATTTGCAAGAGGCTTTTGACGCCGGCGGCGCCAATGCCCATGATCAAAGCCCGGCTGCGGTGCGGGCACGCGAACAGATTGGGCGCGGTGTTTTCGAATACGGCAACGCCATCAAGGATCTGGTGGCCGCCAACATTTTCCCTGGCGACATGCTGTGGAAGAACTTTGGCATCACACGCCATGGCAAGGTCGTGTTCTACGACTATGACGAGATCGAATACATCACCGACTGCAATTTTCGCCGCGTGCCTGAGCCGCGCAATGAAGAAGAAGAAATGTCGGGCGAGGTCTGGTACAGCGTTGGCCCCAAAGACGTGTTCCCGGAAACCTTTGCCCCCTTCCTGCTCGGCAACCCGGCGGTACGCAAGGTGTTCATGCAGCATCACGCCGATTTGCTGGATGTGGCCTTTTGGCAAAGCCACAAGGAGCGCATTAGCCAAGGCCATGTGTACGACGTGTTCCCTTACGAGCAGGACAAACGCTTTCTCATCGCCCATGAGGAAGAGCCCCGGCCTTTCCAAACCTGATTAATCGCTATTTATTTGATAGCTGCTCACGCATAGCCCACCTAATCAAACCCTGTTTTCTTTATAAGGACTTCAAAATGACTGATTCCATCGTTATCGTTTCTGCCGCCCGTACCCCCATGGGCAGTTTTCAAGGCGACTTTTCTTCCCTTTCAGCCAATGACCTGGGTGGCGCTGCCATCAAGGCCGCGGTAGAACGCGCCGGAATTGCCGCTGACTCGGTCGATGAAGTGCTGTTTGGCAATTGCCTGATGGCGGGTCAAGGCCAGGCGCCCGCGCGCCAGGCCGGTTTCAAAGGTGGCTTGCCGATCAGCGCGGGTGCCGTGACACTGTCCAAAATGTGTGGCTCTGGCATGCGTGCAGCCATGTTCGGCCACGACATGCTGCTCGCGGGTAGCGCCGATGTCGTGGTGGCTGGTGGCATGGAAAGCATGACCAATGCCCCCTACCTCTTGCAAAAAGCACGCGGCGGCTACCGCATTGGTCACGACCGCATGTTTGACCACATGATGCTCGACGGTCTCGAAGACGCCTACGAAGCGGGTCGCTCGATGGGCACCTTTGGCGAAGACTGCGCCGCCAAATACGGATTCACCCGTGAACAGCAAGATAACTTCGCCATTGCCAGCGCCCAGCGTGCCGTGGCAACCACAAAGTCCGGCGGTTTTACGGCGGAAATCACCCCTGTTACAGTCAAGGGCCGAGCCGGAGACACCGTGATTTCCACCGACGAAGCGCCCGGCAAAGTCAAGCTGGAGAAGATTTCATCCTTGAAACCAGCCTTCAAGAAAGACGGCACCATCACGGCCGCCAGCAGCTCCAGCATCAGCGACGGCGCCGCTGCCATGGTGATGATGCGCGCCTCCACTGCGGCCAAACTGGGCCTCAAACCCTTGGCCAAAATCGTCAGCCATGCCGTGCACGCCCAGGAGCCGAACTGGTTCGCGACCGCCCCGGTGGGCGCGGTGAACAAGGCTTTGGCCAAAGCCGGCTGGAGCGTGAAGGATGTGGACTTGTGGGAAGTCAACGAAGCCTTTGCGGTGGTGCCGATGGCGCTGATGCATGACCTGAACGTGAGCCACGACATCGTGAATGTGAACGGCGGCGCTTGCGCCTTGGGTCACCCCATTGGCGCATCTGGCGCCCGCATCATGGTCACCCTGATGTACGCCCTGCAAGCGCGCGGCCTCAAAAAAGGCATCGCCACGCTGTGTATTGGTGGCGGCGAAGGCACTGCTGTCGCATTGGAATTGATTTGAAGCGTAGGGGCGTAAACCACCACCGCGTCAATGCCTGACGTGCTGCTTCATTAGTTTTCGCATTTGGGATTGAATATGGTCAAAGTATCTTGGATGGAGCAACGTTGCTGCTTGATATTCACGCTGGGTTTTGCGCTACTGTCCGGGGCATGGGGTGCGCCTGACATCGACCCCCGATGGCCCTCCGAAAAGGATCTGCTTGTGGCAATGAGCAATGGTGTCACAGACCAGACGGATGCCGGGGGACGAATTTGGATTCGTAGTATTCACGAAATAGCGGTAGGAAAAAAGGAAGACGGATGGCTGGTTTCAGTCTGGTTTCCAGACCGGGGCCGCAATTTTTCAGCGGGCACTTTTTTATACCGACCCAGCCTGAAGCAAGCCAGGGAAATTAACTATTCACAATCCTTGGGACTCGCTTACGTCACCAGGCATGACGGCCAAATTGCCTTGTTGGAACAATATGGATCCGGGCAAGGAACAGAGGACTTTGTACACGCCTTGGTACGCTTCAATGGCTGGACACTGCAAGAACTGCATCGTGTTGAATTTGAAAACAATTTGGGGGCATGTGGTTCATCTTCGTCAGCTATTCCACCCCGTGAATGTGAACAAACCTGGGTCAGCTTGCAATTGATTCCAACGCAAGGTGACGGGCTGGATTTACTTGAAATTACCTCGCGCATGGTTGGCGCAAAGCCGCAAACTGCATCCCCGACAATCACATCAAGGCGGCTGAGATTGGACGGCAATCATTTCAATCCAATTGTCCAGCAAGTGATTGATCAGTTGCGCTACTACTATTTTTTTGCTACAAACTCAAGAGCTGCTCACGCATGCTCCATAACGGCTGGAGGCCATTTTGATACTTACCCAAGACCAGGAAATGATCCGCGACGCGGTGCGCGACTTTGCCCAAGCCGAACTGTGGCCCAACGCCGCCAAATGGGACAAAGAACACACTTTTCCCAAAGATGCGCATAAAGGTTTGGCTGCTTTGGGTGTCTATGGCATTTGCGTACCGGAAGAGTTTGGCGGGGCCAATCTGGATTACGTGACAGTGGCTCTGGTGCTGGAAGAAATCGCGGCGGGTGATGGTGGCACCAGCACCGCCATCAGCGTCACCAACTGCCCGGTCAATGCCATCCTGATGCGCTACGGCAATGCCGCGCAGAAGAAGCAATGGTTGACACCACTAGCCCAGGGCCAGATGCTGGGCGCGTTTTGCTTGACTGAACCGCATGTCGGCTCCGACGCCTCCTCCCTGCGCACCACGGCCGTCAAAGTAGGCGACGAATACGTCATCAATGGCGTCAAGCAGTTCATCACCAGTGGTAAAAATGGTCATGTCGCCATCGTCATTGCCGTAACCGACAAAGGTGCGGGCAAAAAAGGCATGAGCGCCTTTCTCGTGCCCACCAATGCTCCCGGTTATGTGGTGGCGCGCCTGGAAGACAAGCTCGGCCAACACAGCAGCGACACCGCTCAGATCAACTTTGACAACTGCTGCATCCCGGCGGAGAACCTGATTGGCAACGAGGGCGAAGGCTACAAAATAGCCTTGGGCGCGTTGGAAGGCGGACGAATCGGTATTGCAGCGCAAAGCGTGGGCATGGCGCGCAGTGCGTTTGAGTCAGCGCTGGCCTATTCCAAAGAGCGCCAAAGCTTTGGCACCGCCATCTTCCACCATCAGGCGGTCGGCTTCCGGTTGGCTGATTGCGCCACCCAGATTGAAGCGGCACGCCAACTGATCTGGCACGCCGCCAGTTTGCGTGATGCGGGCCGCCCCTGCCTGAAAGAAGCGGCCATGGCCAAGTTGTTTGCCAGCGAAATGGCTGAAAAAGTGTGCAGCGCAGCGATTCAAACCTTGGGCGGCTACGGTTACGTGAGCGACTTCCCGGTAGAGCGTATCTACCGGGATGTGCGCGTCTGCCAGATTTACGAAGGTACGTCAGATGTGCAGAAAATCATTATTCAACGGGCGTTGGCCTGATATCAAAAAGGCTTCTTTGGCCGGCTGCACCACAAATCCCATCGGGGGTGCAGCATAAACCAGTCCAAGTTTTACGCCGCGCCCCCAGGTGGTCAGTTTTCGGTCGGCGGCAACTCTCATAAGGGCAAAGTGGCATCCACACGATGAACAGCAGAACACGACAGAACCTTTCTGCGTGAATGGAGGGGCAGTCTGGTTTGTGATGACTACCTGCTGCAAAAACTCCGGCCCAACCCCGCCAGCAACCCAAACGGACAGCTCTGCCTGCTGGCCTGCCCCGCGTGACGGTGCACCACGAGCCCGACTCCACCACCTGCGGCTGGGCGTGTGCGGCGTGCAATTGCAGCCGCTGGTGGATGCACTAAAAAATGAAATGCTCAAACATGTGGTGTTGCATGCCGACGAGGCACCGGTGGTGATGCTCAAACCCGGCAACAAAAAAAACACACCGGGCTTATCTGAAAGATGTGCTGACTCGCCTGCCTACGCAGAAAAACAGCCAGATCGAAGAACTGCTGCCCCATCGCTGGCAGCCTGCCTCACTTTAATTGCTGCCACCTGCCAGCAACGCATTGAGGCGTCAATGTGTGTTGCCCACGCCCTTACTTGTCCACGCCCTTACGTTCAATGCGCACTTTCGGAAGTGCTAAAATTTTTAGACAAAAAAACGCCCAGTCGATTGACTGGGCGTTTTTGGTTGACTAGCCTGACGATGACCTACTTTCACACGGGAATCCGCACTATCATCGGCGCAGAAGCGTTTCACTTTCCTGTTCGGGATGGGAAGGAGTGGTACCACTTCGCTATGGTCGTCAGGCATAACTTTTTG
>Ga0209123_1001020_pt1 | contig 30121 bp, 31 predicted proteins | sample BarGraIncu00431A_FD_184500 | JGI IMG/M metagenome (GOLD analysis project Ga0209123, IMG submission 184500) | Arctic peat soil microbial communities from Barrow, Alaska, USA - Barrow Graham LP Incubations 004-31A (SPAdes) (version 2) | ecosystem: Environmental > Terrestrial > Soil > Wetlands >... | reverse complement strand
GTCCGAATAACGGTGATATACGTGCATTCTTTTGGCGGAAATATTCTTCCTGTACATACGTTGCGGCTATATCCCCGCACAACAGAATATTTGAAGCCGGAACCGGACTCACATCGTCCCACGTCCCGCAAAGCGAAATCAGTTCGTCTATCGTCCGTGCATTTTCGGAAATCACTTCCCGTCCTTCGAAGTATGCAGCCGAAAAAACCCGCCGGTTTCTGGCATCGGTCATTGCAACCACGAGTGTGCCCTTCTGATCAAAAAACGGAAAGGCAAGCGCCTGCAGACTTGACACAGGAACCGCAGGCTTTTGCGCAACCAGTGCCATTGTTTTTACTGCGCTGACGCCGATTCGTATCCCGGTAAAAGAACCGGGGCCGACTGTACATGCAAATGCATCAAGATCCCTGTATTCCCGTCCGGCCTGTTTCATTAAATCATGCAGCAGCGGCATAAAAGTCAGGGAGTGCGTCCGTCCCATCGACAGCAGCGACTGCACCAATACGCGCCCGTCTTCAAAAAGACAGGCTGAGCAGGCTGAATTCGAAGTATCACAGGCAAGTATCAGCATGATTATCCTCCTATGTCCGGGTCATATTCATTGGCTTTGCAGGAATTCTACTTTCGCATTTATGTGATCCTCAGATCACCGGCAATATCTTTTTGGAGTAGGTCAAGCTCCATTTGGCGTGCCTGCGGGAAGACAATCGTAATGGTACGGACCTCTTCTGTGCCCTGCATGGAAATACGCAGTATGTCCTCCGGCAGTGCGTCGGCGACAAGCTTACCCCACTCGAGGACGCTTACACCTTTTTGGTCAAAATATTCATCCAGGCCGGAGTCAAGAAAATCATCGCCGTTGGTCAGCCGGTACACATCGAAATGAAAAAGGGAAAGCTGTCCGGCCTTTTCGGCGGGATGCTCCATGACCAGCGTAAAGGTCGGACTTGATACATGGGACGTTAGTCCCAGCCCGCGGGCAATCCCTCTGGTAAATGCCGTTTTCCCGGCACCCAGGTCGCCGTCCAATGTCAGAATATCTCCTGAATGCAGATATTTTGCGATCTCCTGGCCGATGAACTCCGTTGCCTCGGGAGAATGGGAGAGGAGCGTAAGTATCGATGTCATAGCAGATGCCTTTCCATCGATTCCTCAAGCATCTTTTCAGGATCAAACCGGACAACCCCGGCACCGACGAAAAGCAGTACTCTGCTCCTGTAATCGTACGGGTCTCCGGAAAACAATGTAAGATCTGCTTTTTTCCCGACGGTCAGACTTCCATATTGGTCCGAAATCCCGCATATTTCTGCTGCCGTCAGTGTGATTGAAGATAAAGCCGCGCTGTCAGGAAGTCCGCCTTTGACGGCAAGCGCCGTTGAAAGAAGAAGATATTGCTGCGGTACGCAGGGATGGTCGGTCATGATGGCAACAGGAAGTCCTGCACGATGCAGTATCCCGGCTGTCTTTGTAGTAAGGGACGAAAGCTCCGGCTTGGAACGGTCTCCGATAATAGGTCCGACAATCACGCCGAGAAGCTTGCCGCCTTTGCTTTCCTTGTTGCCGGTTCCCCTGCCGGGAACCTGGCCGGCACTGTATTCTTCATACAGCACATCCGCAATTTTATGTCCTTCCGTGCAGTGTTCAATTGTATATTTAAGACCGAATTCATTACAGATTCTTACAGCTGTCAGAATATCATCCTGCCGGTGCGCATGAATTTTCAGCGGAATGCTGCCTGAAAGAACGGGAAAAAGCGATTCGAGCTGAAAGTCAAAATCAGGACGGTCCGGAGAATCCGGAATATCCTCATCATTTCGTGCCGCAGCCAGATCATACTCTGATTTTTTATGGGTATATTCATCCCACTTTTCCCTGTATTCAAGTGCCTTAAAAAGTGTGTCCCGCAGCAGGCCGGCCGTCCCCATACGTGTTGAAGGCGCTTTATCGTCTTTGCCGTAAACCCGCTTGGGGTTCTCGCCGAACGCGACTTTCTGTGCGCTCGGCGCCTGAATGACAGCGCGGTCGACTGTGCGCTCATATGTATGCAGGAGTGCAAATTGCCCTCCCATTACATTGCCGCTGCCGGGGCCGGCCATAACTATGGACACACCGGCTTCATAGGCCTCACGGAAGCAGACGTCAGCATTGTGGATACCGTCGATGGCGCGCAGCTGCGGGGTAATCGGATCCGTATCCTCGTTGCCGTCGCTGCCCTCAAAATCGAGGCTGTCGTCGAAAAGTCCCAGATGGGAATGAGCATCGATGAAACCCGGAAGAATCCAGCCTCCCTTAGCATCAAGCACCTGATTCAATTCACCCGCCAGACTCATTTTGTCCGTCTGATCCGCTGCAGCAGGCAGAAGTTCGGGAGGTATCCTGTCCATTGGTCCGATTTGCACAATCCGGTTCTCTTCAACTGCAATGAAACCATTCTCAATGACGCCCCTGGAAAAGCACTCTGAAAAGCCTGAGGAGGTGCTTACGGCATTTTCCTCTGAAGCGTCCTCCGGGGAATCTGTTTTTTCCATTGTCAGCAGGCGGGCATTTGTAATAACTAACACGTATGGCCTCTCTTTCCGGGAAACGCAATCGCGGCGCACCCTGCCATATAATGACGGATGCGCCGCGTAAGCTGATGTAACATAGATTTTGTTTCCGCAGCTTTGACTTCAGCCAGCTTTTACAAAAAAGCTGGCCATAGGTACGGCGCGAAGGTCGATTAACGTTTGGAGAACTGGGAAGCTTTTCTTGCCTTCTTGAGACCGGGCTTTTTTCTTTCCTTCATACGTGAATCACGTGTGAGGAAACCAGCCTTCTTAAGAATGGCCCGGTAGCCTTCCTCGTCTGCCTTAAGCAGTGCTCTGGAAATGCCGTGACGGATTGCGCCGGCCTGACCGGCAATACCGCCGCCGATAGCCTTGCAGATTATATCGAACTTTCCGTCTGTTGCTGTGGCAACAAGCGGCTGATGAACGATAAGCTTTAAGGTCTCAAGACCAAAATAATCATCGATATCTCTATCGTTGACTGTAATAATACCTGTACCGGGAATCATACGCACGCATGCAACTGCATTCTTACGACGTCCTGTACCGTAGAAATAAACTTTGGTGGATTTCTTAACCATGTGACTTGGTCCTCCCTCTCTTATACGTTAATTATCAGAAGCTCTGGCTTCTGTGCGGCCTGCTTATGTTCAGGACCTGCATAAACCGTAAGTTTTTTAAACATCTTGCGGCCCATGGCGTTCTTCGGGAGCATTCCCTTGATAGCCAGTTCAAAAGCCTTCTCAGGTCTTGTGGCCATCATTTTGCGGGCGCTGGTTTCCCTTAAGCCGCCTGCATAAAGAGTGTGGTAACGATACATTTTCTGATCAAGCTTATTGCCGGTAAGAACCAGTTTGGCTGCATTGACAATAATAACAAAATCGCCTGTATCTTCAAAAGGGGTATACGTCGGCTTGTTCTTGCCGCGGAGAATCTTCGCGACTTCACTTGCGAGACGGCCAAGCGTCATGCCTGCGGCATCAACGACATACCATTTTCTCTCGATTTCAGCTGGTTTAGCAACATACGTCTTCATATCGGATATTTGTCCTCCTATTTCTTTTGTAAAACCATGAACAGGGACTGTCCATGTGAAAGTGCTTCATTAGCATAATAGGGAGCCGGGGTTCTGTCAAGCATGTAATTCAATTTATCTGAATATTTGTAGCAAATTCGCCGTATTACTGCGTTTTTCTCGCTTATACGCTTCGAAAACCATGTATTTTCTGCAACGCGTTTATAAATGGTTCATTTCTTTAATAATTCCGCAAATATCGGCCAGGTTTTTGACCCTCACATCGGCCGGAGAAAGATCCTGACCGGGAGATGTCGGATTTTCATACCCGATCGTATACATTCCTGCGGCTTTCCCGGCGCGCACGCCCGCTGATGAATCTTCAATTACCAGGCACTCCGGGGGGGCAACACCCAGTTTTTTCGCGGCAAGCAGAAAGATATCCGGAGCAGGCTTACAGCGTTCCACTTCTTCACCGCAGGTATACCCTTCGAGATTCTGTCCAATGAGCAGGTGTTCAATTACCGCCTCAACAAAACGTTTCTGCGATGCAGAGGCAACGGTTGCCCTGATATCGTTTTCTTTCAGGAACGCTAAGAGAATGTCTAAACCTGTTGATGCCCCGAGACCGGATCCCGGCAGTGAGTTGACCAGATCATCCCATTGCCGGTCATTCAATTCATCGACGGTATTCTGAAGCTGGAACTTCTGTATGATTTTTGTCCATCTGTCGCTGCTCGTGCGTCCGACGAATTCACTGACAAGTGCGTTGTCGACGATAATATCCAATTCCCTGTAAATTTGCGTATTTATGATTTCATGCAGGGGTTCACTGTCAAAAAGCACCCCGTCCATATCAAAAAGTACTGCTTTAATAGGCATTTATGTCCTCCTGGTTTGGCTTATTTGGTTCTGATGTTAAAAGTGTATTCTTTGTCATTCCGGCTGCCCTGATTCCGGTTCCGGGCAAAATGCCGAAAAAGCCAGCGGCTCGCGCGCGAAAGGATCCGCACTGAAAGTCATTTCGATTCCGCTTCTCGGGTGCAGGAAGTGAATTTCCGAGGAGAACAGGGCCAGCTTATGCCAGCCCTTGGTTTTGGCTGAGGAAAAGAGTTTATTGTATTTACTGTCTCCGAAAATCGGACATCCGGCATGTGACAGCTGTGCGCGGACCTGATGGTGCCGTCCGGTGAACAGTGTAACCTTCACCAGGGATATATCTCCGTATCCTTCGATGAATCCGGTTTTAAGTACTTCGTACCCGAGAGCTGCTCGTTTGGCACCCTTACGCTCTTTGGGGACGACCCGCGAAAGATTTGTCTTCTCGCTCTTAACGAGATAGTCGATAAGTTCTCCCCGCAGGTCGGGCATATAACCGCAGACTATCGAAATATACGTTTTGCGGATTTTCCTGTCAGGAATTTCCGAGGCAAACCATTTGTCCGTTATGTCTGAGCGGGAAAAAATCATAATGCCGCCAACAGGACGGTCGATACGATGGATCGGTGTGATCAAAGTGTCAGGCTCTGCCTTTGTCTTGCCGAAAGATGCCCTAAGGAAAGTCTGGAGATCCATAAATCCGAATTTTTCAGGCTGGGACGGCATACCGGCCGGCTTTACAGCAACCAGTATGTCTTCATCCTGGTAAAGGACCTCCGGAACCGGTGTTGAAAAGGAATATTTCATGTCTGTCTCCTGTTTTTTAGTCTGTCCGGCAAAACTCCGGAGCGGATACTATGCATAGATCTTTACTGTTGACCGGTCATAATTTTCACTGCCGGATACCTGCACATGCATCCGGAAAATCTTCATCTTCTTTTCCGTTGCCGCCTGTATCGATGCCAGTCAATGCATTCGGATAAATCCCTGTAAAGCATGCATCGCAGAACCTGTGCCCGGGTTCTGCTATCATATCACCAAGACTGTCCGCCCGCAGGTATCCGAGAGAGTCGGCGCCGATAACACGGCAAATACCTTCAAGTGAGTGCTGGCGTGCGATCAGCCTGTCGCCGGAAGGAACATCCGTCCCATAGAAGCAAGGATGCATAAAAGGCGGTGCACTGATGCGCACATGGACTTCTTTGGCACCGCAGGCTTTAAGCATGCCGACGATCCTTGCAATCGTCGTACCGCGCACAATCGAGTCATCAATCATGACGACACGTTTTCCGTTCACGGAAGACTTAACCGGGTTAAGCTTAATTGTGACTGCTTCCTGGCGCTGTGACTGTTCCGGTTTTATGAAAGTCCGGCCTATGTAGTTATTTTTGACAAAACCACGGACAAGGGGGATTCCCGACTCCAGGCTGAAACCATTAGCTGCATCCAGACCGGATTCCGGAACTCCTATCACCACATCTGCGTCAACCGGATATTGCCGTGCCAGAAGGCGGCCTGCTTCCAGACGTGCTTCAAAAACACTCACCCCGTCAATATAGCTGTCCGGGCGGGCAAAGTAGATATATTCAAATATACATTTACTGCACTTTCCCGAGCAGTGCGTACGTATTGAGCGGAGGCCGTCCTTATCACAGACAACAATCTCACCCGGTTCCACATCCCGGACAAATTCCGCGCCTGCAGCATCGAGAGCACAGGTCTCCGAAGCAAAAATATAAGAGTCCTTGATTTTCCCGATGCATAGAGGCTTAAACCCATAAGGATCCCGGGCAGCGATAAGTTTTCGGGGACTCATGACAAGAAGCGCATACGCACCTTCTATAATACCCATAGCCGCCTCAACAGCTTCCTCAATCGAATGTGTTTTCACACGTTCCCTTGCAAGCTGATACGCAATCACTTCTGAATCAATGGTTGTTTGAAAAATGGCGCCTTCATCTTCAAGTTCCTGACGGAGTTTGACCGTGTTGGTCAGATTGCCGTTATGTGCGATGGAAAGAGTACCTTTGACATATTGGGTAACCAGCGGCTGTGCATTCTCATAGACACTTCCTCCGGTTGTAGAATATCGTACGTGTCCTATTGCTATGGTACCGGAAAGCTTCTGTAATACTTCGGGTTTAAAAACTTCGCCGACAAGGCCCATTGCTTTGTGACAGCGAATATAACCGTCATCATTTATAGCTATGCCGCAGCTCTCCTGTCCCCGATGCTGCAAGGCGAAAAGTCCATAATAGACAAGGGGTGCAAGTGTCAGGTTATTTCTGTCGTAAATGCCGAATACTCCACATTCCTCATGCAGTTTCTCTGGCAAATGGATCCCCCGCTTTCTGCTGCTCAAAAAAGTCTCTGAAAATATTTTCCTGAAAAAAAGAATCGGCACCCGCGCTTTGGTGCCGCTTTTTACTTTAACACGTTACTATTCTAAACATCGATGCGTAATGTGTCAATTGTTGAGTTTGCACATCCATCGTGCTACTATCTAATTATTCAATGTTTACAGAAAGTGACTGCTTTCCTGGAGGTATATTGTATTGAGATCTTTTTGCTGCTTGCTTGCAGTATCATTTCTCATATCCTGTTCAGCCTGTGTGCCCAAGCCGGCCGAAACGACTGCTTCTTCGATTGTTTCGCAGCAAAACACAATACAGGCTGATCTTTCGCAGGCAGCATCCGCTACAACGGATCCCAACATTTTAATTGGAACCGTATCTTCCCTTGAAGACATCTATGCATACGTCAGAATTTCCCCGAGCAGCACCTCTGAAGTCGTTGGAGGTGCTGTTATCGGCACTGAGTTCCTGATATTGGAACAGGACGGCGGTTGGTGCAATGTCGTTTATGACGATAACGAGTCAGGATATATCCAGACGAAATATCTGGATATCAGCCGGGCTTTTGAACCTCCTGCCATTCACAAAGCATATTACTATTTACCCGAAAAAGAAGAAATTGGGTTAGTCGGATCCAAATTCAATAATCGGCTGACTGTAATTGCATCAAATAACCGTCTTGATGTCTACACGGAAAGCGGAATCCTGATTGCAAAAGATGCCGTTCCCGTTTTACATGATGCAGTAATCGACGCACCTGCCCTGCCCGCTGCCGTGATACCGCCCGCTGAACCGGTGCCCGGCGAAACCGATCCGGCCGCAGCTGCAGAGCCGTCCCCTTCACCGACACCGGTACCGATCCGGATTGTCATCAAAGAGGGTAAAATTGTCTCCTGCCAGGGAATTACACTCGATGCCAATTCTCCTTTTGTTATCGGAGAGGACTCCGGGCAAGTGTTGTCCGAAGACAACACCGTGATCGCCGAAAGCGGATCTTTTCTTCAAAATGCGGTAATTTCAGTCACGTACGGATCCATATTCACGTCTGCCGGAAAAATCGAAATAGAACCGGATTATTATTTTGTGCCTAAGTCTCTTAAGGACAATCTTGTAGATGTGGCCCGCTATTCTTCCGATATAAAAATCGACCTGCTTCTGGCCACAGACAATAATTTTCTCGGTTCCAATGTCTACGGCAAAGCCGCTTGCTTTCTGCAGAAAGGTACGCTTGAGAAACTCATGGATGCCCAGGAAAAATTTGCAAAAGACGGATACACCATTATCATTTATGATGCCTACCGGCCATACAGCGTAACCCTGCTTCTTTATGAAAAGTATCAGAACGGTACATACGTTGCAGGTCCGAGAATCGGATCCGTACACAATAAGGGCGCAGCAATTGACATGTCCCTTTTAGATAAAAACGGAAATCCGCTCGAAATGCCATCACCCATCCACACCCTGGATTCATCATCCAACCGGGACAATCCGAATATGAGCGACACGGCAAAAGCAAATATGGATTATATGGCAAGCATCATGAAAAGCTGCGGGTTTTCTACAATAAACAGCGAATGGTGGCATTTTTCCGATACGGAATTTAATAATTACCTGCGTACGGATTATGACCTGAAAACGGTAATGCAAGTGATTTTTTCATAATCACCTGCATCGGTCTTAGGAATGCGTGATCGTTACTTCACCGCCGCTTACAGGACCGATACTGTAACCTGTCTGGTCGTATACTATTGCAGTCATTATATATTCCCCTTCTGGCAGGCTGTTTTTATCAAGAAGCATTGAAAATGCTGCATTTGCTTTGTCTTCGTCACCAGGGAAATACCCATCCTCAAGAATAGGGAACGTCTCAAATGTGTACGTTTTTTCTCCTGATTGAAGTCTGATGTATATGTCATAATTTGCATCCTGACTATACTGCGGTAAAACAGCAAGTCCGGCAATCCTGATAAAGCCGCCCTGATCCCCGGTTTTCACTTTTGTCTCTAAACCGGCTTGAACAGGGGAAACTTTCAGGTCAATCTGATTTGCAGGAAGAACAGGAGCCTCCATGATAATATTCGGCAGGTTTCTTTCGGCAATTTCCAGAATGACGACATCCGTGCCGGCATCAATCTGTGTATAGTCATACGGCACAGCCCTCGAATAATTTACGGAGGCGAATGCATTCGAAAGAAGAGGTATAAGCGCATTTGCGAAGGAATCCCGGAACATCAGCAGGTTAAGGTCCCCGTCAGGACAGGTTGTCTGAATTGTCAGGTCCTCCAATGATTTTATCGGGCGAATGGCTTTATAATCTTTTTTTACATCAAATATATACTGCATATCGGGGAGGTTGGCTGTCGGGTAAAGCATCCCGCTTAAATCCCCCTGCCAGGAAATCTCCATGCGGGGTTTTTGGTTCATATCAAAATTGAAATGGAAGGAATTGTCCAACGTCCCAACTTTTGTTAGCAGGGCATTATAAGCCAGTATTGCGCCGGCATTGTTCCAATGTGTATCCATTTTATGGTAAAGCTGCAAATCACCGGCCTCCCTGCCGCTGCGCAGTACTTCGTGAAGATTCACATAATCAAAATTATTTTCTGCAAATAATGCGGCAAGTTTTTCGAAATTATTACGGCTGCCTTCAATCAAATACCTGTCGGGCATATATTCCCCATATATCGATGCTTTGTTTGGTGCTGCTGCGAAAATAAAATCAATCCCTCTATTTTCAAGATACGACTTCTGTATGCAGAGAGTCCGGTACAGCCGGTAAATCTCGTTATCACTTAACACATTTATCTTTTTATAATCGTTAACGGTCGGTTCAAAAAACAACCATCCGTCTTTCCCGACGATAACCTGATCAGATACCGACTGTCCAAAAACGCCTGCATACAAAAATGCATCCAGTGTAATCAAATCCGACCGGAAGGCAAAGTTGTCCGTAAAATAATCATCATATTGTTTGGTAAACTCTGCGTTGATTCCCTTATCCGCAATAATATCCGGCATCACGGCTAACATTCGTTTCTCGCTGTTTACATTTGTTTTTCCTGAAAAAATACCCAGGGACGGCACGAGGCAAAGGCCGAAGAACAAAACTGCAAAGACAATTCCAATACTCTTTTTCATTGGCCTCTCCTCTCTTTAAAACCGGAAATAAATGAACGGATTATATGTCTGGCTGGCGAGCGTCAAAATGCAAAGACCGAGTATCAGAAGTGTCGCAGCCATTGATATAACGTCAAAAACGATTCCGTTTGTTTTGCGGTGGGTTTTAAGCCGCAAATAGATTGTCTTTGGAATTGTTGTCGAACCGATAACCGCAAGGATTCCAAAGACAATCACAGGGCTGGTCATAGTTTCCTGCAAAAATCCCTGCATCGCAGGTGTCATCTCAAAACCTGTGAACATTTTGGCAATCATGCCAAATCCCTGGCTTAGTGTGTCCGCCCTGAAAATCACAAAAGCCGTTACTACGACAAGTAATGCGTAAGCATTCGCCAGCCACTTCGGTTTGAATTTATCGGGGGATATCAGTCCTGTTTTTTCAAGCAGGATGAAAAGACCGTGATAGAAGCCCCATACAACAAATGTCCACTGCGCCCCATGCCAAAGCCCAGTAAGGAAAAATACAACAATCAGGTTGAAATCCGTACGAAGCGTTCCTTTTCTGTTTCCGCCAAGCGGTATATATAGGTATTCCTTGAACCATGTCGACAGTGAAATATGCCATTTCCTCCAGAACGACTTAATACTCCGCGCCATATATGGATAATCAAAGTTCTCTTTGAGATCAAACCCGAATAACTTTGCCATGCCGATTGCCATATCCGAATACCCTGAAAAATCAAAATAGATCTGAAGCGAATAGGCGACGGCACCGAGCCATGCGACCGGTATATTTACTTCTGAAGGAAGAAGACCGAAAACCTGATCGGCAACGCTGCCCATAGTATTGGCAAGGAGGAGCTTTTTAGCCAGCCCGATCGTAAACCTCTCCAGACCCGCCACCGTTTTTTCTACTGTTTCCGTTCTTTTTTCGATCTGCAGGGCAATGTCCGAATAGATGACGATCGGGCCTGCTATGAGCTGAGGGAAGAAGGAAATATACAAAAGGACATAAACAAAGTTCTTTTGCGGCCTGGTTACTCCCCGGTATACATCGATCACGTACGACATTGCCTGAAAAGTGTAGAAAGAAATGCCGATGGGAAGGCGGATAACGGGAATGAGAAGGGATGTTCCAAAAATTCCGTTTATATTATCTATGAAAAAATTCGAATATTTAAAGACAAACAGCATACCAATATTAAAAATCACGCTGAGTATAAGCCATGTTCTGGCGGAAGGCTTCGCCTCCGCTTTATCCCCGATCAGGCGGGCCATAATATAGTTCATCGAAACGGAAACGATCATCAGGACTATGAATATCGGCTCGCCCCAGGCATAGAACACCAGGCTGACCAAAGTCAGGAAGATGTTTTTCAGTGCAAAAGGAAGTGTCTTATAGACTATAAAAACAAACGGCAAAAAAATGAACAGAAAGATGGGTGAGCTGAATACCATAAGATAAGCTCCTGCACTTCTTTAATTTTTACTGTACATTGCTTGCCGCATAATAACTGATTCCTGTGACAATTCCGTCCGTCAGTTCAAAATATAATTTCGGGCTCTTCAGATCATCCGCCTGGCCGGATAAAACAAATGTATACATACCGTCGATATCAAATCCTGAACTGCCGTATCCGGATTTCACTTCTTCGAGGGTACTGCCAAGTCCGACTCCGCGATTCGTCGTGTACTCACCTTTGAAAAAATCAATTTCATCGATCAGGTCCTTACCCTCGAGCGGATATGTATAAATGGTTGCAAAATCATATTCAAAAACTTTATCTTCACCAACATAAGCACAGCTCGGCGCCTTCGTTACTTTATAATCCGGCCCGAAAGCTTCCAGAAGAGGTGCCGCATCTGAATTCAAAGGATACTGCGTTCCTTTAAATATAAAGACAAGATCCTTCTCGGAGAATTCGTCCGCTGCTTTATCCTTTGCTGAATATGCGGTCTGTACTCCGGACTCATCTTCAATTTTTACGTCGGTCCCATTAGATACCCCGGTGTTTACTGTCTGTGCCGCACCCGTTTTCTGTCCGCACGAGCACAGTACCAGAGGAATGAGAAAAAGGAGTGCGAGCCATCTGCTTTTCATATGCTTAATCCCTTCCTTTTCTATCTGCGCAGCACCTGAATCGGGTTATGGTATCGGCGGTCTTCGTTGACTTCAGTCGTCATCAAGTGTCTTCATGATGTCGACTCGACGGCTGTCGTCGACTCCCCGGTTATCGTCGGGGTACCAGTCGGAGACGGGGTGGCAGTGGCTGCAGGTGTTATTGTTGTCGTGGGTGTTGTCGTAGGTGTTGGCGTGGGTGTTGGTGTTAGTGTTGGCGTGGGCGTTGGTACGGGCGTTGGCGTGGGCGTTGGTGCGGGAGTGTCTGTTGGAACCGGTGTTGGTATCTCAGTCGGTTCCGGTATCGGTGTCGGTTCCGGCAGGGCATTCGGTTTATTGGGATCTGTCGGATCCCATGTCGGATAGTTAGGATCTATGTCCGGTTTCCCCGGATAGGATACCATGCTGCTGCTCGCAACAACCTCTACAACCGTACCGGACGGGCAATTGTAATATACCCACCTTGCACCCCTGTACGTTGTACGGACACAGCCTGCGCTGGATGGCGTACCGATTTGATTATAGGATGAGGCAACAAGTGTGTCACCTGATTTTGCCGTATAAATGGGTCCGTGGAAATAGAGTCCGCTTGTATAGGAAGTGTAAAACGGCGAATACTCCCCGTCACTCCATATTTTCCACTCGCCTTTACTTCCAATCTTAAACTTACCTGAAGGTGTCATTTTGGATGACCTGCCCAGGGCACAGGGAAAAGTGACAACAAGCTTCGTATACTGGTTGTTTGAATCATATGTGTAAACTGAAAAGGCATAGTCCGCTTTATCCACAATAATGTAATATTTGTTGATCGGGACCGGGACAGGGACCGTGACAGGTGTCGCCGCAGGCTTGGCAGCTGTTGTTGACCCTGGTTTTGGTTTGGAGGCGGGCTTCGGTGTCGGGGTAGCCGCTATAACAGCGTCATAGCGGTATGCTCCAAGAAGCAGGTCATCCCCGGTGCCGTCCTGGCCATTATCTTTATAGCAGAAAAGAATCACGCCGGATCCGGAAAATTCCGGTATTTCCCACGAAGAAATATCCGTCTTCAGAATCTCAGTCTGCAATAAATTGTTCTGCGGATCGTAACTGCAAAGCAAATAGTAACTCGAACCTTCCACTTTATCCCAGGAGAGTGACAGCTTCGTACCGGACACTTCTCCCTGCAGATAACCAATTGTGAAAGTAAGTGTATTCAAATCCGGAAGCGCTTGCAATTCATCCGGACCCGGAATATAATCCGGTCTTGGAGTCGGCGTTGGTGTCGGCGTCTTCTCTGTGCCGTATGAAGATGAAACAGACATATCCTTAAGGAGGACAGCCTGTTCATCCCTTTCTACTGTTACACTTCTAAACAGTGTCTGGGAATCGGCCTGGAGTGCAACGACAAGCATGCCCGCAAGGGCAGATGCTGCTGCAATCTTAGTAAAAAATCTGATTGTATGAGAAAATCTCATGTGTGCCTCATATTATTACATGATATTAAACGCCTTATCTATAACTATCGAAATATGTATCTATATGTTAACGCATGGTTCCATACAGGTCAATGTTTTCCGGCACGGAATCGGAAGAAAGGTTGATTCATGGCGGACTACAGCTATCTGATGAAGAGTCTTGAAAACTGCAGGCTTTGCCCTCGCGAATGCGGCATCAACCGAATTGCCGGCGCTAAGGGCGTATGCGGCATGGGTCCTGAAATTTCGGCGGCACGCGCAGCGCTTCATTTATGGGAGGAGCCCTGTATTTCAGGAACAAATGGTTCAGGTGCCGTCTTTTTTTCAGGATGCAGCCTTCACTGCACTTTTTGCCAGAACGAACCTATCAGCAGCGGGCGAGCGGGCAGGATCATATCCATCGAACGTCTGAGCGAAATATTTTTCGAGCTCAAATCCCAGGGAGCCCACAATATCAACCTGGTGACTCCTACTCATTTCATCCCGCAGATTACAGCCGCCCTACGTACGGCAAAAGAAAAAGGGCTTGATCTTCCGATTATATGCAATTGCTCAGGTTATGAAAGTGTCCGTGCGCTTCGTATCTGGGACGGGCTGATAGACATTTATCTTCCGGATTTGAAGTTTTATTCCTCCTCCCTGTCGAAATCCATGTGCGGCACACCGGATTATTTCATCAAAACCTGCACTGCTCTCAACGAAATGTTCCGGCAGACCGGTACTCCTGTCTTTAACAGTGACGGCCTTATGAAAAAGGGCATGATTGTGCGGCATCTTATGCTTCCGGGACAGCTTTTTGATACAAGGAGAATCTTATCCTATCTTTGCAGCACCTTTGGAAATCAAATTTATATAAGCCTGATGAACCAATACACTCCGCCTCCCGTTATATCAGAAGATAACGCATCCTTACAGACATCCGGAAGCAAGTTCACAACTTCCCGGGCAAAGGCACCTGACCACCCGCTTCGTGAAGAACATTATGAGGCCATGGTCCAATTTCTGGTTGACCTTGGCCAGGAGAATGCCTATACACAGGAAAACGGGACCGATTCCGAAAGCTTCATCCCGCCATTTGATCTGACCGGCATTTAGCCAGCCGTAAGATGTTTTGAATTGCGGGCAGCAAAAAACCGCCCGGGATACTTCCCCGGACGGTTCTGTGTGGAGCGGAATACGAGATTCGGACTCGCTCAGGCACTATTTCGCTCACACAAAGCGCGTACGTTTAATGGATGTTCAGGCTTCTTCATTCATTGGTCAATCATAAAAAATACAGGTGCTTGTACCTTTACCTTGTACCTTTTCCTGAGTCTCGCGCGTTACTATACTTATTATATCTTCTCTTTGGGGCGGATATCCATTCTTCAAATGTGTGAATTCTTAAAATGATAGGTGAGTCCTTTAGAGTGCTCGGCCTTAATACAACCGATAATTTTGTCAAAGTTTTTGGCATAATATTCATGAAAACCTGGAGTGTCTTCGATAAATACTGAGAGCTCCCAAGTAAAATCAACCAACTCCTCACTTTCAAACCTATATACATATCGCAGCACATTGTTGTGGCATTTTAGACCACCCTTTTTCGCGGCCTTCCAAATTTGATTAATTGATACCACCTCATCAAGCGTCATGTTTACATCACCATCCCTTCGCAGTAATTATATCACTATATCTTTTCTCTCCACTCTGAATCAAACCTGCACATCCTGTCATCGTGTATGTGTGCCAACGCAACGTGATGCTCCCACCAGGAGATCTAACTTCATAACAAATACAACAAATGAGAGTATGTATTTTATTCAATGCTCATTAAGTGTATAGTTAATTTAATTAATCAAACAATGAAAGTGATGGAAGTGTATATGAAAAATGCAGGTGAAAACATTAAGGTTATGGCTTCGGTCCTATTTGTTTTACAGTTATTGGTTGCTGTAATTTGGTTAATCGTTATTTTATCTCAGGATTATTTAAGCCCGATAACACACGGAAACGAGATAACTTCTATTTTTATCGCTATTCTGTATCCTGCTTGTCTTATACTGGAAAGTGTAACTATCTTTTTTCTTATGTATGGTTTTGGTCAACTGGTTGAAAACTCAGATATACTGGTTGAAAATCAGAGAAGACAGTATATAGACAGTGAATTCAAAGATCTGAAAAAGACTTTTAACAAGGAAGAATTTCAAAAATAGAAAATAAATAGAGTATCGACATTTCCTACTCTTTATAATATCTTCTCTCGCCACTTCGGATCCAACCTCTTAATTCGGTCGTCATGCAGCCTCGCTCGGCCACAGTGATAGTTACACCATGCGCAGTGCCATGCGAAGTAGATTTGGCGCATGAAGGTAACGACTGCAGTAATTAAATATTTCATATCTTCTCAGTTTTCTGTCTATTGTGGCGGATCGCACACTTTGCAGGGAGTATATCCTTGGGCTTTTGCGTCTGCTAAGCTTATGGGTATTTTACTGTCGCTCAAGTAACGGCATCCGTCTCTATGATACTTTGATCCTGTATTGGTGATATAAACTTCACCGGTACCCGCATCTGGAGCAACCTCTTTAGTCGCTACCGTTGTTGCCTTGGTCGTTGCCTTGGTCGTTGCTACCGTTGTAGCCTTCGGCTTTGTTTCTGTTGGTTTTGTTTCCGTTGAAGCAACAGCGGTCGTCTCTTTTACTGTTGTTGTCTGTGGAACGGTCGTTGTCTGGAGAGTGGTTTCTGTGACGCTTGTTGTCGCTGCCGTGGTCACTGCCGCTTTGATCGTTGTATTTGTTATGGATGAGGTTGATGACTTAGAAGCATTGCAGCTTGACATACCGCCAATGGATAAGAATGCAATTAATAGAACAAGAATCAAGACAGACTTTTGATACCACTTCATAATATCCACTCCTTTTTAATATATGACAAAAAGTAACACTTAACGTTATTATAAACACATTTACTACGTAAGCAACCATTAATTATCATTGTAATAAAAAAACCTCCACAGGAACGATACCTGCTGAGGTAAGGTTGAAATATATACAAGATATGCTTACGACAATCTACAAATAATTTCAAAATATATGTAGATATTTATATTTGTCTGTGTCAGTATGTTATTTAGTAAATAATGGTGAGAGGAGCTAATTTATGAGTATAGTAAAAACCCCAATGGAGACAACTATTCATAAAGATAAAGCATTAGGTGTTCTAGACAATTTCTTATCAGGTCTAATTGCATCGGGAGACCCTGCGCTTCTATCAAAGGCAGAGAAAATATCTTATTGGATTGAGGATTATTCGAAATATCTTGCTTTTGAAACATCATTTAAACCAGAGAGCCTAAAAGCGTATGATAGAGGCGATATTCTTAAAGTTGATCTCGGTTTTAATATTGGCAGCGAACAAGGTGGGCTACATTACGCCGTTATTGTTGGAAAAAACAATTCGCTTTATGGAAGAAATGTTCAAATAGTGCCACTTACGTCTGTTAAACCACAAAAGGATGTATCTCATTTACCAGCGGGCCAAATATATATTGGAAATGAAATATTTAATAGTCTAATCAAAGATATTTCAACAAGACTTGATGCAGGAATCAGAGAGAGTGACGATCTTAAAACAATTAGTGAATTAATATCTAAGGAGCTAGACGCGGGTCCAGATGATGATAAAATCAGCGATCCAGAAAATCGCTTAGAAGAGGTTAAAAGAAGACTTAGTATCCTAGGGCAAGAAACTAAATGGCTGGGAAAAGCACATAAAGAAGTAATGAAAATGAAAAAGGGCAGCATTGCGCTTGTTTCGCAGATAACTACAATTAGCAAAATTAGAATTGTTGATCCTAGAACATGCAGAGGAATTCTGAATAAGGTGCGCCTCTCCAGTAGTTCGTTAGATGCTATTGATAAAGGGGTTCTTGAGGTACTTACAGGCGGAAAGTAGAATTATTTTTATATTCTTGTTGACATTTAAAACCATTGGAGTAATATATAGATACAACTCAGCCCCTTTGCGGGCATTAATAAGGACTTACCCCTTGCGGGAAGTATCGAAAATGCTACACAGAAATGTGTAGCATTTTTTGTTTTACATCAAAAAGCCGCCCCCGGATCACTCCAGAGGCGGCTTTTACTTATGGTTTCCTTCTTCTTTTCGGCGCAGGCTGTTTTCTCCCACAATTTGGGCAATAGCTCCAGTGTCGAAAGTCTTTGCAGTATGCGCAACTCTTTTTTCTGAAAAACACTCTTCACACCTCCCGGAGTTAACTTCATTATACTCTTTCGGTGTACCCAGTGAGGAAGATCCAGCCTGCGCCGGATTTAAGTCGTCCCCATCCCCCGGAGGTCTCGGTGATCGTGTACACGTCTCCCGCGTGAACGTCTCCGACGTCCCGATAATTTGTGCCTGGGCCTGACCGGATATTAAGGGATCCAGCGGTGACTTTGACAAGGTACCCGTTTGGCGCGGATGGCGTGGGCGTCTGTGCTGCTGGCGCTGCGTATGGTCCCCGGATATCCCCGTCGTTTACCCAGCAAACACCATCCCCGATCAAATATGGATTTCGCGATCCGGCTACAATCCGAGTGATTTTCCCGTGTCCGCCTTTAGCGATGTACTGCGTGCTGTCCGACGAGATATAACACGTCGAGTAAACGACATCCTCCCCAAGTGCGTGAGCGGCTGCGTGTGCAGGAGCAGCAGGCGTAGGCAGGATAACAACTTCTGCGGGCTCTCTCAGAACGTAGATGAACGGCGAATCGTAGTACAATTTGATATTAATTTCTCTTCCGCTTGAGTCTCCAGGCTTTCCGTCGTAATCACCGGCAAACTGCACAATCTTACCGTTTCCGATATACATAGCAACATGCCCGTTAAGCGAAGAAGTCTTAGGTCGCAATAGGATGTCTCCTATTTGCAAGCCTGCGCCTGTACGCAGGTTAACGGATGAAGCAACATTCTTGAACCCGATAGCAAGCAACGGAGAAAGCATGGTTGCTGTAGTCCAGATAACTGGGCCGACATCAAAATCCGCTATCTTCAACGCGTCATACATTCCAGAAGAACAATCATCCTCCTTGCCCTTCCCGCGCCTTGGTTGCGAATAGCCGTTTGTATTATCGTTGGCTACCTTAATGAGATATTCGGCAGCAATATCAATCTTGCTCATACCGCCTTACCTCGTAAGATGTACGCCTCAATCTGTGCTTTCAAATATGCCTGTATATCAATATTGTGTTCTGATAAAAATGTAATCGTTGAGGCAGATATTTGATTTTCCACAACCGTAAGTGCCTTTTGCATTGCCTGTTCTTGTTCATCTTTCGACCAGACCCCGTCTTTAGTCGCGTCTTTGAGGTCGGTGACAAACGTCTGCGTTACTGCGTCGACGGCGGTTGCTACTGCTGATCCGATATCAGTCAGCATGTGATCCAACTTTTCGTTGTCGGTTTTCGATGCCAGGTACTTTACGCCGGCGTTAACCAGGATGATCATACAGGGCGCCAAAACTAAGGTGATTAATGAGATGATAATTTCTGTCCATTCCATGATTCTTTCCTCCTTTTATTGTTTTTCGGTTTCTCGTTCTGATGCTTCTTCGGGCGAAAAATGGTTGTTATCTTTAAACATCAATATTTGATGTTCTACCCTTCGATGTTCATCCAGGCGTTTATGTGCAGATCGTGCCGACTGATCTACAGAGTCCACCCTCCGGCATAGCGCCTCTTGTTCTTTTAGTATCCCCGTGATCTGGTCTCCTACACCTTTTGAAAGCTTGCCTACTGTGTCGTTCATATTTTCTACGGACTTAGTCAGTTGCACGAAGGCAATCTCCGACTTAGTTTCCTTAGTTGCTTCAGCTACTGCCTTTTCTGTAACCGCCTGTGCTTCGGTTTTTGCTCTTGATCTCAGCGTATTCAGCTGGATGACAACGCCAAGAACAATTCCTATGATGACTATGAGGCCCAGTATTCCGGCGAATACAAATATTGTTGATTCTGGTATGGTTCCGTTACTCACTACCTCACCCTCTCTTTCAAATTTGTTGCAATAAAAAAGCGCCTACGCGCTGCGTGATTAATTGGGGCCGTCTCGGATCCTGATCATAGGTGACCTCCTGTTATACTTTCCATCTTCCGATCGCAATAATACTTATATAGCCATTTCCTCCGGATATTGCGCCTATCAAACAGCAGGCACAAGAAGAGAGACCGACACTAGAAATAGTAGCTGAAATTGGAGCACCTGTACCGGCAATTAATACCGAAGGAATAACATTTGGAGAAGAATAAAAAGTTTGCGGATAATTTATAGTGTTAGGAGGGCCATAATAAACTGGTCCGAGCGTATTCGTGCCGGAAAAAACAATACCAGTAACGGCACGGCATATCATCGTACCATCTACATATTTTACATAACTTCCGTTTGCGTTTGATCCCGATTCAACGATTGGAGCGGCCCCGACATATGGCATTGCTGAAAAAGCATTTGCAAGTCCACCCACTTTAATAGTATCAACATAACCTTTACTAGCCGCGTGACTGCTTACTGTTGGAGGGATTACATCAAGCGTTTTACCCGGCAACATTGAAACGTTACCGTTTACATCAAACTGCATCCCGTGCATTATGTGCAAAAAATCGGAGTCTGTTGTCCAATGTGTAGTGCCAAGGTTGGCATAGGATGCGCGGGCGTGGGTTGTTTGAAACAAAACGGGATTGTAGAAGTCTGTGTACAAATCTAACAGCTGCACAATAAAGTTAATATCCGCAAAGGTTGCTCGTGTGCCACAATACGGGGTTATGCCTGTAAATCCAAGGGCCTCTATCATATCTTTTGCGTGAAATATACCGGTTGCCAAATTAAGGTAGGTTAACCCGTCCGGCGAAGTAAGCAAGGACGTTGAAATATGCCCGCCATTGATGATTGTTGACCCCATTGCGGCAATTTCCAGAGAGGTGCATGCGTTCGCCCAATCAGCCGCAGTGTAGACACCCGTAAGCCTCGTGACCGTACATTTTACTATGTCGGTTACGGCAACCGGTACTTGCTGTTTCTGCCAAATGTCGCCGATATAGTAAGGCGGTGCAGGCTGTGTATAAAACGTCTTGTTCTTCGCGGCGGCTACTGTTGCGGCATTTGTTGCGGCGGTTTGTGCAGTAGCGGCATTAGTAACGCCAAGGTTCGCTTGCGTTTGTGCCGTTGCCGCGTTGGTAACTGCAGTGTTCGCGGTAGTTTGTGCCGTTCCAGCGTTTGTGACTGCGGTATTAGCAGTAGTCTGCGCAGTCGCTGCGTTGGTTCTGGCCTTATCTGCAATGGCGTTCAAAAGCGAAGTAAGAGCGTCATAGTAGGTTTTGAAAGTAGATCTAAATGTAGTTCCTACAATATCAGACGTTGTTGTTAGACTTGACAGCAGTGGGGTGATATAAGTATTCAGCGCAGAGTAAGCATTGTCATAAGTAGTCTTTTGTGTCGCAATTCCGAAAGTGGTTGCCTGTGCATCGTTCAATGCTACTTCTGATACTATTCCATCCCATTCTTTTTTTACCGTTTGTTTTTCTACTGCCGTAAGTTTGCTGTCAGATGCGAGGTCGGCAAGTAATCCGTTGGCAGTCGCTGCATTGGTAATTGCCGTATTGGCAGTCGTCTGGGCAGTATTTGCGGCGGTTTGTGCTGTTGCTGCATTGGTAATTGCCGTGTCAGCGACAGCGTCGGCGGCAACAGCGGCAGCCTGAGCAGCGTCTGCCAGATTATGTGCCGTTAAAGCATCGGCAGCGGCATTATTGGCTGTAGTTTGCGCTAACGCAGCATTTGTAACCCCTAGATTCGCTTGTGTCTGAGCAGCTGCCGCATTGGTTACGCCTGTATTTGCAGTCGTGTCATCAGTGTATTTACTTGCCAGCGTCCAGTCACCGGAGACGTAAGCCCCGGACGCTCTAGCTGTGGAACATTTTTTCAGATCTCCGGCACTTCCACCAGCCCACAAATCGCCGATATCATAGGGTGTCGTGGGGTTTGCAACAAACACTCTTCGTTTATGGTCCGCGGTATCTTGTGCCGTGGCCGCATTGGCCAACGCTGTTGTTATGTCTGTGTCGGTAATTCTTTGCCATGAGTAGGTGGTTGATACCAGCTGATACCGGTAAGAGTACCCTGTCGACGTGTCATAGAACAAATCGCCAAGATGCTGATTTTTAATTGCCGTGGTCGTCCATGCGTTTGCCGGTACGTTTGTCAGTAATGGTACATAGGCATAAAAAAATGTTGTAATACTACCGTCGATCTGGGTTTGCAATCCTGCTGCAACGTCGTTGACAAAAGATTGTGCCGAGGCGTAGGCGGCATCGGCTTTCGCTTGCGCTCCGGCAGGGGTTTCCTTCGTCGACGGGTCATATCCGGAAGCATATGTTGATGCTCCGCTTATGTGCACCCATTCTGCGTTAATTCCGATAGCGGTCAAAACGCGGGCAAGGATATTTCCCTCGGCGGTCATGCCGTACCAGTGGGCCCCTGCATCGGGTGTCCATGACATTGTTGTGGCGGTCTTTTTGTAGATCACAACAGAGTCAGCCAGCAGCGGATGGTCATGCTCATAATGGATTGTGGATCCATCCAACTGAGGAACTTCGGTCGCGAAGTAGCCCATAGCTTGTGTCAGGAGATCTGTGAATTGTGCCTGCGTCTGCTGATATGTCGTCAGATTAGTGTCGACCTTCTGGATCTTTGCAGCAATCGTCGATAGCCTGCGGGCGTTGGCACCTTTGTATGACATGCTGCTCTGGCTTTTCGCAGTAGCTTCCATGGTGGACTTGCCGCCGTGAACAAAGTTGTGAGAGGCTACCAAAGACACAATCGTCTTTCCGTCCATGGTGACGTGCCGAACAGAATCGCCCGCATCAATCGCCGGATTGCCTGGATATGGGCAGGTGAAACCTGTGTAGGTATATCCGCTAATAACTGCAAAGATGCTCTGCAGGATCGTATCACGGTTGTCCTGAAGAATTGGAATCTGTTCTACCTGTAAAGAATACACATCTGTTCCAATTTGCACCGTCTCATCAGTATCAGTATAGGTAAGGCCGGTTACAGTAACCGCATCAGACGTCTGCTTGAATCCTTCGTATCGGGATCCGACAGGCATCTCAAGATCGATTGTACCGGACAGATCCGGAAGCAGTACAATCTCAAGTTCGCCGTCCCTATTTGTCCTGGCAAATCCTGCCGCCATCATAGCGATCATCCCTACGACATCACGACAGGTAATATCCTCTGTGGGCCGCGTAGTGATCGAGTAAGACGCATTTAATATTGATGGGATAGAACTCGCCAAAGGTACGTTGCAGTGCGCTGAAATCGCGGTAAGAACCTGCGCATTTGCGGCTGGAAAGGTCCACGTTACAGCTGAAAATGGTTCATCCAGTAAGATCATGCGATCTGATGCACCGAGTGTAATTTGCGAGTATGGTCTTCCCGGTTCATCGACGATAAAAGTTCCGAGTTTCACATACTCTGTTGTGGTATCTGGCAGCACAAGGCCGCTATACGGCCATAGGGTAGCACCATCTAAAATGATGTTGTTCCATCTGCCGTCTGCGTTATTCAGTCTCAAACCACAAACAGTGGCTATGGTGGATCCGAGTTCTATACCATCCTGAAAGCACGCTGAATCAACATAAAGGGACCCGGCAACAATGTCCCCGGGTCCCAGATTGTAAATAGTAGCATCAGCTGTCTGCAGGGTTGCCTTGTCGACTGGATAGAGAACTTTAGCAGTTGCCGCAGTTTTGAATGCGGTGCTAACATTTTGTGACATTTTGCTACCTCAATTCTCGACGAATTCGAACGAAAGATCCCAGTAACTTCCGGTATCTGTATCGTCCTCATAGTATCGGCTTGGATATGATTTTTTTTGTGCGTATCCGGTTTTTGTGACCGGCGTGCCTCCGTCGGAATATATAAAAGTAATTGATTTGGGCTGTAGTGCGGCAAGAATTGCTTGCAGTTCCGCCTTGGTGAGCATCTCATGCTTTACGCTCATGTTCCGCACTTCGGACCGTATGACTGTACGGATCATGTACCCGTCTTCCCCGCGTCCCGAAGCCTCGCTGTCAAGATCCTCTCGCGCCGGTTCGATAGAAATAGGAGAAGGCATTTTCACACCGTTTACATAGTAGTAATATCCCGCCATTAAAACGCCTCCTTATGCAAATGCTGGTTTGTTTGATTGTCTGGATTTTTTTGCCTGATACTTAGTGGTGCTTTCAGCGATAACCCTTCCATCAAGAACAGACTGCACCGTTATGTTGATTGTCTGGTTTCCACTGCCTCCGCCACCCGCAGCTGCTATGCCCTTGGCCACAGCTGCCGCCATTGCATTTTCAGGCGTGATAATTTCGCCCTGCGTCTTGTTGTCTCCAACGATCGCGAGTTGAGGCTGATTGGCTCCAATGTATCCACCATTTGCATACATCCGAAGTCCCGTAACGCTGGACATTGCAAGCCCAACCGTAGATGCCCATATTGCTTTTGAAGAAAGCGTTTGAGGCATCCACGCCATCATTTGGACTACATGTGTCATTACTCTTTTAATATTGCTGTCAAGCGTCTCAAACACTTGTGTCACCTGATTGGAAAAACTTTGGTAAGCGCCTATTGCCCCACGACGTCCAAGATCGGACCCGTCAATAAGACTTCGTCCGGCAGAAGTTGATGCTGCTGACACACTGTTTCCGAAGCTGTCAAGATGAGGCTTTGTTGCTCCGAACAAGCCGCTGAAAATTCCAACGGTTGAATTAACTCCGCCCGATATCCCGTTCATCAAGGAATTTGCTGTTGTCGTTGCTCCAGAAGAAACGGTACTTCCAAGATTTGACATGCTGTATTGTGCACTTGTGTTCATTCCGCCAAATGAACCATTAACCGAAGAAGCTCCGGACGACACTACACCACTGAGTGCATTTACATGAGGAGAAACACTTGACGGAATCCCTGCAAAGGAACCCACAATAGATGATGCTCCATTCCGGACATACGTCGAAGCAGAAGAAAGTGCGGGATTCAATATGTTGTTTACTGCATTCTTCACGCCCCTGCTTGAGGCGGACGCAGAAGTTCCTACAGTAAGAAGATTGTCAGAGGCTCCCTGTGTTGTGTCGTAGACACTGCTCATTCCGTGAGCGTATAGTACGTTGGCTTCGTTTGATTTTCTAAGCTGTGTTGCAACGTTTGTCACTACTTCGCTGTACTTAGCCGCCCCCGCAGTGGGCAGATCGAGGGAGGCAGTGTTTAAAGCGGGTGTATTAGTTCCTACGTCACTTGTATAGTTTCTTGGAGCGAGCTGGGGCATTACTTGTTCCAGATATTGAGAGCCGCCTGTATAAGGGGTTCCGTATATTTCGCTCCAATTTTTTGCCTGATATGGGGTTAACACTCTCGTGTCCGGACTCGGATTCGGGTTATAGTTGTCAGTTGTGGGGAAAGCGTTTGCAATCGCATTAGCTGTTTCCGTCCACCCTCCCCCCGTAGACGAATCAAGGCCGTTTATCGTTTCGTCAATAAGATCTCTTACTCCGTTTGCTCCACCCGACTGTGATGCTTCGACAACCTTATAGACCATATAAATAGTTGCACCGAGGGCAGCAAATCCTATTAGGTCTGCAAGGGCCCCTACTGCTGTTGTTGTAAGCGCAACAGGTATGGCAGACACCGCACCTCTCCCAAGTATGGCGGGACCCAATAATCCAAGTCCTGAAAGCACCGCGCTTACTCCAACGGATATCTTTGATATGCCGGACAGAACGAGACACGCCGCGGCAAATGCTGCAATGCCTTTTACCGCTCCCGGATTGTCATTGAGCCAGGTAAAGACTTTAGCTAATACATCCACAAGAGCCGGGAGCCCTGTTCCAATTGTCCAGAGTCCGAAGGGGACAAGATACTTATCCCAAAAGATTTGCAATTGACCCAACAGAGGACCCATTGAAGTCCACAGCCTATCTAACGGCTCTTTGAGCATATCAATAGCGCTCCTGACCTTGGTTGCCAGTTCACTTCCCTGTGTTGCGACAGTTTCAAAGTCATCCGAATTAGTTCCACCCGAACTACCAGATCCACCGGAAGCCGCTACGGGTGAAGCCAAAATATTCAAATTGTCAAATCCGGCCATCTGCTTCTGTGCTTTTTCCGCTGCATTGCCTGCGCTTGTTGCTCCTGCTGTGTAAGCTGCGAATGTTTTCTTAGCCTGGAGAACAGTAGACTGTCCGGATACCGCTGCAAAGAACATGGCGACACGATTGGAGAAGGTGCGTACCATCTCAGATACGTTTGAGAGTGCCGGGCCTACTATATTTATGAGCGGAGCTATGGCCGTAACAACGGCATTGGAAATTGTTCTCCCCGCTGTCGTAAGTGAGTTCAATGAGTTCTTGAGAGTATCCGACTTCTCGGATGCACCCGTAAGGGACGCAGTTACGTCCTTAAATGCCGCTGATATAATCTTGCCAACGAACAGCACCATGAATCTGCGACCGAGTGCCGTAACCGAGCGAGTAGTTTTTGCCACATTTCTTTCGATGCTCGACAGGCGTTTATCTAATCCTGTTGCTGACATTGCACTCGCAGAGAGACTTTTCACGCTCTTGTCCGCTGAGTTTATCCCGGAGGCTATTTTCTTCCCGGATAAATTCCCGGAATTACCTACTGAACTGAGCTTCTTATCTGCCATTGTTGCGGCGGCAACAACCTTTTCAACAGACTGAGCTCCTGATGTGCCAAAGCCAACAATAGCAGACTCCATTGCCCTGGTTTTCATGGCCATAGTGTCAGACTTGCCCTCTAGGCCTGTAAGCGCCGCCTCGGCCTTGAGTATGCTTTGCTTCATAGCAAGCCCGGCGTCGCTGTCCTGCTGTCCAAGGTTACCCATAGCATTCCATCTGCGTTTGAGTTCATCCACCATCTGCTGCTGGGTGTAAATCTGCGCGTTCGTATTGTCCAGGAGAGAGACCATGTTATTCAGTTGATTGGTAAGATCGCCCTTTGTTGCTGTAACCTTAACCGTCGGCATTTTGACTGTAGAGACTGCTGCAGTTACTGCCGCAACTCCGTCTTTGGCACCTGTTTTCATGCCCTTTTCAATAACTGCGCCTATCATTGTTGACAGAGCCTTGACCTCGGTCTTTACCTCTCCAATACTCCCGATTACGCCCGACATATCTGTTTTCCCTAATCGGAGAGCGTTGGACAGACCGTTTTGCAGTATAGATGCGGCGGACTGGGTAATGTCTTTCATCTGGGACAATAGGTCAGCTTTATCAAGCTGCATCCCCAGGGATACTGATCCAATACTTACATCCGCCATAGTGCACCTACTTTCTGCTAAACGCTGCCGCCATTGCTTGTTGAAATTCCTGTACCCGTTTTCTTGCCTGTTCTGGTTGATCCGTTGTGAGTTCGTTTGCCCGGCGTGTCAAATATTCGCGCCGGATCCTGTTCTGCTCCGAACCAAAATTCTTTAATTTCTCCGGATCCTTTTCCGACCGTATGGAAACGATGTTCCCTAAGGGCGTCTCGTGGCCAATACCGGACAGTAAGGTGCAGAATTCATTCCAGCACATAACCTCGCGCCGCAGCCTTATTCCATACTGCTGCGCGAAGCTTGATTCGATCAGATCCCAGTCCTCTAATAAGTCATACCATGATTCATTTTGAGACTGTATCGCGAAATCGTTTCTCCACCTCATCCGGTGATTCACCGTTAATGGCGGACATCGCTCCGACAAAGAGCTGTTTGATCGTTCCCAGTCGCGTTGTCATGCCGGGATGATTCTTTTCAATCTCGGCAACTTTGTCATCACCCAAGAGCATCCCCAGGGCAATTGTCATGCCGTCCAATTCGGACCCAGCTTTTTTAATAGCCAGGTTCATCTTGATGATATTGTTCTTGTCATCGTTGATCTCGTACTGCTCTCCGGGTGCAATAATGATTCCCGGTTTTGCATCGTCCAACCGTGCCGAAATATCAATAAACTTAGCCATAATCTCTGTACCTCCTCAAATACCTGTTAAACTGCCGGCGTGTAAACCGGCTTGCCGTCGCTCAATAACTCAAAATCAAGAGCGGATACGTCGGTAGAGCCGCCGCCGAAATCTTTTGAAACATTGATAATGCAGTCGAATGCCAGCGAAGCTCCGTCCGGAAACTCAATGCTGGCCGCGCTTGAACAGGCAATACCTGTCTGATATGCAAGCCCTGCAACGTAGTCATTGCCGAGATCCCCGACGTTGCGCTTACCTGAAAGCTTGATGGAAAAGCCTTTTCCGGTCATTAACCGGCGGATCCATCCCTGTGTGTCCATGGGAGTCCATTCCTGTACCTTGCCGTCGATGGAAGGCTCGAAAGTCTCCATGTCGGCAATGGCCACAAGGGTAGGTATCGCGCCTCTGGAAGTAGTATCAACTTCGAAAACAATATCAAAAACCGGGAATACTCCTGCTGTAAGTGACATATTTTATACCTCTACTTTCTGTAATAAAAATTGACGTCGAAGACATATTCAAAGATACCCAGACTATCCGTTCCGACGCTCACCGGATCAATCAGGGAAATAAAATAACCGGATGTCGTTCCGATTGTCTCAGACGATCCGGCCGCTCTGAAAAGTTCTTGCAGTTCAAGCGCTTTACATTCGCATGTATCGGAATTTGTTGCCCAGTGGACTAGAACCGTAATAGCCTTGATACCGTAAGAGGATCTACCTCCTATAGCCTTCGGCTGTTCAGGACCGTTCTTCCTGGCATAAACTCCGACACATTCTGTGAGATTCTTGTCGATGCACGAATTGAAAAACGAAACGCCCGGAGCCTGAATTTTGAGCCATGCTATGACTTGCTTGACTGTTACAGTGCTCATTCTTCATACCCCCAGCTCTTTCTTCATAAACTTTGCAAAATATTCCCGAAACTTGCCTTCCTTCTCCCCGCCAGCCAGATACGGATCTAACCACCTCGCACCGGCATTCGGATTCTTACCTCGCTGAAAATTATAGTCCGGATTATAGTACAGCCTTCGCGCTTGAGGACCCATGGTTATCAAGCGTGTCTTGCTGTCTATGACAGGAGCAAGGAAAGTATTTTCATTTTGCAACGTGCCCTTGTCGAAAGGCATTGTCTGACTAATTATCAGGTCACCGCGAACCGCCTCGCCCGCTTGTTCAATAGCAATGGGAATTGCCTTTTCAAGATCGGCAAAGAACGCTGCATTCGGTTTGAATTCTGCTGTGACAATGATTCCCATCACATCAGCTCCAATCTCGTATGGTTGACTGTCCCGTCCGGGTTTCTCGGTCTTGAATACCCCGTAATAGTTCGCGTGGGAAAACCGGTTATTGTCACAATGCCTCCCGTGAACTGCACGCCTGGTATAATGTCTCCCTTAACGTGAATTACCGCTGCGAGTTGAACCCAACGACCGTCCTTATCCTGTACACGCTTTGCCTTTTCGGAATAATTGACCTTCCCGGACCATGAAGCCAGGTCAATAGATTCACCATCCTCTGATAGCCCGCCTTTGATCGCAATGGAGCACGGCGTAACATCCCAGATACTTAAGTAGGGTAGTTTTCCATTCATGGATCACACCCCCCGATAAAGAAGCCCTGTAGGCAGTAGATACGCCTCTGCCTCCACCGAGATGCCGGACCCTGTTACGAGCCCGGCGCCCTGTGAGGAGGACACAGAGATATCACCAATGGAGTAGCTTCCCACTGCGTTCATAGCCTGGGCAAGCTCTCCATATTGGTAATCGTATTCGGCCTGAGCACAGGCTGCTAACTTGATCTGGTTACGTGTGAATTCCGGCCAGTCGATTATGCCGATCTTGAAAGACGCGGCACGGTCAACTTCACGGCTTCCCCGGATCATTGCCGCGGTGAAATCAACATCGGGAATGACCGTGCCGCCGTAAGTGTCTTTATAAAAAGTCAAATCTGCATATGCGCTCATTCCCGGTCACCTCATTCCTTCGCTTCTTTTGCCGACTTCTTCAGCTTCGCGAGTTCTTTCTCAAGAGCTTCGTTCTTCTTCTCGAGTTCTGCATACTTATCGGCCGGCATGGTTTTCCCCGCGCCGTATGCGACGGTTTCTCGCTTGCCCTTGTCATCAGCCGATACGATATCAAAACCCTGTTTCTGCATAGCAGCTTTTTCGGATTCCTCAATCTTCAGCTCTTTATTGGCCTTAACTGCATAAAGCATGAACTACCTCCTTCTTATACAGCTGCAACGTTGTTGATCTTGATGCCGTCCAGCTTATTAGCCAAAAGGAAGAGATCACCATATTTGCGGTTCTGGTAGAGCCATCCATCCCCTGCAGAAGCAGAAGAGCCAGGAGCCCACAGATAAATTGCGCTGTGCTTATCGGCAGCGATGACAGACTTAGGATGCACGAGCATCATGTTCATCTGCAAAGCACCAACAGCCGGCACGAACCCTTCTGTGAAATCATAAGCGGTCTTGAAACGCCCAGACGGAACGCCTTTGATCTTGACATTGTCGAGGTTTCTGACTGTGCGGTTGATGGCCCCGTCGGCGGATCCGTCTGCCGTGATCTGACGTGCGACCTGTGAAGCGTTCTTCATCAATGTCTGCACA
>Ga0209123_1001018_pt1 | contig 30259 bp, 14 predicted proteins | sample BarGraIncu00431A_FD_184500 | JGI IMG/M metagenome (GOLD analysis project Ga0209123, IMG submission 184500) | Arctic peat soil microbial communities from Barrow, Alaska, USA - Barrow Graham LP Incubations 004-31A (SPAdes) (version 2) | ecosystem: Environmental > Terrestrial > Soil > Wetlands >... | reverse complement strand
AGATTCTCCAAAAATGGTCACCTTATCAGGATCACCGCCAAAGGCAGCAATATTTTTCTTAATCCATTGCAAACCGGCAATCATATCTAGTAATCCGTAATTTCCCGAAACGTGATTTGGACTTTCTGCACTTAGTTCAGGATGCGAAAAGAATCCAAGTTGGCCTACACGATAAGCAATACTTACCAACACAACTCCTTTTTTTGCCAATTTTTCACCACTGTAAGGCCATTCGGAAGTTGCTCCGGCACCAAATCCACCACCGTAAATCCAAACAAGAACAGGAACTTTTTCTTTTGCTGATTTTGCCGGTGTCCAAACATTCAGATATAAACAATCTTCGCTTTTTCCCGAAGGAGGAGTACCACCTTGCATAGGACCCGGAGCAAATTTAGTGGTTTGCTTCACTCCTTCCCACTTTGCAGCAGGTTGTGGAGCTTTCCAGCGAAGGTCGCCAACAGGAGGTGCTGCAAATGGGATGCCTTTATAAACTGTCAGGTCGCCTTCGATTGTTCCCTGAACCAAGCCCTCTGCCACATTAACTGGGACTGATTGCTGTGCAATGGATTGTCCTGTGAAGAACAACACAATCATTGCAACCAAAAAAGTTATTTTTTTCATAAGACAGCGTTTTATAATTTGCTAATTAAATATAGATTATATTAGATTTATTCCTATTTATAAAATTATAATTTTAGTCGTTTTCAAATCTTTTTCATCAGAGCTCGTTCCATATAAGACTTCATATTCACCTGGAGTAACCATCATTTTTCTTTCCTTCCAATCATAGAATTCAAAATTGTTTGGCGCAATGCTAATGTTTACATTGTTGATTTTTCCTGCAGAAATTTCAACCCTTTTAAATCCTCTCAATGTCTTATTCGGACCATCTACATCATTCAATTTCTTTACATAAACCTGAACAATTTCCGTTCCGTTTCGTTTTCCAGTATTAGATACCGGTATAGTAAGTTCGATAGCTTCATCGGTCTTAATCGTAGTCTTATTAAATTTCGCTGTTCCAATTTCGAATTTAGTATAGCTCATACCAAAACCGAATGGAAAAAGTGGTTCTTCACTAAGATAACGGTAAGTACGACCTTTCATTGAATAATCTTCGAATTCAGGCAAATTCTTTATATCCTTATAAAAAGTAATAGGAAGTTTACCCGATGGGTTATAGTCTCCAAAAAGAACGTCTGCTATAGCTTGTCCGCCCGATTCACCACCATACCATGCTTGAAGTATTGCATCACAACTAGTGGTTTCGGGAACCAAACCCATTGCTGAGCCCGAACAGTTTACAAAAATAACTTGTTTTCCTGCTTGTTTCAACGCTTTCAAACAATCACGTTGGATATCAGGAAGCTCAATTGAAGTACGGTCTCCTCCTTTAAATCCTGGTATCTGAATTGGCATCTCTTCCCCTTCCAATTGTGAAGAAATTCCTCCCGCAAAAACGACGATATCAATATCTTTCAGTTTAGCAATAAGTGCATCAAAACTAACAGGCACGTTTTTCCCAAAATTAAAATTAAGACTTGCTGCTCCACGAGTTTGCTTGAAAGTTCCAATAATTTTATATTCTTTCCCTTTTTCTACTTTATATGGAATACGGTTTACACGAGGTCCCCACATTCGTGTTTTAAAAACAGTATCATTATTAACCAGAAGCACGAATTGCCCTCTGGCTTCAATATTGAATACAATTTCTTCTGATTCAGAAGGCTTGTAAACAGTTTCATATTTCCCTGAGAAATTTTCCAACTGAACACCACTTCCAAACTGGTGCTGACCTTCTGTGGTTAATTGTATAGGATTCGTTATTTGCTCAACTGCAATAACATCACCACTTAAATTTCTATTATTCCAATAACTAGCCTTCATTCCAACTTTACCGTCAAAAGTACAGTTAGCAAACGCAGTTTCAATATATGTTTTATCTGTCAAATCACAAGCTCTATCAAAGAGGATTTGATCTTCTGAAAGTTTGGACTTAACACCATCCAAAATGGTAACAGTATTAAATGGCGTTCCATTATAATTACCCCACATCAATCGTTTTTCATTGGCATTTGGACCAATTAGCGCAATTTTATTCGATTTGGATAGCGGCAAAATATTATTTTTATTTTGGAGCAAAGTCATAGATTCCCTCGCTATATCCAAAGCTAGTTTTTTATGGTCATCATTATTGACAATTGAAATTGGAATTTTTGCCCATGGCACCAAAGCATCATCGTCCATTTCCCCTAAATCGAAACGACCAATTAACACTCTCATCAAACTCTTATTTATATCTGATTCATCAATCAACCCTTTTTCAACGGCTTCGGGCAATTTTTTATATGCAACATTTCCACACTCAACATCTGTTCCAGCCAAAACTCCTTTTGCAGATGCATGAGTGGCATCGGATGAAACTTTATGACTATTATAGAAATCAGATATTGCTCCACAATCGGAAACTACAAGATATTTAAATCCCCATTCTTCTCGCAATATTTTCTCTAACAATCTATTATTCCCACAGCAAGGTTCATCATCCAAACGTTGATAAGCACACATCACCTCGCGTACATTAGCTTCCTGAACCAACGATTTGAACGCTGGAAGATATGTTTCCCATAAATCACGAGGATTGACATTATTTACGTTCAGCGTATGACGACTCCATTCCGGACCTGAATGAACTGCAAAGTGTTTTGCACACGCCAATAATTTCTTATATCTTGAATCATCCGGACCTTGAAGACCTCTTACTACCGAAATACCCATACGAGATGTTAAGTATGGATCTTCACCATACGTTTCCTGACCTCGACCCCAGCGAGGATCTCGGAATATATTGACATTTGGTGTCCAAACTGAAAGACCCAAAAACCGCCGATTTTCCTGCCCTGTTAACTTTGCTTCATTGTATTTCGCACGAGTTTCATCCGAAACTGCATTGAAAACACGATTGACCAATACATCATCGAAAGAAGCCGCCATTCCAATTGGTTCAGGAAAAACTGTAACCTTATCAGTATTTGCAAGTCCATGTAAAGCTTCACTCCACCAGTTAAATTTTTTAATTCCTAAACGAGGAATAGCTTCAGAAATATCCATCATCAAGACTGCTTTCTCTTTTAATGTCAAGCGCGAAATTAAATCTCTAGCCCGTTCTTCAGAACTAAGTTTTGGATTTTGATAAGGGAGTTGCTGTCCCCAGAAAGAAACCGTTAATAAACAGCTTAAAATTAATAGAAGTCCTTTTCTCATTGTAATTGAATGTTAGTTGAGCTCAGTTATATTTTTACCTTTTGTAATTCCGTTCTCATTGAAAGCATCAACTGTAAAATAGTATTTTTGTAATCCGTTTAAGCTTCTGATAGTTACAGAATCTGTTCCAAGTATTTGATAATTATTATACAATTTATCTTTCGAAGTACCATATCTAATGTTGTAACCAATGGCATCAGGTTTCTTTTCCCACTTTAACTTTACAACACAACGATCATTTTGGTCACGCTCTATATTCAATTTTTCAGTAATTGCAGGAGCATTTCCACCTGCGTTTCCAAATACACGTAACCCGGCAATAGCAAACGTACCGCTGGGAACTTTGTAATTGATGAGTTTTATGTAACGTGCTTTGATAGGTGTTTTCAATTCAATATAATCGTGCGGAACATCCGTTTTACTCAATGTTTTATCTGCCAACGTTTTCCAGGTTTTATTATCGTTTGAATATTGAAGCAAATATTGATAATAGATTTCCGGTTGACGACCTTTTATCTTAGCATTGTTTTCAGCATAGTTTATTTGAATAGCATTAACTGTAGATATGTGCTTTAAATCCATACTAATCCATTCTCCTTTATCACCTGTTTTTGCGCTCCAATACGTACGTATATCTTCGTTGGCAGCATAGGCTTTGGGATAATTAGGCAATTCGGAAGATACCTGAACAGGTTTATTATACGACAACAACATCCACTGAGGGAACAACTCGTCCGGGCTGGAAATTTTCTTGGTTGGTACTTTGTAAGGAAAATCGCCAAAACCGGTGTAAACAGACATTGTGCCATCTTTATCAAAGAATGTTGGAAAAAAACCAAGACGACGCTCAAACATGTGTTTTACTGAAATGCTCATTGATGAAACATGCCAGTAATTACCGTATTTATCTTGATATGTACTGCTATGACCTGCACTTGCAATAAAACCTTCAGGTTTATATGAAATAGGATTATGCTCGGCTAGTTTGAATGGCCCAAGTGGTTTATCGGAAACGTAAACAGCATCGCAATAACTTTTGAATTCCGTTCCGGGGCCAGCATATTGAAGGTAATACTTTCCATCATGTTTTGTCATCCATGAGCCTTCAATCCACGGACTGTTACCAACTTCGTTGTAATCGCCAGATCTTTCCCAACCGTAGTTTTTCTTATCACTCTGTATCACAGCAACTGGCTTGCCAATTGGATTAAGCGTTTTGGTATTCAGTTCAACAGCTTGAATTGGATTTACATTGGAGCAACCGTAATAGAAATACAACCGTCCGTCATCGTCCAGAAACAAATCCGGATCTATCATTCCTATTGGGAATGTTGGATTGGCAATTTTCCATTTTCCTGATTTTGGATCGGCTGTTTTGAATATCTTAACCGTAGGAGAAGTAGACGCCATGAAATACAAGGTATCATTCATTACAACCGCGGTTGGGGCATAATCTTCCAGAGGCAAATCGTTTGTTGTTATTAAATCCCACTTAATCATATCCGTAGAATGGAAATAACCTCCTGATCTGGATGCGAAAAGATAGAATTCACCTTTGAAAGTAACCATTGTTGGATCAGCAGCTTCACGTCGCGGAATATCTCCATCAAGGCAAAAACGATAGCTAAGATTTACCGGATTGCACATGGTGGTTTGTTTTATAGCAATAACACTCTTTTTTTGAGAGTACATAGTAAACGTACAACTCAAGCAAACAAATACTAAAAGGATTTTTGTGATTTTATTCATGAAGATTTATTTGATATATTTTTACTTACTTGTTGAAAATGGTGATGCCGGCAAACCTTCTTTATTTTTCAGGTTTGCATAAGCCGGATTATCATCCCATGCATATCGTACAACTGTTGGATTTGTGACTTTTCGACTCCATACTTTTACCTTATTAGTAGAAATTACAACTGCATTTGCCCATTCAAATTTACCATCTGAGCTTGCAATCTGAAATCCATCTAAAAGGCTATTGGTAAACAAACCACTTCCTACAGATTTAAAAGTAAGAATGATGCTGTTATCGGAAATCTCCATCGATTCATATAACGGACCAGAACTGACTACCGAACTATCATGATACGCCACTCGTTCGGCTTCCATAGCCAACCGACGAGCAACTTCCTTTTTGTTTAATGGGTGAATGTCATTCCACTCACCAATATCGTAAGTTACAGCCATCCCTGTATTAGGCAATTCTAAAGTACGTCGCTGTGCTTCTCTCACATTAGCCATACCACTTTCCACAGGTTGTTTATTGGAAACTCCCAAATTTGCAATCTGACCAAATATGAATGGCATGTCGGGTTGATTGAATTTGGTTCGCCAACTGGTAATCAAATCTTTAAATAGTTGCTGATATTCTTTCATTGGAGTACCTGTATTGGATTCTCCCTGATACCAAATTGTTCCTTTTAAGCGGTAACCAATTATAGGACTAGTCAGACTGTTATATAATCCGGCAGGACGAGTTCCGCCACCTCCACCACCTTGTCCCCTTGTAGGTTTCAGGTTAGCACCGATATGATAATTCCATTGACCTGTTAAATCAATTTTAGATGAACCTACACGAAGCTCGTAGGGTTTTTCTTCTACAAATCCACCTTTTCCACCGGGACAGACTACCCGTACCATCAATTTATTTTTCCCTAGTTTCAACACTCCTACAGGCAATTTGTAAATGCGAGGAGGATATTGATAAGAAATAGTACCAACAAAAATACCATTTACAAAAGCTGAATCACTATCAATTATTCTACCCAAACGAAGAACAGCATCCTTTTTATTTACCAATGAATCAGGCACGTCAAACTCTTTGTAAAACCATATAGATCCCATTCGCAGGTCAACACCTTTGTCAGACCAATATCCCGGAAGAGAAATCTGAGGCCAGTCAGAAGTATTTACATCAGCTTTTGACCAACGACCCAAACCTGGATCATTTTTGGCCAATTCGGCACCAAAATTATAACGAACAGGAGGTGTACCAGCAGTTCTTGTTGCACGAATAGTATCCGCTTTGACTTTGCCAGCAGTCCATTTGTCCATATAAGATTTCATAAAATCTTCACTTACCCACGACTCAATAGCAGTACCACCAATCGCATTATTGATGAGTCCAATTGGCACCTTGTATTTTTGATACAACTGATCTCCAAAGAAATAAGACAAAGATGAAAAATTCATGATATTCTCCTGAGTAGCTGGAAGCCATGTTCCTTCTTTAAAATCGTTTTGAGGAGTTTGCGAATCAGTACGAATCGTTGGTTTGAAATAATGGATATTGGTATTATTAGTTTGCTCTATTTCTTTTTGATATAAATCTAGAACCCTGTAAACCATCAATTCCATATTCGATTGTCCTGAACACAACCAAACATCACCCATCAAAATATCTTTGATTTCAATCTCGTTCACCTTCATGGTATAAGGACCGCCTGCCGCAATGGCAGGAAGATATACTTTCCAGTTTCCTTGTTTATCGGTTTTTGTTTGGTATTTTTTTCCAAGAAATTCGACTTTTACTTTCTCGCCCGAATTTGCCCAACCCCATATTTTTAACGGCGTGTCGCGCTGAAGCACCATGCCATTGCTGATTAGACGAGGCAATTTCACTTCCGCATTTACTTGATTTGAACCTATTGCTACAACTACAATCAAGATTAAAATTAATATTTTTCTAAATAATTTCATTTGCCCATTTCTATTTTTGATAGTTTACTCTCAGGCGCACCAAGATAACTTGGTTTTAGCCCACCTGTATTGATTAATATTTTTTGTAAAACAACTCCAGGTTCCAACACTCTGAAACGCAAACGGTGGATCCCAGATTTAGATATCTGAAATTTGGTTTTAGTTTGATTAATGCGCTGTGATTCCCATCTGTTTATTTCTCGTTCACTTTGGTTAAAGTTTACTACTTGTTCATGACCTCCATCAAACGAAACGGCATATCTTAATCCTTTGTTGCTGTTAAAGGCCAAGGTTGGTGACAACAATACGTTCACCTCAAATTCTCCTGAAGTTTTAAAATTTACATTATATTCCAGATAAACAGAATCTTTTGCAGCAGGATATTGATTTTGCGGAAATGTACTTATTGCCGAAACGGTTTTACCCAATTCAGGAATGACTTCCCAGCGAATTTTAGCTGTTCCTTTTGCCTTCTGATAATTTTCAGCTTCTATAGATACATACCCGTCTGCCTCGTTAAAAGCCAGTTCCGATTTTGGAATTATTGGGACATCCACCCTGGTTACTTTTGGCATTACTCTTTTTCTAGGTTCTGCCCATGTACGATAACCAATATGAATCTGATCCATCATATGTGACCACTTACCTCCGGCAATATCACTATTATAATGACCCATTAAAACTGAGTCACGACTATAACATTGCTTAACAACATCAGCCCAATAATTAGCTTCTGGATTATTTGTTGCTGCCAATTTCTGGTTTTTCGCAACAGCATAATACATGTCGTAAAGATTTGAACAGGCATTTACGGGGAACAAAACCAATTGATCAAATGCATCTTTGTAATTAGTTGGCATAAGGTTATAAAGCCTCAAAGCATCGAGAGTCAAATCCCGATAATCATTCCGCACACGGTCAAATTCATCGTAATTATCTAAACTATAAGTATTAGCATCTAACATCTCTGGTGTTACCCTGTGATTGTATTTAGTATAAAGTTTTATTATACGAGCAGCTTCTTTGGCGTATTTTTCACTAAACTGCTGAGTACACCAATCTTCAGAATATTGCTGTACATTTTGAGCATTGAATTCTGTAGGATTCCAAGCCATATCTAGGAAAAAACTTATAGGATATTCCATCGGTTTCAAATCACCAACATTTAAGATCCAAAGTCTGTCAACTCCATGTGAATAGGCAAGTTCCATTTGTTCCCAAATTCGTTCATTTTGACTTACATTGACCCATTTCGAACATCTTGGACCCCCAACGTAGTCAACGTGATAATAAATTCCATAACCACCTGGATGAACTTTTGCATTAACATCCGGCAACTTGCGGATATTTCCCCAGTTATCGTCGCAAAGCAACAGAGTTACATCATCAGGAACACGCATTCCTTTATCATAATATTCCTGAACTTCTTTATACAGAGCCCATACTTGTGGTGTCTTTTCAGGTTTCTTTCCAGTTACTTTGCTAATAATATCGCGTTGATCTTTTACTATTCTTTCAAGTAACTCTACATTATTATCCTTGCTCATTGGTGCATCTCCATCGCCACGCATACCAATAGTTGTAATTGTTTCCCAATTTTTATTGCGTTCAACTCCACCTTGCCAAAAACTTCTAAGTATTGAATCATTTTTAGTGTAATCCCAAGGACCTGAACCATATTTATGCCATTCTGCCTGAGACCTACCCATCGGTTCATGATGCGACAATCCAATCACTACACCCATTTCATCCGCCAATGGACCATTTTCTACATCGTCATCAAAAAAAGATTTTCCCCACATTGCAGGCCATAAAAAATTAGCACGCAAACGAAGAATCAATTCAAAAACATTTGAATAGAACTTATGATTAAAACCTCCGAATTTTTCTGCTGCCCAACCAGACATGGCAGGTGCTTCGTCATTAAGAAAAATACCTCTGTACTTTACTTTGGGACTGTCAGTCACATAACGACCATTATTTACAAACAAAGATTCGTGTTTTGCAACCGGTACATCTGCCCAGTAATACCAAGGTGACACACCGATATTTTTGGAGACATCGTAAATTCCATAAATGGTACCTCGCTTATCGCTTCCGGCAATAACCAGCGCTTTTTCAACTCCGGGAAGCGGAGAATCAATTGTTTGGATAACAAAAGATTCCCATTTTCCAGAGATATTTTTTACATCAAGTTTTTGATTCTTAATTAGTTGATCAATAATCGGACTTTTCCCAATAGTTCCTACAATGACTAACTCCTTAATATCTGGTTTATTGGTATATTTTATTTCAGGCTCGCGTCCGGTAACTTTACCAATATCTATTTTTAAATTTTTCAAAGCTGTAATTACTCCCGGGTAGTCTTCCGAACTAATTACCAATGGCGTTGAACCTTTCGCAGAATTGGACAATACAAACTGGTTCTCAGTAGTTGTTGTTGTTATATAATTTGCCTGTCCAATGGCAAAAGCATTGAAAGACAAAAGTAACATAAGCAAACTAAAAACTTTATACAATATCCTGTTTTCCATATATTGAACAATATTTTATTTATCATTGGAGAAATTACTCCATCATTTCATCAAATTAACGACTTACCCAAAATCCCTCATTCAAAGTGAGAAAGACTTTGGGCAAGACCTTTTCAAAGTAAATTGATCTCTACTATGAATTAATCCTTTCTATTTAAATTTAAGTTTTCCATCTGATTATAACAAAATCAGAACGGCTTACATGTTTCGATTTATTTAGTCCTATTTCTTACAAATTATAGTATATATTTTGCCGGCTTCAGTAGGTAAATCGTATAGATAGGTTGTTTTAAGAATAACCGGATTAAGTTTGGCATCGGCAGAAATAAGCGGTTCTTTTACTTTTACTATTTCAAAAAATGGATTCGGGTTTTCACCGGTTGCTACTTTCAATATTTTTTCACCTGCCAAATTAACTTCATTTGGAACACGAATTCGACAATTTCCACCCAAATTCGATTTTATAGTAATTTTTTGTACTTTATTATTTTCCCAAACAAAACTCACTTCAAAACCACCATAAGCTTTAAGGCCCGTGATACTTCCATTTTTCCAGTCATCTGGCAATGCAGGTAAAATATCAATTGATCCATCATGACTTTGAAGTAACATTTCAGTTATCCCTGAGGTACATCCAAAGTTACCATCAATCTGGAAAGGCGGATGTGCATCGAAGAAATTAGGATAAGTTCCACCTCCACCACCAAAGCCACCTTTAGCTGGATCAACCAGAGTAAGTTGGTCTGAAATAAGCTTGCGGGCATGGTTACCATCCAAAAGGCGAGCCCATAGATTTACTTTCCAACCCATCGACCAACCGGTAGATACATCACCACGGTAATTAAGAGATGTACGTGCTGCATCAAATAATTGTGGAGTAGTATAAGGAGTAATTTGATTACTAGGGAACAAACCATACAAATGTGATACATGTCTGTTATGATCATTCGGATTATCCCAGTCTTCCAACCATTCTTGTAATTGACCCAATCGACCTATTTGCATAGGAGGAAGACGATCAAGAATCTTCTGAAAATCAGCAGTCAAAGAAGGGTCTTTTTTAAGCAGTTTGGCTACCTTAATGGTTTTGGTAAACAAATCAAAAAGCAATTGGTTATCGATAGTACAACCTGCAACTAAAGCACTACGATGACCCACAGGAGTGTTTTCAGGAGACACAGAAGGACTTACAACCAACCATTTATGAGTAGGCTCCTCAATAAGAAAATCTTTATAAAATTCACAAGCAGATTTTAAAACAGGATAAACCGATCCCAGGTATTTCAAATCACCACTGTAAATGTATTTTTCCCACAAATGTTGTGATAACCATGCACCTCCCATAGGCCATTGACCTGCATCAGCAAAATCAACTACACCAGTAATGCGCCAAATGTCGGTATTGTGATGTGCCACCCAACCATTTGCACCATACATCACTTTGGCAGTTTCCTTACCTGACTCCGAAAGTTCTTTGACCATTTGAATCAAAGGCTCGTGCATTTCGGAAAGATTGCACTTTTCAGCAGGCCAATAATTCATTTCGGTGTTTATGTTTATAGTGTATTTACTATCCCAAGCAGGATTGTTACTTCCATTCCAAATGCCTTGTAAATTAGCAACTTGCCCACCGGGTTGCGACGAACTGATTAGTAAATAACGCCCAAACTGATAATACATGGAAACAAGCTCAGGGTCATTACTCTTCGAAAAGTTTTTTATTCTCAGGTCTGTAGGAAATTGAGCTGCAGGAGAAGTTCCCAGATCGAAACTTACACGATTGAAGTATTTTTGGAACGCTGTAATATGGTCCTTCAATACTTTAGCGTAGGGTTTCTTTTGAGCTGCAGTAAGATAGTTGGTACACTTTTCAACCTCATTAGCAGTCAATGTTTTATAATCTACAAAGTTAGTAGCAATAGAAATCATAATCACTACTTCATTGGCATTGCTAACTTTTATGTTGTTCGCGTCAACTGAAGTACTACCACCAGTATTAATGATTTTGGCGCGAGTATCAAACTTTACCTGACCTGTCACTCCTTCGTGAGAGCCAGAAAGACCTGTCATTTCGAGTGTATGTACATCCAAAGCTGTTGAGGTCTTTTGTAATTGACTGTCAAAACTTGCTGAAAATGAAAGTTGACCCGGTTTACTGGCAGTTAGTTTAATCACAATTACCTGATCAGGCTGTGAGGCAAAAACTTCTCTTTTAAAAGTCACATCACCAACTTGGTAAGTCGTGGTTTGAATTGCATTTTCCAAATCCAATTCGCGATAATAATTCGTAAATCCATCTGTATTGTTGAAAGCCAAATTTAGATTTCCAATCGACTGAAACATAGAACCATGTAACTGTTTGGCTGTCAAAAATTTATTTGACAATGTATTCGCCCGTGTATAATTACCATTGAAGATATAGTAGCGAATCGAATCCAATCCTTTCAACCCATCAGGGTTATCGTTTCGGGACGGTCCGCCCGACCAAAATGAGCTTTCGTTGAGTTGAAGTTGTTCTTTGGCTGGATTACCAAAAACCATCGCGGCAATACGTCCATTCCCCAAAGGGAGTGCTTCATTCCAGTTACTTGCCGGTTTATCATACCACATTTTAAGCTTTCCACCGTGTTGTGCATGTGCAAGTTGCAATGATTGTAAAAGACACAGGACAAATATCAACAAATTTCTTTGTAATACTTTCATTTTCTTTATTTTATTAGATTTAATGATTTTCATGACTTATATTTAACTAAAAACATCCTTCTGAAGCACTATTTGAACAATGTTTGAGCAAAATTGAATAAATTATTTCTCCAAACCGGCCAGCTATGTCCTCCGGGATATTCACTATAAGAGTATTTGATCTTCAGTTCATCAAGTTTTGAGCGCATTAGCTGGCAATTTTGCCATGCAATATCTTCTTTGCCACCCTGAGAAATCCAGAATTGTTTTAGATTAGAATTGATCTTATCAGCATTGTTCTTCCAGTATTCATACTGCGGATCAGTAAGTTCTTTTTGATTTGCAAACCAACCGGAACTAAATACACCCAGATACGAGAACATTTCGGTGTTTCTTACACCGGCATAAAGCGTTTGAATTCCACCCATCGACAAGCCGGCTAGAGCACGATATTGCGCTTCGGTTTTTACACGATAATTTTTTTCTACAAATGGAATAACACTTTGCTTTAGCTCTTTTTCAAAAACTCTTAACGATTCTTCGCCAAAACCATTTAAAGGAAAATTGCCATCAACCATAATTACAATCATTGGAACTGCCTTTTTTGCGGCAATCAGATTGTCGAGAATCAAATCTGTCTTGCCCTGTGTAGCCCATCCCCGTTGATCCTCGCCACCACCATGCATAATGTATAACACCGGATATTTTGCACTGGTATTTTCGTCATATCCCGGAGGAGTATACATGTAAAAATTACGCCATGAATTTGTTACATTCGAGTAATACCGTTTGATGCGGATATCGCCATGAGGAACATTCTTTTCTTCGTAATAGCTATCTCCTTTGAAAGGCACTTCAAAGCCGCTTGCCATACGACCCATACCATAGAAAGTTTCACTAGCAGGATCGGCTACAGATACACCATCAATAATCAAGGAATAATAATGGATACCTTCGCTTAACGAATCGGTAGTTGTTTCCCACACGCCTTCATTATTTTTTACCATATCATATTTCTTACCCAAATCTAGTTGTACCTTTTGGGCTTCAGGAGCTTTAATTCGGAAGACAGCGTGCCCATCGGGTAAAATTTGTGGATATCTGGCAGACCGTACATTTGTTTCAGCTGGACGACCGGCGTTACTTATTTTATCGAAAGATGCTACATCCACAGGCTTAAACAGAAGTTGAGAAAACATAAATAAACTATTTTTCCAAACTTTAAAATCATGATAGCCATGATCTACGTAAAATATATGAGGAACGCCATTGGCTTTCATATAATCGTGAGTACGTTTACTGAAATTCATCAAACCATCTTTATCACCACAAGAAATCCAAAGTAGTTTCAGTTTAGCTTTGGCTTCTTCCGGTTTTGGCATTAATTCTTGAGGTTGTTTGGTATTAGGAGCCGAAGAAAATCCACCAACCCATGCAAATTTATCAAGATTTCCAAGGCCAAAGTTTAATGACTGTCCCCCACCCATCGATAAGCCGGCAATGGCTCGATGTTCGCTATCTTTGATTACAGGGTAGCTTTTTTCAACATAAGGAATCAGATCTTTTAGCAAGTCTTGTTCAAAAGTAGCAAAAGCTGCTGCTTTACCATACACATCGCCAGTTGCACGATCATCTTTCATCGCACGTCCGTTCGGCAATACAACAATCATGGGTTCAACTTTCTTTTCAGCGTAAAGATTGTCTAGAATAACTTGAGGCTGCCCCTGATTGAACCATTCTTTCTCATCACCACCAATACCATGTAGTAAATAAAGAACCGGGTATTTTTTCCCTTTTGAATATCCAGGTGGTGTATATATTAGTGCTTTGCGCTTTACTCCAACAGTTTTAGAATAGTAAGTAATTGTATCAATTTTTCCGTGAGGAATATCTTCTTGAACAATGTCGAAACCCAAAGGAGCAGGAGTTACTGTGTTTTGTGAAGATGCGCTATATGCAAACGCAAAAGATACAAATACTAAGGCAAAAAACTTTTTCATGATTTATTTAAATTTTGTGATTATATTGCTATTTTTACATGCAAGTAAGCCGATTTAAGTGACGACTTTATCCCCTCACAAGTTAATGGCTAAGATACATCAAAAATAACTATAAAATAAAACGAATTGCTTTTAATTTTAGACTCATTATTTGAAGTATTGGGTATTAATCAAAACAAGGTATTACATATGTTGAATAAGGTATTCTATATGTTGAATAGATATTATCTTTAGTCCATGTTCATATAAGTTCTATTATAAAATTCCGATTTTCAATTCTAAGTATTCAATAGACTTAAATTCGTTTATATTTAAATATAATTGTTTATTTGCGAATATAATTGGAATCAATCATCCATTGAAACAGTGAATTCATCCACCCTTTACGACCAAAAATAAAACCATGGTTTCCTTTCGGATAAATATGCATTTCAACAGGAACTTTATGTTTGCGCAATGCCTCGAAATAATTTATACTGTTATCTACATCAACAGTTGTATCATCCGCAGCATGTGTAATATAAGCGGGTGGTGTAGTCTCATCTACCTGTAGTTCATTTGAATATAAATCTACCAATTCTTTGGAAGGATTGTTTCCAAGCAACTGAGTTCTTGAACCACTATGGGTCAATTTCTCCTGCATACTTATTACTGGATACACCACAATCTGAAAATCGGGACGGAGGCTGGTATTATTTAAATTTTCGATTAATGATTGCTTAAAATGAGTGGCTTCGGTCGAAGCTAGATGTCCACCGGCCGAAAAGCCCATAATTCCAATTTTATGAGGGTCAATTCCCCATTTGGCCGCATTCTCTCTAACTAATTTGATAGCTTGCTGAGCATCTTGCAACGGACCAATCGTTTTATCCACCATTTTAGAGTCATCAGGTAATCTATACTTGAGCACAAAAGCGGCAATCCCATTTTTTGCAAATTCTTTAGCAGTAGAAATACCTTCTCCATCATATACAATAACGCTATATCCCCCACCGGCACAAATAACGACGGCAGCACCAGTATCCTTGCCCTTTTCTGGTAAATAAACCTCCAACGTGGGTTTGATCACGTTTCGATACATTCCTCCATCATAACTTTCCTTTACATCTACTGGTATTATTTTGGAATTTGGAATTGAATCTGAGTAAAGTGGAATTATTTCTTGTGCACCTACTGATAAGGTTAACATACACGTAAAAGCAAAAACTAAATGGGAAATTTTCATTGAAATAGTTTTTAGCTTGTTATTTAAATAATAGTTGCGCAAACTGATTTAAGGATCTTCTCCATGTTAACCATTCGTGTGATGTTCCAGGAGATTCGTAGAAAACGTACTTAACTCCGGCTTGTTTCATTGCATCACGAAAATCGGTTACCGTTTTGTGCATCGAAGCTGACTCCTCTGAACCTGTACTGATATACACCAGTTTTACTTTTTTGTTGAATGCGCTTATATCTGACCAAACACCATTATACAATTTTGAGAATTCAGTTCCTTGCTGCATTTGTCCTGAACCACTAAAACCACCTATCCATGCAAATTTATCCAAATTGTTTAGCGTAATGTAAAAACTCTGGAAACCACCCATAGAAAGTCCGGTCATAGCACGATTATCTCGGTTAGGAATCGTACGAAACTCCTTGTCAATAAAGGGAATCAATTCATTTACAAACACATCATTCAACGTTCCAAAATCAAACATTCGCAGTCTGGGTTGTCCAGCTAATGGCGAGGTTCCAGCAAATGCAGGAACTGGATTAGAGCTAATAGCTGTACCTCTGTCCATTACAACAATCATAGGCTTTGCTTTGCCTTCAGCAATCAAGTTGTCAATAATCATATCTACCTTGCCTTGATTAGCCCATCCGGTTTCATCTTCACCAGCTCCATGTTGTAGATAAAGAACAGGATATTTTGTTGCGTAATTTACATCATATCCGGCCGGAGTATATACAAAAACTCTTCTCCACTCCTTTGTAATATTGGAATAATATCGAATTTGCCTTATTTGTCCGTGAGGAACATTTTTTTGCGAATAATAATCCACTCCTTTTTCAGGAATTTCAATACCACTTGCCATTCTACTCATACCATAAAAAGTCTGGCTATTAGGATCGCATACTGATACACCATCAACCACAACCGAATAATAGTGAAAACCTGCTACAATTGGATTGGTAGTGACAGTCCACGTACCATCGTTCTCCCTATTCATATCGTATTTCTTTCCCAAATCAATTTGCATTTTTTGAGCATCAGGTGCTTTAATACGAAAAATCAACTTTGAATCGGGAGTAATTCTCGGGAATTGTGCACTTTGAATATTCGTGGATGCAGGTTTTGAGTCATTTAGTAAATCCGTATTTTGGCCAAAACCCTCAGCGATAAATAATAAGGCAAATATTCCTGTAAATATTATATATTTCATTGTGACAAATTAAAAAGAAGCTACCAAAATTATTCTAAATTTCTCAAATACAAATAAATTCAGCAGCCGTATTAAAGTTAATATCAAAAACTAATTACCAGTTTGCGGTGTGATTATCTGATAATTTCCGCTTAGATGCATAAGGCTGAACAAATATAGTAATCCATCGTAGTATGGATCAAAATATCCATCTTCATAAGGCTCCAGTTTTGCATTCCATAAAGCATCTACAAACTTTTTGCTTTGATCTTTCGTTCCAATCATTGAAGTAGCTGCCACTGTTGAAACTAATCCCAATGAATGGCGTAATTTTTTAAAACCTCCAGCCTGAAGAATAAAATCCGGACTGCTTCCATCTACATTAAATTGATCTTCAAAAGTATCAATTCCCTTTTCCTGAAAGAAATTTTGAATCCGACTACAATACTCCTGTTGCCATACTTTATCCTTACCAAACCAAGCATAATCCATTGCAATATTCATAGGTACACGCCATGAGTCATACCTGAAGGCAGCAGGCATCCAACGAGAAGTACGGAGTTTTCCATCAAATTCGCTATAATCGGCATTGAGACCAGTTACAGGATTACATGCTTTTTGGAGGTATACTCTAGCAGAGTCGGCACAATCACGGTAAAATTGCTCTTTCCCATCTTTTGCATATTCAGCCCATATTTCTAAAAAAGCAGGCAAATTATACGAAGGATCTGTCCAATTATAGCCGTAGTTATCTGGAGTAAAGGTGATTAGTTTATGTTCTACATTTATCAGGTTACGAACTCCGTTAGTACCATCTTTAGCCCACATAGCATCCAGAATTTTCCGAGCTTCGCCATAATAATTAATGCCTGTATTATTTCCCCAACGGTTTGAGGCAAATAAAAGATCAGTTATAAAATAAAGTTCTCCATCAGAAGCAGATCCTTCCGAGTTATGTTTCAGAGATTTAGGCTCAACACTCCATGCAAAATAAGAATCTCTTGCCCCACCATGATGTTGCAAATACTTATTTGTCCATCTCCATATTCTATCAAAAACATCTTTTTTATTCAGCTGAACAGCCACCATCAAACCGTAAGATAACCCTTCTGTACGTGCATCTTTATTCTTAATATCAGAAACATAGCCCATTGAATCTCCAACCTCAAAATAAATCTTGTTTGGTCCTTCAAAAAGATCGTAATAAGCTTTAGCAACTTTTTTGTCAATATCACTTTTTTTATAGCCATATTCAAGAAATACATTTCTATATTTTCTAGGTTTAAAAGCGTCAATACTACTATTTTGTTTATTGACAACATGGACTTTTGCAGAAATAGGAAAAGCTAAAAAGAATATACATCCAATCAGATAATACATTTTAGCTAGTGGAGTAGACTTAATTTGAAGTAGTGTGTGTTTTTTCATATTGAATTAGAAAATTTAGCTTATTGCATTATACAAAATTATGAGAACTATTTAAATTAATTATTTTAAAGGAGAATATATGAATTGCAAATGTAATAATAATTCCTAAAATAATTAGCAATTATTCATTAATCAAATGACTTCTAAATAGTTAAAACAATTTCATTTATTATAAATTCAGAACTCAAAATTATTCATTTAGAAAACTAAAGGTCTATTTAATTACCTAAATAAACCTTTAAAATCGTGTGCGAATCATATTGAAGTATGTATTATGACAGAGTTTCAAACCATCTCTAAATTAAACTCAGACTTTGTCACTAATACTAAGTACACAATCAAACTTTAATTAGACAAAGTCAAAGAAGAAAGGTTTAATTGAATTTTGAACATTTCTTGTATTAATGCAAATTCCCGATACGCAATTGTAACGGGGATTTGCAGCACAGTCATCTATAAATTATCAGATTTATTGTTATCTTAGTTAAAGTGCAAATTTTGTCGTTTATTGTCCAATTTAAAGTTTTTGAAGTTGCTCAAGCATATTTATGTTGAAACAAGAAAAATAAAAAGGATTAAATAGTTTTTATAATAAATATTTTATGAAATTTAATTTGTAATTTAATATAACAGCAACGAGACGATCCTAAAAGAATCGTCTCGTCTGTAATCAGATAAAAGTCTGAAAGTATAAATAAATCTGACAAGAAATCTTCAAATTAAGATATCTAAGTCTAAAGATTTACTGAGCTATAACAGTAAATTGTTCCATAGCTACACCACGATTTCTCATCAACAGTGTATCTTTGGTTTGCGTAGTTATACCTTTAGCAGGATGATTAATGGTATAATCTAAATATAGCACATCTCTGTCTACATTACCAAAGCTATTCTTTTCACCTTTTTTTACAAATTTACCAGTACCAGTAGCAGTAAATGTTGCAGGATCTGAAGAAGAGACAGTGCAATTTCCATCAGCATCAAAAGTAATATTAATTGAACAAGTATAATTTGTGTTACTAGCATCTTTTAATACAACAGGAAACTTTAAAACGCTCATAGAACCAGTCGTCAAATAACAAAGCCAATTTGCAACAGGTGAAGTAGCCGCATCATAAGTTGTTATATCAGCTGGATGCCTGATAATTGTTTTAGTTATTGCACCGGTTTGCACATCTACACCTCTTCTAAGATAAAAACCTGTCCATGGGTTTATATATTTTACAGCATATAAAACATAATCTTTTGAAAGGACATCCCATTTTCTGGCATACAGCATTCTTGGATGAGTATTAGCCAGAATCGGTCTTCCGTGCAAAATAGAATCCACATTAGTAGCAGTAGTCATTTGTAACGGAATTACATAATGATTAGTTGACGCTAACGGATCTGCAAAGAATTTATCTGTTAGTTGAACCTCAACTCCACCTGAAATATCACCTTTTTTAATGATAATCTGGTTAGATGCCAATGTATAATAATCATGCGGCATAGGAGTTATAGGACCTGTTGGATCTGTAGGTTTCCCTAAAGATGTCAAAGAAGCAGGTACAAGGTTATATCCGGTACAGATAGAATCAGCAACATTAAAATTTATTGTTACATCTTTTTTGTTATCATAAAGCCCAGCCAAAGTAGCATAAATAGCACACTTGTGTTGAAGATCTAAGCTATTGTCATAAATATCCTCACCCAATGTAATAGTTCTTACCGGGTATTGATACGCAAAATACGTAGCAGAATAAGTATAATCAGGGAATGAGATAGGGTCATTCTTACATGAGGACAAAGATGTCAATATTAATAAAAATAAAATTAGTTTTTTCATATTTTGTGTAATTAATGTATATTTTTATTTATTCCAATTGTCATTTTGAAGCAGATTGCTAAATTTCAATATTTCACTATAAGGAATAGGACCATAGTACATATAACTTTGGTACGACCTATTCTCTACAACTGCAGGTGCACTATATACAGGACTAGCTAATGTTCCTGTTACGTTAATACCCATAGCCGGAGTAGTTAGTTCAGGTAAAGTAACTTTCCAACGACGTAAATCATAAAAACGAAAGCCTTCGAAACATAACTCCAAACGACGTTCGTTATGAATTAATTGTCGCATGGCGGTTTGATCGCTTTTGATAGATTCCAAATATGGATCAGTAGTCAAACTTAATGCTCTCTTACGAATAGCTTTAATTACATCGTAAGCCGTATAACCATATCCTTTAGGATCTGAAATAGGACCCCAAGCTTCATTAGCTGCTTCTGCAAAATCAAGGTAAATTTCAGTGTAGCGAATACGTGGTTTATAATGCAATTGAGTACTTCTACCAGTTGGATTATAGTTCACATCTTGCCGTAACAGCTTTCTCATATAGTACCCAGTACGGGTAGAAGTCTGAGTTTTATTTACAGCATCTAGACCTGTCCCTGAAGTTCCAGTAATGTCAATCGCAGCTCCAGTTACACCTGCCGTATTTCCATGATAAAGAATAAACTCTTTCAAGCGTGGATCCCTATTTGCATATGGGTTTGCACTATTATATACAGTAGCCGCATCAGTAATAGGATATCCAAACTTATCTGGAAAAGCATCTACTAAGTTTTGGGTTGGATTAACACGTCCACTTCCAAACAATGAAGGTGGAAAATTGTTACCTTCATCTGTATTATTAGTATATGTTGCAGATCTCCATAGCACTTCAGGAGGATTTGAACCAGCGGTTAACCCAGAAATCTCAGTTTTATTATTATACCAAGATACTCCACTAGTAAAAGATGCTGTTAATCCAGCAACTCCACCTTTTAGATTTATTATGTCAGCCGATAATACAGCTGCATCTTCCCATTTACCACTAGAACCGTTAGCAGTTCCATCAGCAAACGCAGGACTTGCAGCCAGTAAAGCTGCTTTGGAACGATAAGCTTTAATAATTCGTCCACTTATTAGACCTAAAAATTTCACACCCATACAAGTATTATATTGTGAAAAGTTTATTACTCCCACTTTTGCATATCTGGCAGGTAAAGCTGCTAGACTTGTAATATCAGCATAATCAAATGGCAAACGAACAGTAGCACTATCCATATCCTCATTAATTTGCTTCATACATGTGTTAAAATCAGCACGTGGAATATTGAAATCTGAGGTTGATGTCTGCTCTTTTAAAAAAAGAGGTATCCCAAGTAATTTTCCATTTACCCAACCTGCATGTGCCTGTAATAAATAATACATATGAATTGCGCGTAAACCATAAGCTTCTCCAGTAATGCGTTCTTTAAACATTTTGTTCATCGCAGAATCTTCAGAAAACTTCATTTTATTTACTTCATCAATAACAATATTCATGTATTGAATAGCAGTATTACTATTGGCCCAACGATCCATAGCATTATTAGAGGCTGTCCATTGACCGGTTGCCATTTTTAAGAAACCGTTTGATGGATCATTGCTTACAGCATCGTCTGTGGCAACATCGTTGAATGAAAAGTTATCCCTATCAGGTATTCTCGCATATCCATTTGTTACAAGATTGTATCCAAAATTTGGTTCCACATAGGTTGTACTTATGCCACGAATATTTTCAATTGTCGGATCAATAAGATCTGAACAGCTGGCAAAGAAGATGGCGAGAATTAAAATTACAAATATATTTTTATTCATTGTCTTTTATTTTAAATTCTAAATTATATCATTAAAATGCAGCTTTTACACCGATACTGTAATATCTTGTTTGAGGTGCACTACCAATATTAGTTTCCATCAACTCTTTCTCTTTTGCAATAAGCAACAAATCATTTCCGTTGACATAAAGTCCCAAGTCAGTAATAAATGTTTTAGCAAGTAACTTTTTGGGGATATCATAAGAAAGCTGAACCCTGGCCAAACTAATGCGATCATTTTTATATAACCAGAAATCTGAGTTTCGGAAATTATTATCACCACTAGTTGTAGTTAATCTTGGATAGGTAGCAGTCTCTGCAGTTGCCGGTGTCCAACGATCGCGCATTACAGCTGAATACTTTGCAGTAGTACCAGCTGTGGCCCAATAATATGAACTGTTTTTTAAAGCAACAGAACCTGAACCACTATTGGCAAGCACAAAAAGTGAAAAATTATTCCATTTGGCAGTTACATTAAGGCCCAATGTTAAGGGTGAACCATATGAACCTGTTTTTCCAAGATAAACTTGATCCTGATTATCGATCACACCATCACCGTTAATATCCACATACCTAATATCACCTGGCATAACAGTACCAAAAGAAGGTTTTGGATTCTCTTTTGTTCCATTAATTGCAGCTATACTTGTGGCATTATAAAAGCCTGCACTCTTCAACCCAAAAAGGGCATCCATGGGTTTTCCCTGACGGTTTTGGTAGCTATATTGATAATTTTCACTACGTTTTAATGCTTTAGTATCATAATAAGTCGCTACAAATCCAACATTAAATTCAACTTCATGTACCCGTTTATTAAAATTAACACCTAAATCAAATCCTGAACGTTGATCTACATTATAGTTAACATACGGTATAAAAGAGGAAGAACCATTTGAAAAATAGCTTGGGTAAATAGTCGTTGGAGAAATAGGTATACCTTCCAGATTATTATAAAAATAGGAAGCATTGATCTGAATTGCATTTTTAAAAAGAGAAGATTCAAATCCTACATTGATTTCGCGTCTTTTCTCAAATCCCAAATTTGGATTGTCACCACGGGTTACAATAGTCGATCTAAGTTGGCGACCTTCCTGCCATGAATAATAATCACCTCCATCACTGTAAACGCCTTTATACATATAATAACCATTATTGGCATCAAAATCTAAATCGGTGTTTAAAATACCAGCTGAAGCAGTTAGTTTTAAGTCATTGACTATATTGGAATTCGATAAAAAATCTTCTTTGCTAATTCTCCATCCTAAAGATACGGTTGGTGAAATTGCATCGCGGTGACCCGGTGCCATTCTTGATGAATGTACTACATTTCCAGTGAAATCAACATAGTATTTCTGCATATAATTATAATCAGCCTGAAGTCCTAAATTAGCATTAGCCACTGCATGGTATACTCCTGATTCAGCCAACGTATAACCATGAGCAAGCAAAATGGCAGAGACATTATGTACCTTATTAAATGTATTATTATATTTAAAGGCACCCGAGAAGAACATAGTTTGACGTTGATACGAATTATATAACATTTGTGTATAAGAAGCGTTATCTGTTCCAATTTTAGTCAAAGACTTAATTGTATCATTACCCCCCGCAGCATTCCAGTTAGGCGAATAAACAGCATAACCATTATCACCTTTAATAGTATTGTAAGAAGTATTATAGTCAATACCAAACTGAGTATCAAATGATAACCCTTTCAACACTGATGCTAAATTAAAATTTAATGAAGCATCAAACTGATATTTACGGGTAGTTCCCTGAAGATTACCTCTAGTATAAGCATCTGCAAATGGATTAGTTGCTTGAGTCGAAGATCCACCTAATAAATATTGACCATCTATCAAGAAACTACTACTCCCCGGATATGCCTGAGATGTCGCATTTGCACCCTGTAAATAACTGACAGGAATCAATGGAGTTATTGTATTAGGTCTAAAAGTAGCTGCATTCGCCCAAAAGGTATTAGTATTAACTCTTGTCACTCCATCGGAATTCAAGGTAGTGTTATTTACTGAGTTATTATCATAAAAAGTAACATTTGTGTTAATTTTACTGGTAATAATATTACTCAATTTCACATCAATATTACCTCTTACGTTAAAACGATTTTCACCTTCATTTTTTCCAGTTCCAAAGTTTAGCAATGTATTTGTATTATAATTTCCTACATTTACATAAAAACGTGCTCTATCATTACCACCTGAATATTCAGTTGTTACTTCTGAACGATTAGCATACTGTTTAAGATAATCAGAAGAATAAAAATTTACATTTGGATAACGATACGGGTCTTTACCAGATGCAGAATTAGCGATATCGGTACTCGAGTATAAGGGTGTAAGTCCGTCATTTGCACGGGCCTCATTATACAATGACATATATTCTGAAGATCCTAAATATTCAGCATAACGTTTTGGAACCATTATACCTGTGTTTACACGTACCTTGAACTTATTTTCATTAGCAACACCGCGCTTAGTAGTTATAGAAACAACGCCTTTTGCAGCGCGGCTACCATATAATGCAACCGCTGCTACACTTTTCATAACTGTAATTTGCTCAATTTCTGATGGGACAACATTGTATTCATCACGCGGAATTCCATCAACCAAAACCAATTTAGAATCCATCCCCCAAGTATTACCATGGTAACCAGGAATGTAACTAGCTAGATTATCTAAACTATAAGTAGTATAATTACTCTCCAACATGTCAGCAATATTCACACTGGAAACACCTCCAAGCAAATCTGCTTTATTAGACTGATTAAAAGCAACTTGTACCATGTCAGATTTATTAGATCTTATAACTACTTTTTTTAATCCGACTTTAGCCTCTACAAAACTAGATTTATATCCAGTTGCTTTAACAGTCAATAAACTCTTTGCTGAAGCAGATATAGTGAACTCACCTGATTCATTGGCAATTGCACTTGTGTGATCTTTGTCGCTGATGATTATGGCTCCAGGCACATAATTTCCCTGAGCATCAAGCACAATTGCTGACACGTTTATCTTGTTATCTTGCGCACTCATTTTCTGTGAGAAAAGAGTAAATATAGCGCATATAAAAAATATTATTTTAATATATTTCATCGTTATTATTTTTTTTCGATTATATATTTATAATTACCAACCCGGATTCTGAGGAAAGTCCAAATACAGACTTGCATCCACCCGTTTCAATGGGAGCCAGTAATGCTTTTCAGAGTAAAATCTTTCCCAAACAACGTATTCCTTCAAATTATTAATCTTATTGTTTTGAGGAACATTTTTATCCAAGAAATTATTTGTTGGATTTACATCATTTGTTTCTGGAACATCCCGATCAAAACTAATCCCGGTTTTAATGTTATATGGATATTTCGCCAATAAGTGCCAGCGACGCAAGTCATTAAACCTTTTCCCTTCATACGCCAATTCTACTGCACGTTCACGTCTTAATTCGCCCATGAAAGAGTCTACAGAACCTAAAAATTTAACGTCAACACCTGGTAAAGGAGTTCCATCTGGAAGTTTTACACGATTACGAACTTTATTAATGGCATAAACAGCATCTTTTGGAAAAGTTGTTGAAATAGCATGAACATCTCCATAACCATTAGCAACAGCTTCTGAATACATCAGATAAACATCGGCTAAACGGATCCAGGCAATATGAACCACATGAGTATTATATGCATTATCATACTTATTAAATCCGATTGGATCCCATCTCTGCATCAAATAACCTGTCATACTCCCTGTTGCCGCTGGTATGCGATAGTTTCCAGTATTGTAAAGATTAGCATAAACATAGGGTTTTGCGCCCGATGCAGTACTCAATATCTCTTTTTGAGTATCAATACCAAAAGTTATATAAAACCGTGGATCTCTGTTTTTCCATGGGTAGTGTGTATCATAACCTGAACTAGTATCATCAACATCGGCTTTGCTTACTGAGTTAATCGGTAAACCATTAGCCATCCCAAAGTAGTTAACATAATTTGCAGTCGGATATTGAGACCAACTTCTACCCTGTAAAACTTGTGAACAAAGATATTCTTTATCAGTTGACTGTTCTGAACCACCGGTATTTTCGCTTCTAAAAATTGCTTCATCATAAGCAACTCCATTAACAATAGCAGTACCGGGCATTCTTCCGCCTACACCATTCAAATGATAATTATCTGAATAATTGCTCCAGGGAATCAATCTATATCTACAAGCCCCATTAGGATCTTCTTCTCTACAATTTGTCAATAAAATTCCGAAAGCATCAGCTGCCTTTTTACAGTAATCTTTATTATACTCTTCAGCACCTCCTGAAGCCATATTCATCAACGGACTTCCTGCATACAAATAGTTTTCTCCAAGATAAGCCATAGCCATCCATTTATTGATACGAAGCTCATTCTTACCCAAAGTTGTTTGACCGGCAATTGTTTTATCCCAGTCGTCTGGCAATAAATCGTAAGCCTTTTGGAAATCCTTGGCAATTGAATCGGCACATGCTTGATATGTCAAACGAGGCAAAGTAAGCGGTGCGTCAGATGGAAGGACTTTACTAATGTAAGGTAATCCACCCCAGTATGATATCAATTGGAAATGAAACCATCCTCTAAAGAAATATAATTGACCTGCAATTAGGTTTTTCTCTTCTTGAGTTGCATCTTTCATCTTAGCCAAATTCTGAAGTCCTAAATTGGCTTTTCTGATTCCATACCAACATCCAGGCCATAACGCCCTATTATGTTTATCAGAACCGGTATTCCATGAAGCTGGAGCTACATCCAGAAAAGAGCCACCTGCTCCATATCCCATCTCTTGCTGCCACATCCAAAAGTTGCCATTGTCAACTGACCAAATCCACGCACCTTGGTTAGCGGCATTTGCTCCCCACATTTCTTCCTCTCCATTGTTAAAGAAATTATTGTCATCTCTATTACAAAAACTTGGTATACAAGCATACAATTCTTCGGTAAAACCTTGAAAGTTGAAAAAGTTTTTATATGCATCATTTGCATTAACAGTAGACGATGGTGCTTTATCTAAATATCCTGAACACGAAGTAAACCCTCCCAGCAGAGAGAATAAACCACAATATAGAATAGTTTTTATGTATTTTTTCATTTTATAAATATTTTACAATGTTAACTTAAGACCGAAATTATAACGTCTTACAGATGGATAAGAAGTGGTAGTACTGTTAACTTCTCTGTCATCCGGTGTATGAGTCCATAAAAACAAGTCATTTCCATTTGTATAAATCCGCAATGTTTGAATTCCTAAACTTTTAATCCATTTTGAAGAAATCGTATATGCAATTTCGGCATTTTTTAAACGGAGGTAAGAACCATCATACAAATAGCGAGTTCCTTCTGATGCACCATTCAACTGGTTATTAATTCTAGGCATTGGAGAATCGGCATTCTGATTATTTTTAGACCAATATGTTCCTTCCGTATATACATTATTGAAGAACGGTAAGGCACCATTGCTAAAACTTTGAACCTGAATATAACGTGAAACATCACTTACTCCATAGAATTGAACAAAAGCGCTGAATCCACCAAAGTCGACACCAACAGTAGTATTAAAAGTGTTTTGTGGATTAGTAGGATAACCATAACGAACTCTATCCTTAGTCGGATCAATTACACCATCGGCATCAAAGTCTACAATTCTGTAATTACCGGGAATTTTAGTATCGGCACTCGCAAATGCCGTGCTTCCATATAACTGATCCCAGGTATTATAAAAGCCTTTACTTATAGTCGATTTAGATTGGTTATTTGGATAACCTGCTGCTTTCAAATACTCTGGATAAAGTGCAGGATCATCTTTATTTACTACTATATCAACTGCACGTGTCATACTTTCATTAGCCCACAGATGTACATTTTTGGAAATTTTCTGACTATACTTAAGCTCTAGTTCGTAGCCGTGAACTTTAACTGCACCTACATTTACAGAAGGCGGTGTGAATCCAAAATAAGACGGAACCGCTCTTGAACCTCCTGGTAATACGATATTGCTTCGATAATCGTTAAATACGTCAATACTTCCAGAAAATAAATTCTTAAAAATAGAAAAGTCAGCACCCAAATTCTTTTTGGTTACTTTTTCCCAAGATATGGAAGGATTACCAATTTGAGTTTGAGAGTTCCATTTATAGGGACTATTCTCACCATATTGATATGTCCATGTAGTAGTTAATGGTGTTTGAGATGTAGAATTACTCGATTGATCCATGTATAACCAGCGACCATTAACGTTATCGTCTCCGATTTGTCCATAAGACACTCTTAATTTTAACATATCTAGAAAAGTAAGGCTTTTCATGAATTTTTCTTCTGAAACCATCCAGCCTAATGCACCTGAAGAAAAGAAAGCAAAACGATTTGCCGGGGCAAACTTTTCAGAACCATTATAAGCTCCATTATATTCTGCAAAATATTTCTCTTTATATGCATATGTGGTACGGAACACCCAATCTTCACGGTAAGAAGGAATAACACCACCTGTAGCTTGCTCCTGACGAGCAACATTACCCATTGCACTCACTGTATGATCGCCAAAAGTAGCACCATAAAGTATTTGAGCACTATAATTTAAGTTCCGATAAGTTTGAGTATTATCCATATTACCACCTCCTGTGGTCCAGTTATTAGCCTGGTAATAATCAAAATTGGTTAGACCATCGGGCGTATTTGAAGTAGAAACAACCCCTGTATGTGGATCAATATATTTCACCTTTGCTGCTGATGAACCATTGTTTATACCTCGATTAATTTCTACAAATGCATTATCCAATGAAACAGACACTTTTGCAGAAAGACCTTTCAGAAACATTCCTAAATCCTGATTAAGAGTAAAGTCGGAGGAAATACGTGTAGTTGTTGTATAACCGGCTCCACCCAGTGCCAGACTCATTGCTGAATTTGCTCCATCAACCCCGTTGCCTGGATAATAACCCCACGATCCATCTGAATATAACGGATAGTAAAGATCAGGAGGAGTTTTATACGCACCAGCCCACAAAAAGTTTTCACTAATAACATTCATAGGTGCTTTCTTTCTACCATATGAACCGGCAAGATTAACTGTAAATTTAGTGGATTTTGTTAACTGAAAGTCCAGATTGGCTCTTGAATTTATTCTATTATAGTCATATCCAGAATCATACCCTTTATTATTCGGCATTAATTTTACAATATCACCTTCGTTAGTAAAATCAACCGCTGCAAAATATTTAACAACCTTGCTACCTCCAGTTATATTAATATTTGCATTATAAGACATTGCATAATCCTTGAACTCTAACTTTTGCCAATCAACATTAGGATATCGTTCTTTTTGTGCTTGAGTAGTTTGATTACGATACATGTTAATAAAAGATTGAGAGTTCATATACCCCCAACTTCCGGGTTGTTGATTTAACTCGTATTCTACAGCCTTGTTTTTTACTTCCAAGGCATCGTAAGAATCCATTTTACCTGGAAGTAAAGATGGAGCCTTCAAGGTTGAACTAAATCCTATATCAATTCTTGCTTTTCCTTCAACACCTCTTTTGGTAGTTATAAGAATTACACCATTTGCACCTCTAACTCCATACACAGCAGTAGCTGAAGCATCTTTCAATACAGAAATAGACTCTACAGAATTGATATCTACACTATTCATAGCGCGTTCAATTCCATCTACAAGAATAAGGGGATTGCTATTATTCCATGAACTAATTCCACGAATTATGATTTGAGGATCTTCTTCACCTGGTTTACCGGTAGATTCCATGGTTGTTACGCCTGGAAGATTGCCGGTAAGAGCAGCTCCTAAACTAGAAACACCTCCGGTACGTTCAAGAACCTTACCTGATGTTTGAGCTATAGAACCAACAATACTTGCTTTTTTCTGTTTTCCATATCCGACAACTACCACCTCATCCATATCAAGGCTGTTATCAAACATTTTTACTGTAACATTAGACTTACCGGCAATATTCACATCCTGTGATTTATAGCCTATATAAGATATAGTAATTGTGTTTTGACCCGCTGGCACTTTTAAACTAAACTGACCATTAATATCAGTTATTACACCAGTACTTTTTATATTCTTAATTATAACTGTCGCCCCAATTAAAGGATGATTTTCATCATCAACAACCGTTCCTTTAATCATATTCTTATTCTGAGCCATAAGACTAGTGCTCAAGAAAAGCAATGTTAGGAGCAAGATATTTGTCAGTTTTATTCTCTTTTTTGACGAAAATAAAAACTTGATCAATAAAATCTTGTTTGTTTTTTCCATTATATTATTGATTAACTTATTATATTGACTTATTTCAATTTGATTCTAATGAAATTTAAAAAAAAAATCCAGCAATAAAAAAACCATTTTAATGCTAATTATTCCAACCATAATAGCTAATCAACTATCGTCCATTTTTTTCTTCATACGTGATTTTTTAAGGGTTAACAATTTTAATTCTAACTATACTTAGCATTGCTTACTTCTAAGTATAGGGAATTATTTAGAAATTTCTTTATGTAATTTGAGATATACAAAATTTA
>Ga0209123_1001017_pt1 | contig 30264 bp, 20 predicted proteins | sample BarGraIncu00431A_FD_184500 | JGI IMG/M metagenome (GOLD analysis project Ga0209123, IMG submission 184500) | Arctic peat soil microbial communities from Barrow, Alaska, USA - Barrow Graham LP Incubations 004-31A (SPAdes) (version 2) | ecosystem: Environmental > Terrestrial > Soil > Wetlands >... | reverse complement strand
TTAAGGCAAAATATGTGCCCCGATCCTGGAAGCCCAGCGAATTTGAGTTGAAGGTCTATTCAATCTCCCTGCTTTCGGAGGTTATGGATACATCCATCGAAAAAATAAATATCTCCATTCCGCTCTCCATTATTGAAAAACCGTTTGTGGAGGATTTACTCGAAGAAGTCCGAAAACATCCGGGTAAAACGCAACTGACCATGACTGTGATTGATTACGACGACGAGTCTCCGCTTCGTCTGGACTTTTTTTCCAGATCCTATCAAGTACAGCCTACCAAGGACTTTATACAATATCTGGAACTGATGGAATCGGTCACTTTGAAAATTAATTAGAAAAAGGTCAATAGGAAAAAAGAATATTTTTGTACATTTGACGCACTTTAAAACATTTTTATATAATTCACTTAGATATGGCATTAGTAATTACAGATTCGAATTTTGACGAATTATTACAATCAAATAAACCCCTTGTTGTTGATTTTTGGGCTGAATGGTGTGGCCCTTGTAAAATGATCGGACCAATCATGGAAGAATTAGCCCTGGAATATGAGGGTAAAGTAACCATTGGAAAAATGGATGTGGACGACAACAACGAAGTTCCAACCCGTTTTGGTATTCGCAATATTCCTACGTTGTTGTTTTTCAAGAACGGACAAATGGTAGACAAACAAGTTGGTGCTGCACAGAAAAGTGCCTTGGCTCAAAAAGTGGAAGCGCTTTTACAATAAAATACTTGAAGGAAATTGAAAAGCCCTGCAACGTTCAATGAAACGATGCAGGGCTTTTTTATGAATGCAGTTAAAAAGTTGCTTAGAACTCAATAATTCGTTTTCCGTCAGGCAATTCATGAATAGAAACCTTCAGACTATTCTCCGGCAATAAGGATTCAATCATTTCCGGCCATTCGATGAAACAATATTCACCGCTATAGAAATACTCCTCGTAACCCATATCAAAAGCTTCTTCCAATTTTTCGATGCGGTAAAAGTCGAAATGGTAAATGCTGCCACCGTCGGGTAGGGAATATTCATTGATGATGGCAAAAGTAGGACTGTTAATCACGTCTGTCACGCCCAACTCTTCACATATAGCTTTGATAAAACTGGTTTTTCCAGCACCCATGGATCCGTAAAATGCAAAAACGGTTTTACCTTCCGTGGCTTTCAGAAAAGCCTTGGCGGTTTGATGAATCTGATCGGGTGAAGCAATCTCCAATGTCATTGTTATTTCTTTTTTGGTTCTAACGTAATGAAAGGAATCAACACTTCTTCCATAGAAATACCTCCATGTTGGAAGGTGTCCTTGTAGTAAGTTGCGTAATAATTGTAATTGTTCGGGTAAGCGAAAAAGTCGTTGTTGGTGGCAAAAATATACGTCGAACTGATGTTTGGACTTGGTAACCCGTGTTTGCTGGGATTCTTTATTTCAAAGACATGTTTGGGGTCGTAATTTAGATTTTTACCCACTTTGTAGCGGAGGTTGGTGTTGGTGTTTTTGTCTCCAATGATTTTAATCGGGTTGTCAACGTGAATGGTCCCGTGGTCTGTGGTTAGAATGATTTTGACATTCTGATTGACCAGATAATCAAAGATTTCGGATATGGCCGAATGCTTGTACCAGGATTCAGTGAGTGAACGGTAGGCCGCTTCGTTGTTTGCCAGCTCACGGATCATTTTGGACTCGGTTCTGGCGTGTGAAAGCATATCGATGAAATTGAAGACAATTACATTCAATGGGATGTTCAACATGCTTTTCATATTGGCTATCAATTTCTCACCAGCCTGGTTGTTGTTTATTTTGTTGTAAGTGAAATCGTAATTTTTGCGGAATCGGTCGAGTTGAGTCTGGATTAGTGGCGATTCGTTCATATTTTTGCCTTCTTCCTCTTCCTCATCCACCCACAATTCGGGAAACATTTCCTGAATCTGAAGGGGCATCAAACCGGAAAAAATGGAGTTTCTGGCATATTGCGTGGCTGTAGGCAGCAGGCTGTAATAGATGTTATCATCGATGTTAAACTGGTCTCCCAACAATCGTTTGATGACCTGCCATTGGTCAAAACGAAAATTATCAATCAGAATGAAAAAGACTTTTTCACCAGAGTCCAGCAACGGAAAAACCTTGTTTCTGAAAAGGTCAGGACTCATCAATGGACGAGTTTCGGGTTTGTCAATCCAGTCCAGGTAATTCTTCCGGATGTAACGGGTAAAAAGCCTGTTAGCCTCCGATTTCTGATGTTTGAGGACATCCTCCATACCCGTTTTGGTGGCTTCGAGTTCCAGCTCCCAATACACTATTTTTTTATAGACATCAATCCAGCTTTCACAGGAGTCTGATGCATCAATCTGTTGACTGAGTTTCGAAAAGTTTTGCTGAAAAGACACGGTGGTTGCATCGTGTATGATTTCATCCTTGTGTACATTCTTTTTGATGGCCAGCAACATTTGCCTGGGGTTGACGGGTTTAATCAGGTAATCTGCAATCTTGCTGCCGATGGCCTGATCCATGATGTCTTCTTCCTCGCTTTTGGTGATCATCACTACCGGCAAGGATGGCAGAAATTCCTTGATGGCGGTCAACGTTTCCAGGCCACTGAGCCCCGGCATATTTTCATCCAGAAAGACCAGATCAAAAGACTGTTCCCGGCACAAATCCAATGCATCCTGTCCGTTGGTCGTCGTAACCACTTCATAACCTTTCTCCTCCAGAAAAAGGATATGTGGTTTCAAAAGGTCAATCTCATCATCTGCCCAAAGCAATCGGTCTTTTATCATAATACTGTTTTTTATTAGGGAGTGGGTTTGATTTTCGAATAGTTTTTCTCGAAGAAATCAAGATACTTTTCGGGAGAAACACCTTCCTGTAAAATTTTTAGATTTGATTCTGAAACCAGGAGGAATTGGATGCCCGGATATTTAACCTCGGGTTTTTCATTCTGGAAAACAATCCAGGAACGGTAACGCATCACATCTTCCGCATTCTCAAATCCACTGATCAAAAGTACATTCATTTGTCCAACTTTCACAAAATTTAATTCATAATCTCGAATTAAAAAATTGGTGAAGTTGTAAAGCGCTACGTCAAATTGCAATCGGTTGATATTGGTTGAGTTGGCAGGGTAGCTGATCAGCATGACGTGTGCTTCAGCCGGATTGAAATTAAACATTTTTGCCAGCGAATCCAATTTGGCAATACTGTCAACCATCGTACCTGAATTTGCTTCAAGCAGGTTCGTATAGCCTTTGGATGCGACCGGACGTCGGCCTTCATCCCAGTAAGCCAACATCTGATTGATGGTCGGTATCAGGTCACTTTTTGGGTAATTCTTTGTTATAGAAAGCAACATTTCGTGGAAATCATTGGGCTTACCTGTTCTGGCTGATTCCATAGCCTGTAGGAAATTAAACCTTGGGATAAGCGCACTTACCGGATAATTTTTTTCAACATACTTTCCAATATTGAAAATACTGTCTGTGTTGTGTTGAAGGTAGTGCTGGTATGTTTTTGCGTACATGGTATCCTGCACCTGGTACATTTCCATTAGTTTTTCGATGAAAAGTGGATCACCTAAGCGTTTTGCCAACATGCTTTCCGGGAAAAGTGCTATTTCCTTGTTCCGGATGCTATTGGCTTCGGCGTCTTTTTTCTGCTGCTTGAGCATCAAATAGGTGATGTAGTAGGAATTTTCCAGAAAAGGGCTTTCAGGAAAACGGGTTTCCAGCTCCTGAAAGGTTTTTAAAGCCAATCTGTCGTTTTCCATTTCTTCCCGGTAAATAAGCCCTGCGTTGTATAAGGCTTCCGCAATTTTACTGTTGGAGGCTGTCAGCTGGTCTTCCGTAAATGGAAGATTTTTCAGGTAAAAGTTGGCATTCAAAGGGTCATCAGCCCCTTTGGCCAGATCCAGTGCTTTACTACCTGTCGTATCTGTTGCTGCACTATTCACAGAATCTTTCATATTGGCTGTCTGGGCTGTGCCTTCAGACGCAGGCATATTTTCAAAAAATGCTGTTTTGTTGTTTCTTCGCCAATCGTCTTTTAAACTGCGTTTGCCCCATTTTTTCTTAAATTCTGTTTGTCCTTTGCTGACCGTAGTGGGATTGTAAAAATACCAACTCTTGTCGTTGTTCAGATCGGGCATACCCATATTGGGATTTTGAGGATTTCTATCGGCTCCTGCATTGTCGGCCATTTGCGCTTCGTTGGCACTCTGAGCTTCAGCAATGCTTTTCTTTCTGGCTTCTTCTTTGGCTACTTTTTCTGCTGCAGCTACAAGGCCTTTAATGAGAATGTTGCGTTCTTTCTCAGGCATTTTGGCAATAAGCTGCAAGCTGTCCTCATCGTAAACGGTTTTAAGCTCTGGCGCCAGCACTTTTAATATTTCGGCTCGTTCAAAGGCTTTTGGGTATCGTTCGTCTTCCTTTTTCAGTATGGATATTGCATCTGTGTAGCAGGGTTCCGCCTTGATGTATTGATCCGTTTGGTAGTAATAATTTCCAAGGGCTAAATCGGTTTTAAGCTTATGTGGCCCGTTTTGGGTGCTTTTTGCTAAGGAGGTATGAAAACTTTCCACTGCTTTGAGCGTGTCTCCGGCTGCAAAATAGAGATTGCCCATGGCGTAATAAACCTGGTCCAGATAGTCTGTATTCTTGCTGCTACGGCTTAAACTTTTCAGTTTTTTCAGTGGCTTTTGTGGGTTGTTGCCCGGATACACTTCTGTTTGCCGGATTCTGGCACTCAATTCCATTTCATAGGATGGGTTCATGCCTGGAATGGAGCTGTATAATTTGAAGGCCTGTTCGGTTTTACCGGTTTCCTGATAAAGCTGTGCCAGTAAAAATGTCCAACGATGCTTATCTGTTTTATTCCCCGTTTTTTTGATGGCAATTTCCAGATAAGGAATGGCTTCTGAATATTTTTTTCGACGGATCAACAAATCTGCATTTGCACTGGAAAAATCGCCTGTCAGGGAAGGTGTCAGGTTTTCCTTGTTGAGCTTGTCCAGGATGTTTTCTGCTTCGTAATACCATTCCTGTTCTGTGTTAGCTCTGGCCATCAATATGCCGGCTTTGTCGCAAGTGGCTTTATCCGTGGAAAAATGACGGATGATGTAGGAGCAGGTAGCATTGGCAGAAAGAAAATCGGCCTTGTAAAACTGCGAATTGGCCATCAGTAGAAAAACGTTGTCCATGTAGGGATTGAATTCTTCTTTGCTGTAGAACAGTTTTTTAGCCTCGCTGCTTTTTGAGTCTGGTTTATTTTTGGGTTTTACCCGGATGGAATGTTTTTTTATGGCTTTCTGACATTTCTCAATGCTCCTGTTCATGCCCGATGCAGTGCCTTTGGCATTTTCATGGTTGCTCACCATGTACACCGGCAGCAATTTTGAATAGTCTTCTTTGTGTGAAGTTTTCAGTTGTTTCAACCCTAACTTGTAGGCTTCATGCCCATTGAAATAAATATTGTATCGGGTGGTCAGGTCATTATAATGACGGCTGCTCCACGTGTTCTTTTGTGTAGAACAGGCAGAGAAGAACAGAAAGAGTAGGAAAATGGCTATATAATTAGCAAATCTAAGTCTCATCCGTACAATATTTTCCAGAGCTGAACGTGCGTCACTTTGGCTTTTTCACAATCATGATTATGTTTTTTAAAACTGTCTTTTACCCAATTTATTGTGCTTCCAGACTTCTTTCGATGGTAAAACCAGCAGATTTCAGATCTTCCCAATAGGTGGGATACGATTTGGAAACGATTTCCGGATGATTGATCCGAATATTCTCCAGGATTAAAGCGGCAGGTGCGAAAGCCATAGCCATTCGGTGATCGTCGTAGGTGTCGATGGCGATGTCCGAATTTATAGGACAATGATCTCCTGACCACTCCAAAATCCGACCATCCGTTTCGGTGAAAACAAAGCCTATTTTTCTGCCTTCTTTGATCAAAGCCTCAATCCGATCGGTTTCCTTGATTTTCAGACTTTGCAACCCGGTGAGGTGAAAAGGGATTTCTTTCAGGGCACAGGTCACTGCAAAAGTCTGGGCAAGGTCTGGCTGGTCGGTGAAATCTGCTTCGAATACTCGTATATTTTGTGTGGTTTTTGACAACCGGACACCATTGTTGAGGTATTCTGTATGCACGCCTAAATCCTCAAACCATTCTGCAACCCTTGAGTCGCCCTGAAGACTTCCTTTGGTAAGGCCTTTTAAAAATAGGGAACCTTCCTTGGCAAGGCATAACATCTGATACCAATAAGAGGCACCCGACCAGTCGGATTCTACCTGAAAGTCAATAGCCTGATAGGTCTGTGGCCTGATGTCAATGTACCGGTCTGTCCACTCGGATTGAATGCCGAATTGCTGCATCATTTCCAGCGTCATTTTGACATAAGGTTTTGATATAAGTTCACCCTGAATATTCAACCGAAGGCCGTTTTGCATGACAGGCGCCGACATCAGCAAGGCAGAAATATATTGACTGCTGATGCTTCCGTCTATGTTTATTTCTCCTCCAGTGAGCTTTTTCCCGTATATTTTGAGGGGTGGAAAATCCTCTTTTTCCAGATAATAAATTTCTGCACCCAGCATTTTCAGCGCATCCACCAGTATTCGGATCGGACGGTTTTTCATTCGTTGGCTACCGGTAATTTCCCAGGTGCCTTCCTTCCCGGCCAGAAATGCCGTGAGAAATCGCATGGCTGTACCTGCTGCACCAATATCCATTTTATCCGATTCAAAGCTTAGTGCCTTTACCAGAACGTTGGTGTCGTCGCAATAGGCCAGGTTTTCAATGGAGTTGCCTTTGCCAGCTAAGCCACACATAATCAACGCTCGGTTACTGATGCTTTTTGATGCAGGTAACTTTATTTCGCCTTTGAGATGTTTGGGTGCATGTATGATGTACTGCATAGGGAAATGGTATTTTTACTTGGATTGCAAAGGTACAAAAGTTTTGCTTTTTTTCTCCCAGGGAAAGACCTTATGGTTTCTGAAAAGTTTCTTATTCAGATAATGACAAAACCAGGCACTCCCGGCACCGACAGCTGCACCCATCAAGATGTCCGAAGGATAGTGAACACCCATGTCCATCCGTGAATAACCTACAGCTGAAGCCCAGGCAAAAGAAGGTGCAATAACGTACCATTTGGGATATTCAAGGCTCAGGGAGGTTGCAAAGGCAAAAGCACCGGACGCATGACCTGAAGGAAAGGATTCAAAGTCTCCGGTATTATAGCTGATTGGAATTGATTTCTCCCTGGGGTCGTCAAAGTTCTCTATTTGGGGATATGTGACAAAAGGCCTTGGACGGGCAACGATTCTTTTAAGATTTTTAGTGATCAGGCCTTGGACTAAAGAAGATGCACCCATTACCAAAACGCTTCGGATCATGTTGGTGTCTCGCTTTATCAGTGCGATACCAACCATACCAACCGGCACTGCTGTTGTTACGAGTTTTAATGAATTGGTGATAGTCACAAAAGTTCCGTCGAGCGATCGGTTGCGGTTCAGGTTGATTTCGCGTAGAATGTTGATGTCAAGGTTTTGACAGGAGGGTTTGATGCTGAATGAGAGGATGAGGAAAAATAGAAGTAGAATTTTCCGTGACATTTGATGGGGTTTTGGGGTGGGTGCCGGTAAAATAGTTTGCAATATAGCAATTGGATTTGGAAAGTTTTGGATTTATAGAGAAAGCACCTACGAATTTCTTCATAAGTGCTTAAGGGTCAAGTGTCGGGGTGACAAGATTCGAACTTGCGACCACCCGCCCCCCAGACGGGTACTCTAAACCGGGCTGAGCTACACCCCGAACTAAATGTGGTGCAAAAGTACATTTTTTTTGTGTTTATGCAAAACGGACGGCCGCTTTTCGCAAGAAACTATCGATAAAAAGCACTGTGTACAGGGTATGCCATTCTAAATCAGGAGGCTATATTACCAACTAAATTCAAGTTTGGTCAGACCGGACTGTACATCTGTGTTCTGCATGAACAGATTCCATAATAAACCGGTGCGGTAGTTTTCAATCATGACAACGATGGGGCCTTGGTCGATGGCTAAATAAGAGCTGGCAAACCACCTTTTGTCGAGGTTGAAGGCATCTTTAAAACCATACGTGCCCCATATTTTATCACCCAGTGTGTAGTAGAAAAAGTGCAAGGCGCGCATACTTTCTACAGGCGTATAGGGAAAGGAGGATAAAGCGGCAGTGGGGGCAATTACACCCACATCGTTGCTGGGCGAGGAGGCTGTATATCCGGTTGGAATGTCGCTGGCTGTCAATCCCCAGCAATTGATACCATAGCCATAATTGCGATGAGGATTGGCTACACAATACGTGTAATTAATTTGAGCGTGGCTGCGGTTTTGTTGCCAGTAATTGGCGTAGGTGTCCGAAAGATTGCGGGGATCGAGGCCTAAAAAGGAGTAATGGGCAAAGAAAAGCGGGCCGCCAAGGTCTTCGCCCAGAGGCAGGGTGATGTCGTAAAATGATTTCCCGTTTTTAATTGCGCCGTTTCTTGCCCATCCTGCATCGTAGACCGATTTGGTGATGGGATGGGTGGGTGAGGAGGCTGCCAGGACATAGACGATTAAGCTTTCGTTCCAGCCTGTTATGGGCATATTCAGTTCCCAGGAATAGTTGGTAGACCAATGCCAGTACAATTGTTGCTGGCCGTTTTTCTGAAACCAGTTCCATTCAACATTTTCCCAAAGGGTTTGGATGTTTTGGCACAGTGCTTGTTCTTCGGCATTTCCATTTTTGAAATAGGACTGAACGGTAAGCAATCCTTGCATGAGGAAAGCTGTTTCAACCAGGTCGGCTCCATCGTCTTGGGTGCTGAAAGGTTGTACTTTACCTGTAGTCCCATTCATCCAGTGTGGAAAGGCTCCATGAAATTTATCGGTTTCAGGGCGAATCAGGAAGTTTACGATTTTATTCATACGTTCGAGACCTTCTGCCCGAGTGATAAAACCCCTGGAGATAGCGACCGGTATTCCCATAATTCCAAAACCGGAACCTCCTGTGGTAATTGTCTCACCCGAGTTAAGGCGTTCCCTGGCAAAGCCGGAGACAGGGTGGGCGTATGTCCAGAAATAGTCAAAAGTTTTTCGCTGAACCAATGTGAGCAGGCTGTCGTTTGAGATGACAGGAAATTTGGGGGTCGTATCCAGCTCAGTGACGAAGGAATAATTGTAAGGATTGATCAGTTTGATGCCCAGATTTTCTCCTTCTGTGAAATACATCGTATAAGACGTGTAATGTTCCAACGTTTTTCTGATTCGAAAAAGGAGTTTTTTAGCATTGCTTTTTGAATAAATGGTAAAACTGGTATCAATGCCGTTGCTTATAAAAAATTTAGCGGGATCTATTCTGGTTAAATTTATTAAGGTGGAAAAATTGACCTGCACAAGCACCGAATCTGCGGGGATACCAGACACGCTACTCCCGTTTGCAACAGTTACCCCGTTGATGCTTACAGATTCAATGTAGGCGTTGACGGGTTGAGGCTCAGCATCCTTTTGGCAGGAACTAAACAAGTATAGAAAGACGAATAGACAAAGGATGCTTTGTTTCATAGAGTAAAGATGTATGAAAAGAAAAACGGATGACACACTTTAAATTTAAAGGTTGTCATCCGTTTTGACAGACTGTTAACCCTACCTATTTTTTAATCTATGACAGTAACTTCGGCATCGTACAAGGCTTTTACTTCTGTATTTGTCAAAGCTTTGTTGTAAATGCGTAATTCATCAAGAGTGCCTGGAAAGTAAACCATCCAGGAATCCGTAGCTGTACCTGCTGCGAGTTTAGCCCATGCACCAATGTCGAATTTAGTCATGTCGGTTCCAAATGTCAGTGCACCCAATTTAGGTTGTACTCCATTTACTTCACCATCTGCGTATCTAATGCTGGTAGCAATCAGAATGCCGTTTGCATACAAGGCCATGGTCGAAGTCGTTTTGTTGTAGGAACTTACAAAATGAACCCATTTGTCGCTGGAGTATGCTTTGTTGAAACTCCACATTTCCTGACCTTTCCAATTGGTTGTGGAGTTGTAGAGATAAGGCTTCAGAGCCAATGAATCTGCATTCGATTGACTTTCAATGATAAAATCCATGTTGCCCATGTTGGGGTCACCACCGTTCAAGGCTAAAACGGCAGCAGCTCCTCCTGTAGGTGCCGGAGATTTAACCCAAAAAGCAAAGGTGTATTCGCTCATACTTTTGAAAATATTGGTAGCAGCGAGCGAGTATTCCAAATAAGCTTGGGCTGTAGATCCTTTATAGGCTTTTCCGCGACGACCAGTCACAAAGGTGGCAGCACCGGTTTTTTTACTAAAAGTTATTCCTTCCCCGATAGAAATGGAAGCCGTTTCAGAATCAAGTGGGAAATAGCCCACCAAGTTTGCAGTTGCTATGGTTGATGGATTTGTTTTGCCTTCGTATGGGTCTTTTGCATCTTTTTCACAAGATGTAAAGGTCGTACCAAGGAAAAGGGTAGCAACAGTTAAAACACTGAAATAATTGATTTTCTTCATAGTGATTGTGTTTTTAAGTTTAAAAAATTAATTAATAAGCACTGAAATTTAATTATAACCCGGATTTTGTTCCAGATTGTTGTTAAGTTGTTTTTGCGCAGCGGGAATAGGGAACAAATTATTTTTAGGAGCGATGAAGCCCTTGGCTGATAAAACTGTTTCGGCTTGCCCGGTACGGACCAGGTCAAAGAAACGATCTTCTTCCAAAGCCAGTTCGGCACGACGTTCGTCCCAGATCTCCTGTAGTGAAACCGAGGACAAATCGGTTAAACCTGCACGCTTACGCACTTTGTTGATAGCGGTCAAAGCGGTGAATCCACTGGTGTTTCCAGTCGCAGCTCCATTTACTTTTGCTTCGGCAAACATGAGTAAAATGTCGGAATAACGGAGAATCCTCACATTATGGTCGAAGCCGTAGCCGTTGAAATTCCATGTATTGTAGGTAGCCGGTGTGTACACTTTTCCGTTGTAAATGGGATTGGTACAGGAGGCTTTTATGCTGTCGGCTTCCGGTGTTTTGGTGCCGCGATAGAGAAGGGTGGTGAGTGAGCGAATGCTGTCTCTCCGATTGTTCAGGAAACTAACCAGGTCGGTGCTTGGCGTACAAAATCCCCAGCCTTGCATGTTGGAAGGGGCATTTCCACGTGGTCCCTGTACAAAGGCATACTCCAGATAGGTGGTTTCACCGCTTGAATTTCCAAGGGTAGAACTTTGAATTTCGAACAGGGACTCTTCGCTGTTTTCTCCGTTAATGGAAAAGACGTCGCGGAAATCTTTCATTAAATTGTACCGGCCTGAAGCCATGATCTGGTCGGTGAGTGTTGCTACCTCTTCCCATTCGTTTTGATACATGTGTACTTTAGCCTTGAAAGCCATGGCTGTATATTTATTGATGCGTCCGGCCCAGGCACTCGAATAGGAATCCGGTAAAACGTCTATGGCCGCTTGAAGGTCTTTTTCTATAAAAATATACAATTCTGCGGTGGAGGCTTGTTTCATGGCTGCCAGTTGTGTGGCCGTCAGTGTTGTGTCGATGATGGGTACGCGTCCGAAAAGACGTGTCAGGTTAAAATAAGCGTAGGCACGTATGGCTTTGGCTTCACCGGTACATTGGCGCACATATTCTTTGTTTTCTGCACTTGGCAGGTTTTTTTCGAAGATGGGCATTTGATTGATGGCGTTGTTGGTTGCACTGACCACATCAAAATAGCCTGTCCACAATTCATTGATCAACGAATTGTTTGCATCAAAGGTAAATTTATCCAACTGATCCATCGTTGGGTTGTCTTCGGGTGAACTGCCTTTGTCTGCGTTGTCGGAGGTAATTTCAAAGGCCCCAATATATGGAAAGGCGTGGGTGTTGCCTGTGCGTAGGGATGCATAGGCTGCGCTGATGGGAAGAAATACGTTTTCTGCTTTGGTGTAATCCAATCCGGAGGAGGGAATGGTGCCCTCCGGGCGAATATTCAGAAAATCTTCGCATCCTGTGAGTATGAAAATACTCAAGACGGCTGTCAGTATATATTTTTTCATAGTGCGTTTTTTTTTAAAAATTCATTTTTAAACCTACCGTGTAAACGGATTGCATGGGATAAACGGAGGTATCGATTCCGTTGCTGATGGGTGAACCGCTTACTTCGGGCGTGAAACCGTTGTAGGTGAAATACGTAAATGGCCGTTGAGCTGATAGGTATATTTTCAGGTTTTTAAATCCTTTCAACTCCTTAAAGGTGTATCCTACCTGTATGTTCTGAATGCGGATGTAAGAGGCATCTTCCACAAAGAAGTCATTGGCTTGCTGTATGAATGAACTGTTGTAGGCTTCTGCGGATGGGTAGGTACTTGATTTATTGGTATTGGTCCATCTGTTTTTGTAAAAGTCCATGTCGTAATTTCCATCGGCAAATACATCGCGGTTCATACGCTTGGCATTCAAAACCTTGTTTCCGAATTGTCCCTGGAAAGCAATACTGGCATCCCAATTTTTAAAATTCATGCCAAAATCAATTCCACTCATCAACCATGGAGTAGGACTGCCTAAACTAACTTTGTCTTTTTCGTTTATAATGTTATCTCCATTTTGGTTTTTGTATTTAAAGTAGCCGGCATCTTTGATTGTCTGGCTTACCGGGTCGCGCAAGGCGTCTCCCTCGGTGGCATAAACGCCATCAATTTCATAACCCCAGAATGTGCCAATCGGTAGGCCGACTTGTGTGCGAGTGGTGTAATCCCCACGTACATACGCTCCTGGAATGAAATCTCTGCCTTCCAGCTTCAGAACTTTGTTGGCAATGGTGGTGGCATTAAAACCTATGTTGTACGATAAATCCTCGTTTATTTTTTCACTCCAGTTTAAGCTGAGTTCGATGCCTTGATTTCTTACTTTTCCATTGTTGCTCAATAACTCGGCTGTACCTCCTCCGGTAGCTATCGGAGCATAAAAGACAACATTGTTCGTGACGCGGTTGTAGTAATCCAGTTCGCCTTTCAGTTTGTCGTTCAGAATACTGAAATCTGCTCCGACGTTAATCTCGTTGACCACTTCCCATTTCAGGTAATTCTGGGCAACGGTCTGTGCACCTATGCCATCTACCAGTTTGTCTCCAAAAATGCCTGAACTGCCGGTTCCGGATGAACCTAAAGTTACGGATGAATTGGCTGGAATATTATCGTTGCCGAGCATACCCCAACTGGCCCGCAGTTTTAAAAACTGGAAGGTGTTCTGGTTTTTCATAAATTCTTCGCTGGTCATAATCCAACCCAATCCGACGGAGGGGAAGTAGCCCCATTTTTCCTGGTATTTTGAGCTGGCGTCTGCTCGGAAAGTCAGCGTTGCCAGATATTTGTCCGCATAGTTGTATGCGCCTCGTGTAAAGAATGAAAGTCCGTTGTAGGAATATGCTGCATCGCTGGCATACCGGTTTTGAGAGGAACCCGTGGACAGATAAATGGATTGTTCATCAAAACCGGGGACATCCAGTGCTGAACCATCCAGAGATGATTGACGTTCCATGCGGGTAGATTGTCCCAACAGGATGTTAAAGCTATGTTGGTCTATTTTATCCGTATAGGTCAGTACATTATCCAGAATAGTTTTTGAACTGGTGCCGAAAGTCTTGTTTAATGTTGATTTTTTGATGGCTTGTGAACCGCCTACATTAAATTCGGGTGTATAATCCCTGGTTTTCCAGAAATCAAAATTTGAATTGTAGGATGTCTTGAATTTTAGTTTGTTCGGGATTATATTGAATTCGGCGTAGGTGGACAAAACCATTTTAAGTCCATCTTCTTTGTTGTCGTTGTAATAGGCAGCTGCCACCGGATTCCCATATTGGTTTCCAAATCCGTATTTCTGTGGGGAACCGAATTTTACAGGATACGCATCGGTGTTGGTATCGTCGTAGACACTATATACAGGAGGATTTACGAATGCAGAGAAAAAGGCATTGTTGTCGGCGGTTTGTTTCGTGTATTTTGAAACGACGCTGTTAAATCCAATGTTCAGCCATGTATTTACTTTTTGGTCCACACGGGCACGTAGGTTGTATCTTTCATAATCATTGGTGGTGTTCATGATTCCTTCCTGATAGAAGTAATTCAAACCCAGGGAGTAATTTGTTTTTTCGGTAGCACCCGAAATATCCAATGCGTGATTGTGCATCATGGCATTGCGTACCAATTTGCCGTACCAATCGGTGCTGGTGGGGTAGTTTGCAGCATCTTTGGGAATATATCCGGTGGTATTGGCGTTGGCTTCGTTCAGTAATTGTACGTATTGGTTTTTGTTGGCCAAACCCATAATATTGACAGGAATCTGAATGCCGACATACCCATCGTAGCTGATGTTGGTCTGATCCATGGTCCCTTTTTTGGTGGTAACCAACACAACGCCATTGGCAGCACGCACTCCATAAATGGCAGCGGCTGAGGCATCTTTCAGCACAGTCAGGTCTTCTATATCGCTGCTGCTCAAAAAGTCAATGTTGTCCACAAAAACACCATCCACTACATACAAAGGGCTGGCATAATCACCTATTGAACCTACTCCGCGGATTTTCACCGTTGGCCCGGCTCCGGGGGCACCGCTGTTGACGACCTGGACACCAGACATCTTGCCTTGCAACGCTGACATTGGATTGGCGGTGATTTGTCTGCTAAGATCTTCTCCTTTAACAGAGGAAATGGGGGCAGTCATGTCTTTTGCTTTCTGGGTACCATAACCTACAACGATGGCTTCCTGAAGCGAACGGTTGTTGGGAACTAACTTGATTTGCAGGCGGTCCTCATTTTTGACAACCACTTCCTGAGCTACATATCCAAGGTAGGTGATTGAAAGTATCGATTCCAGAGGAGCAGGTATTGAAAAGCCACCATCCAGATCTGTGGCTGTTCCGTTTCCTACACCTTTAATCAAGACAGTGGCGCCAATCAACGGCTCATTTGTTTCCTGATCGATAATAACTCCCGATATACTCAGATTTTGAGCGAACAGGGTTGTTGTGCATGAAAATATAATCAATAAAAGAAGGAATTGCAGCTTTTTCATGATCTTCTTATTTTTTTATTTTAAATCCTAATTTCGTAAGGCCAGGGTGTATCTCTGTATTGCTCATAAACAGCCGCCAGAGCAATCCGCTTCGATAGTTTTCAATCATGACGGCAATGGGACCCTGATCGATGGCTAAATAGCTGTGAACAACTTGTTGTCCTTCTGTCATGCCTGGATTAAAGGCGTCGTAAAAGCCATATTTTCCAAAAAGTTGTTCACCCTTGTCGAAATAGAAATGCCGCAATGCTTTCAATGAAGGCTCCGGGGTATAAACAATAGACGATATGGCAGCTGTTGGTGAGATGGTTCCATTCTCGTCGTTGGTGCCGGGATGATGTGAACTATATCCCACTATCGGATCGTCGGATGAGGTGAATCCCCAGCAATTGGCTCCGAAGCCTGCATGCTTTTTGGGATTGTCTATGGCATAGGCTAAATGAATCAATGCATGAGCACGGTTTCGCTCAAAATAGTTGGTGTATTTGTCGGTTAATCCTTTTGGATTCAGACCTAAGAACGAGTAATGAGTAAAAAAGAGTGGTCCGCCATATTCCATACCCAGATCCAGCTTAATACCATAGTAACTTTTACCATTCAGATAATAACTTGATTTGGTATAACAATTTTCATAAACCGATTGTTCGATGGGATACGTCGGGGAGGAGGCTGCAAGAATGTAGGTAATCAGGGTTTCATCATACCCTTTGATGGGATGGTTCATTTTCCAGCCGTAATTTTTGGACCAGTGCCAATACAGAGAATCTGATCCCTGGGTGTACCAGTTCCATTCCACGGTTTCCCAAAGTTGGGTAATTCTTTTGACCAGCAGTTGTTCTTTGGCATTTCCGTCACTAAACCAGGCTCTCGCCGTAAGCAGGCCTTGTACCAAAAAAGCTGTTTCCACCAGGTCTCCGCCATCGTCGTACTTACTGAAGTTTAAAGGTTTTCCTGTTCCTGCGTCGTACCAGTGTGCCCATGCTCCATGAAAGCGATCGGCCTTTTCAAGAAAGTTGACCATTTTTTCAATAATAATATAGGTGGCTTCGCGACTGAGATAATTCCGTTCTGCTCCGGCAATAAGTGCCATGATGCCAAAACCTGTTCCGCCAGTAGTGACTATGTCGATGTTCGTATTGTTGCTGCGTTCGCGGGCCATTCCGGTTTTCGGTTCTGCAAAATCGGAAAAATAGCGCGTGGTATAGCGTTGCGTCATGTCCAGCAAATCGTTGTCCGTAGATGGACGAATCGGGATGGAAATCTCAAATTTTTCGGCAACCTGGTCTTTGACCGATATTCCTTTTGGCAGAATGCGGTAAAGTTGATTTTGCACTTTATCTACCGGTTTCCCGAAAAAGGCCAGAAAATAATCAGAGCCTGTTTCACCCAATTTTGTAAATATTTTACCGGTATCTGTAGAAAGATAGATATCGTATGTAAAACCTGCCGGGTTCTGCCACGTCAGTTCAACGTGTGCCGGATAGGCTTGCCCTTTTAAATCGCTTGGTAAAATATAGGTCGGCTCCTTTGCGGAAATTGTTCCGAAAGTAGCCAGTAGAAGGGTTAATATCAGTATTTTATGGTTCATAACTTCCTTTTATTTCAGACTAAAAGCTGTTTGTTTCAAATCGTGTGAATTGTCTCCGATAAAAAGGTTGTAATCGCCAGGTTCAGTGCCATAGGTCATATCCAGGCGGTGAAATGCGAGCATTTCCGGGGTGATGGTGAAGGTGATGGTTTTGCTTTCGCCGGCTTTCAAACTGATTTTCTCAAAACCTTTGAGTTCTTTTACAGGGCGGGTTACACTACCAATGAGGTCGCGGATGTAGCATTGAACAACTTCTTCCCCTTCTACCTTGCCAGTGTTCTTAACAATAACGGAGGCTTTTAGACTTCCTTTTTCCGTGAGCTGTGTGCCCGAGAGCTTAATGTCCGAATAGTTAAAGGTGGTGTAGCTTAATCCATAACCGAATGCAAAAAGCGGTTCGTTCGGGCTATCAATGTATTTTGATTTGTATTTGTCGTTGGGCAGATAAATAGGACGGCCTGTATTTTTCTCATAGTAGAAAATGGGGACCTGGCCCAAAGTGCGCGGGAAGGTCATCGTTAATTTCCCGGAGGGATTGTATTCACCAAAAAGGACGTGCGTGATGGCTTTTCCGCCCATGGTTCCAGGATACCAAGCTTCGAGCATGGCATCTGCCAGCTCATTTTCTTTGGTCAGTTCCAACGGACGGCCATTCATCAAAACCACAATAATGGGTTTGTTTAATGTCCTGAGTTTTTCCAGTAATTCTGTTTGAACTCCCGGCATCTTTATGGATGTTCTGCTGGCTGCTTCTCCGCTCCATTCCCAGTCTTCACCTAAGACCATCACAATTTTACCGGCTTGACGAGCTGCTGCCATGGCTGCCGTAAAACCACTTCTGTCTTCGCCTGTTTTCTTGCAACCTTCGGCGTAAAAAACGTTTTCCTTGCCGTTGTAATCTCGTAGTTCATCCAGGGTTGATTTCATGAAATCCCAGTCTCCACCGGCTTTCCAAGCTCCAAGCATATCGCGGGTTGAAGTAGCCAGTTCGCCGATGACCGCTATTTTTTCGCCTTTCTTTAATGGCAAAGCGTTGCTGTCGTTTTTCAAAAGAACCATGGAACGTTTGGCTACATCGAAAGCTGCATCGAGGTGTTCCGGTGCGTAGACTAAGCGTTTTTCGCGTTCCTTGTTGCAATATTTGTAGGGATCGTCAAAAAGTCCCAGCATGAATTTAACCCTTAAAATACGTCGGGTCGACTCATCAATCAATTTTTCGTCCACCAAACCGTCATCCACTTGTTTTTTGAGATACTTGAAATAGACTTCGCCTTGCATATCCATATCAACTCCTGCCTTTACAGCCAGTAAACCGGCATCAGCATCGTTGGCAGCCACTCCATGGTTTACCATTTCAGGGATGCCCGTATAGTCGGTAACCACAAAGCCTTTAAATCCAAGTTGGGTTCTTAAGACATCGGTTAAAAGGTATTTGCTTCCTGTGGCCGGAACGCCGTTCAATTCGTTGAAGGAGGACATGACACTCATGGCACCCGCATCGATGGCTGCTTTATAAGGAGGCAGGTAGGTGTCTAAAAATACCCGTTCGGACATATCTACGGTATTGTAATCTCTTCCTGCGAGCGGTGCGCCATAGCCTGCAAAGTGTTTTACGCAAGCCAAAATGGAGAGTGAATCGGCTAAGTCTTTTCCCTGAAATCCGTGAACACGGGCTTCGGCTATCCGTGAACCTAAATACGGATCTTCGCCTGCACCTTCCATGACACGACCCCAACGAGGTTCAACAGAAATATCCACCATGGGTGCAAAAGTCCAGTTTATCCCCATGGCTGCAGCTTCGGTTGCAGACACGCGTGCTGATTTCTCAATGGCATCCAAATCCCAGGAAGAAGACTCACCCAAAGGAATGGGAAAAATAGTTTTATGGCCGTGAATGACATCGTATCCAAACAACAATGGGATTTTCATTCTGGATTCTTCGACCGCTATTTTCTGTAATTTACGGGTATAGTCAACGGTATAGGCATTGAATATGTTTCCACAACGTCCTTTTCGGATATCGTTCATATAATCGCTCTTGATGGATGGCCCTGTTACATCCCAATCGCTGGTGTAAAGAACCATTTGACCAATTTTTTCGTCCAGATTCATTAAAGACAATACGGAGTCAACTCTTTGGTTGATTCTGGATTCTTTGGAAGTTTGATGTTGGTTTGCGCATGACGTCAGGATGGACGCTGCTAAGAGTATATAGACTATTTTGTTTTTCATATCCAGGTTGATTGTGTTTTTGGAGAATGGAACACAGCAAAGTAGACTATAAAAAATCCGGATTGAAATTTTTTGCACCCAATAAGAACACTACAGGGCAAAAGGGTACCCTATTTTAGCACTACATGGTATTAAAAATGAAGATAATAAGCTATTAAACAGTGAGTTGATATTAGATAAAATCCAAAATATTTATTTGAATTCGATCATAAACTCGCTCAAACTTTTGGTAGAAGGCAGCCCGATTTTCTTTCGGATGCGATATCTGCCCACTTCAACACCTTTAAGAGAGATGTTCAACAGGTGGGCCATATCTTTACTGGAGAGGTTTAGACGCAGATAGGCACATAAACGGAGATCGTTGGAAGTGAGTTCCGGATATTTAATATGCAGGTTTCTGAAAAAGTTTTCGTGAATCCTGTCAAAATTGCTTTCGAAAATGGCCCAATCCTCTTCGGAAGAAAGGTTTTCGTCCAGCAGGTGGATGAGCTTGTCGTAGTATTTGTTTGGATATTGCGATCCCAGAGCTTTCTTTTGCTCCATTACTTCATCCTTGATATTGGCCAGCATTTCTTTTTTATTGATGATGGTCATCGTGGAGCCAGCCAATTCCTTACTCTTGAGGGTCAGATCCGATTCTAATTTTTCGTTCTTGAGGGCTATAATTTGCTTTTCCCTTTTTTCAATTTCTTTGTTTCTGACCGCTTCTTCTTCGATGCGTATTTTATCCTTTTTGACCTGGAAAAGATAGCGAAGGTAAACAATGCCCCCATAAATAAGCCCCATGAATAAAAGGCAATACAGGATTTTGGCGACAATACTCCAGTAAAAAGGAGGTGCCACTTCAAAGGAATAGGTCGTCTGTGAAAGTTTACGTCCGCTTTTTGTCATCACTTCCACCATCAGTGTATAATCCCCTTGTGGCAGGTATTTGTATTCTTTGAGGGATGATTCAGTGGGCTCACTCCAAACTTTGTCCAAACCTTCCAATTTGTAGCGGTAGATGATGTTGTTCAGATTGGTAAACAATGGAAAATAGACTGTGAAAAGAATATTATTCCGTCTATAGGATGTTTTTGGCAAGGATTCAGAAAAGAGTGGCAAGAATGCCGTATGCTTCGATTCGGCATCAAAAGTCTCTATGTTTTTTAGTTGAAGTCGTATATCTGTAGGTGCTTTATCTAATAGGTCCGTGGAATACAAAGCCAATCCGTTTTCGAGGGTAAACAGGCATTCAGTATCAGAAATCGGTATGACATTTTGGTAATCGTCTACCGTCTGGTTTAAAAACAACCCATAATGAACCACATCCAACAGCTTGATATCGTTGGCCCTGACCTGAACCAATGCGGCTTCACCATCCCTGATAAACCAGTATAAATCGGACTTAAAATGACAAACCCTGTGGGCATGAGAAAAATATCCCAGCTTATCATTCAGTTCCTTAAACGGAATAATCTTTTTTTGAATATCGTCGTAGGTATAGAAAGCAGTATTGTCTGTAAACACCACCCGGTTATTGATTGAAAAGACGTTGATGGGGTATTCGTGCTTTTTGTCAAGCGTCTTGAACGTAGTGATGTGTTCCACCTTTTTTAAATCGGGTGAAAGGCGGATAGCATACAATCCCTGATGCAAGTGACTGGCCCAGATGGTGCCCGTATAGTCGATTTCGAGGTAACGCACAGGATTTAGAAAATTTTCAATACTATGACTGAATGTCCATTGGCCGTTTACTTTTTCATAGATGCAAAGTTGAGTGTATGTGCCCTGAACCAAGACTTCTTTTCCATGAATGATACCTTTTTTGATGCACATTCCACCTTTTACTGAAGACATCACTTTGGCTCCTTTGGAGGAAACATCAAACGTCTGCTCGTTATTTCCACAAATTTGTTGATTGTCAAATCGATTGATGCTCCAAACTTGTCCTCGTATCCTGGATTCCAATTGTACGTTTCGGATGGTTCTATTTTCGGCATTAAATTCCGCTTTGTACAAGCCCTGATTGGTGCCGATATACAAATCGGGTACATCGTAGGTGAGCGAGTATATGGATCCGATGGAGGGGGCAAAGGAACGTATGTATCGAATGGATGAGTTTAGTTGAATGTGAGAGATCCCTTTGTCCAAAGCCAGCCATAAATTGTTGTCGCGGTCGCAGTACATACCCAGTACGGTGTTGTTTTGCAGCACGTTCGAAGTGTTGAGTGTCCATAGTTTCTGACCTTTTTTAGTAATGGCAGTCACTCCATTCAGAATCGTACCCAGAACAATCACTCCATCCGGTGAAATGACAGCGCGATTGATATCCGCTTTTCTCAGTTCTGCATCCGCTTCGGTTTTAAAAGGAGTGATATTGGTGCCATCCCACAAGAATAAGCCGTCCGATTTGGTAATCAGCAAAGCGCGTATCGGGTCAAAAGGCAAGACTGAAATAACAGGACTTTTTAAGATGCTGTTGTTTACGGGTGCAAAAGTCTGGCTTTTTGAGTCGAAATAACTGAATCCAAATTGATCGGTGTGCGTATAGATGTTGTGGTGATAACTATTAAAGAACAAGAAGGTATATGGACATCGGAAGCCTTTCACTTGTCCGTTTCTGAAGGTGAAATAAGAGGTGAATGACTGGAAGATAATGGTCCCGTTATCCTCGATAATATTCCAGATTTCGTCGTTCTGCATCACATAGTTCTGGAGCCTGGACGAGAGTGAGGTGTAATTTAGCTGACCTTTCGTATCTTTCTCAAAATAGCCGAATTCCTCAAATGAACCCACAAAAATCCGATTGTCCCTGTTGATCATCAAAGACCGCACCAACTTTTTTTCGGGCATGTTGTATGTTTCCCATCGGGAACCGTCAAATTGCAGCAGCCCCTGGTTGTTTCCAAAATACATGATGCCATCGTTTCCCTGACTGATGGACCAGTTTTGATTGGATGCGTTGTAATCTTTTTTTGTAAACTGGGTGACAATGGGCGTGAACCCTTGACCAAACAGATCAAAAGAAAGTAAAAGGAGTAAGATAAGCAGATGCTTTCTCATAGTATTATATACCCATCACATCCCTGTAAAAATCCAACATTTCTTCTATTTGAGCGCGATTGGCTGTTTGATCCAGCTGGATTTCACCGATGTTTGAAAGCAGGGTAAAATTGATGGACGCGCTTTCATTCTTTTTGTCGTGGGTCATGGACTCATACAAATCGGGATAATCCTTGCAGGTGATGTAAAAAACGCCGTATTCTTCACGTACAAAACGGATGCAGTGTTGAAGTATTTCTTTGGGGAAATTCAGAAATTTCGATGAAAGGTACAGTTCGCAGACCAAACCCCAGGCAATGGCGTAACCATGCAGTACTGGCTCTTCGCGTCTGAGGGCCAGACTTTCGAAAGCGTGTCCTACTGTGTGTCCTAAATTGAGGGCTTTGCGAATGCCTTGTTCCTTGGGGTCTTGCTCCGTTATGTCTTCCTTGATGTGCACGGATTCCCGGACGGATGCCAGAAAATCGACACTTTCGGGGTGACTTAAATCCAGCGAAAGCAATTCATTCCAGTATTTTACATTTGAAAGCAAACCGTGTTTCAACATTTCTGCGTAACCGGATAATAGATTCTGTCGGTCGAGGGTTTTGAAAAATGGGGCATAAAACAGAACCGCTTTTGGTAAGTGAAACGCGCCGATCTCGTTTTTTAATCCATTGAAATTGATACCGGTTTTTCCGCCTATGGAAGCGTCAACGGCTGCCAAAACAGTGGTTGGAATATGAATGCAGTCAATGCCACGTTTAAAGGATGCTGCTGCAAAGCCACCCAAATCGGTCACCATTCCCCCGCCGATATTGATCAGAACGGATTTACGCGTAGCATTTTCCTGACTTAAAAACTGCCATACTTTGGCGAGATTTTCCGTATTTTTGTGATCGTCACCGGCAGGAATGCTTAAATATCGAGCTTCCCGAAGCATTGTAATACCTTCCAAAGCGGGCAAACACAACGATTGTGTATGAGTATCACTCAGGATATATATCTGATTGGGAGCATATCCGGAAAGAAGTATTTCCAGATCCGCTTTAATGTTATCGGTGAAGATGAGGCTGGTAAATGGCATGTTGGTAGGTTTTTTACGTGACAAAGATAGCATATTCAAAGCTTTTTTTTCATATTTGCATGACCGCAAATCTGTGTATACCAAATTATGATACATTTTCCCGAATTTTCCTGGCCCGATTTGTTTTTATTCCTGTTTAATTCAGTCTACTGGATTACGCTTGTCGGTATTACGCTTGTTCTTGTGGTGGATAATCGGAATCCGGTGAAAACAATATCCTGGATGTTGGTGCTGTTTTTTTTACCGTATGTTGGCATTATTTTATATATGTTTTTTGGTCAGCGTTATCGAAAACAGAAAATTATTACCAAAAAGAGTATTCGAAATATAGAAAATAATCCGGCCTATTTATACGAGGAGTTGGATCCTGCGCTTTACCCGGCTGAATGTACCGGATTGATTGAGATGTTTCGAAATAATAATTCACATCCTGTTTTTTCCGGAAACTCGGTGAAATTAATTACCGACGGACGTGAGAAGTTTGATTGTCTGTTTGAAGACATCCGTAAAGCCAGAAAACATATTCATGTGAATTACTACATCATCGATCAGTGCAAGATTGGGTACGAGTTGCAACATCTGCTCATTGAAAAGGCGAAAGAAGGTGTAGAGGTTCGTGTGATATACGACGATATAGGTTCCTGGCATACTAAACAGCGTTTTTTTAGAGAAATGCGAAATGCCGGGGTACAGGTCTATCCCTTTTTGAAAGTGCTTCTCCCGTACCTTTCACCAAAATTTAATTATCGAAATCATCGTAAAATCGTTGTCATTGATGGTGAAATTGCTTATACCGGTGGATTTAACGTCGCTGACAGATATGTAACCGGTGGTAATTTTTCTTTTTGGCGGGATAGTCATATCCGTGTTGAAGGCAAAGCGGTGTATGGTTTGCAAACCGCTTTTCTGATAGACTGGTTTTTTGTAAGTCGAAAACTTTTGACTTCGAAATATTATTTCCCTGACCTGAGCGATCAGGGAGATTGCCTGGTACAGACAGTGACCAGTGGCCCTGATACCGATTGGGAAAATATTATGCAAGGAATATTTACAGTTTTAACCAACGCCAGAAAGTATGTTTACATTCAAACGCCCTATTTCCTGCCCAATGAAAGTTTGCTGACTGCCATGCAAACAGCTGCTTTGAGTGGTGTGGATGTGCGACTGATGGTGCCTGCAAAATCGGATACCTGGGTAGCTTTAAAAGGGATGCATTCCTATTTAACCGAAATTATGGAAGCTGGAGTAAAAGTATATTTCTATCAGGATGGCTTTCTGCACTCCAAGTCTATGGTTGCCGATGACATTGTTTCAACGGTAGGGTCAACCAATATGGATTACCGTAGTTTTGAGTTTAACTTTGAGGTGAATTCCTTCATCTACAACGAGGCTTTTGGTAAACATATGAAAGAGGTGTTTCTGAAAGATCAGGAACATTGCCGGTTGATTGAATTGGAAGAATGGGTGAAACGTCCCCGGTTGGTGCGATGGAGCGAATCTATTTGTCGTCTGTTTGGTCCGCTTCTTTAACTGCTGTTTCCACAGCTTGAAAAAAGCTGAAATTGACACTTCCGTAAGCACGCGTTTCCTTGTACAAAGGGTGACCTCCGAAGTTAGTCGTTTTGGAGTGTTCCACAATCAACAAGCCATTTTCTGCCAATAGGGAGGAGGCCAGAATGCGTTCGGGAATACTACTCAATCGCTCATCTGCATACGGTGCATCTGCAAAAATCAAATCAAACTTCCCGATTGAATTTTCGATGAAACGGTAAACGTCACCCGTTAGAACCGTGAAGTTTTCAACCTTGAGTTTTTCTGCTACCTCCTTGATGAATTTAACATGGGGTGCGTATTGTTCCACGCAAGTGACCGCTTTTGCACCTCTGGACAAGAACTCGAAGGAAATGCTGCCCGTGCCGGAAAAAAGGTCTAAAACGTTCAGGTCTTCAAAATCCATGCGATTGGAAAGGATGTTGAATAAATTTTCTTTGGCAAAGTCTGTGGTTGGTCTTGCCTTGAGGTTGGTAGGCAACTGAAATTTTCTGCCTCTGTATGTTCCGCTAACGATTCGCATGAATAGTCTTATTTTTTTCAATAATTTCTAATGGCTTGTCCGTTTGATGTGTGAAAGTCGCCATTTCGAGGTGTTTGATGTAGGGTGTGAAAAGATCGAGAATGTCTTGCTCGGATACGGATTCACAGCAGAAAGTGCACCTCGTTTGTAAAGGGTCCAGAGAAAGCTGATCCAGACAACGAAGTAAATAGTAAGGTATTTCCTGAAGGTCCTTGATTTTAAACGTATTGGCAAATAAAAGCTTTTGAGTATTTGCTGCAAAAATATGCATGGCGTTTCCGTACAGATGAGCCACCATCACAGGTTGTTGAATGGTGTCGGCCTGTTGGATTGTCCAATTGGCCAGCAGATAGGCACTTGAATACGTGGTTAAATGTGGAAATAATCGTTCAAAATACTTGTCGCGGCTACTTGGCATTTCCCAGCAAAACAATTGATTGCCGTCGCACATGGGCACAGTGAATATCTGACTTGCTTCACTGTGTTGAAACTGAAAATTAAAGAAAGTCTTAATATGTTCCTCGTTGGTATTGTTTTCGGGCAGGATCATAAAGTGATTGGAGAAATCAATGAGGGTCACCTCCATATTTTCTTTTTCCGCCCAGCCACGTGATTGGACAAAATCTTCAAAACGTTCCTGAAAATCAAAAATGGTTGGTATTTTTAACTCTTTAAGAATAGAACCTCTTGCTCCTGAGTAGCAAAAGGAAAAACCATCGGGTTTGGAACGGATGGAAAGTGTATGTGGTGAAGGTTGATAATTATTACCGGATTCCTGCATGGTGAGAAGTCAAATTATAGTCCAAACAAAATTAGCAAATCAATTTGAAACGCACTACTTTTATTCCCAAAATTAGTTTTCAAAATGAATCAAGCGCAACTTACCGCTGAAATTTCCACCTTCTTTCCTTTTAAACCGACCCTCGAACAGCAGACCGCACTGGAGAAGCTTGCTTTTTTTATGCTGAATGCCAGTGAACAGCAGGTTTTTCTGTTGAAAGGCTATGCCGGTACCGGTAAAACCACCTTGATCAGTGCTTTGATTCGTTATCTGGATGAACATCATCAGGGTTGTGTCCTGATGGCACCCACCGGCCGTGCTGCCAAAGTGCTGGCTTCCTACAGCGGACATCCGGCCATGACCATCCACAAAAAAATATATCGAAAATCAAAAATTACGGGTGAAGAAGGCCCGTTTTCATTAAATTTCAACAACCACAAAGATACTTTTTTTATCGTCGATGAGGCTTCCATGATTTCCAACGAACGGGGTGAAAGTTCCTTTTTCGGAAGCGGGCATTTGCTGGAAGATTTGTTGGAATACATTTATACCGGAGAAAATTGCCGGTTGATCCTGATGGGCGATACTGCTCAGCTGCCACCTGTCGGGCAGATTCTCAGTCCGGCTTTGGATGGAGAACAATTGCGAAGTATGGGCATGGAACCTCATGAAATTGAATTGACCACCGTGGTGCGTCAGGCTAAAGACAGCGGAATCCTGAGCAATGCGACAGCCCTTCGGCAAGCTATCCGAAAGGATTTGGTCAAGGTCTTGCCCAAGCTAAAAATCAATAAGATTGATGTGATCCGGGTGCCCGGTGATGAGTTGATTGATACAATCATCGCTTCTTATGGCCGGGTCGGGCCTGAGGAAAGCAAGATTGTCTGCTATTCCAACAAGCGTGCTGTCCTTTTCAACAAGGGTATTCGAGGTTCTGTTTTGTACAAGGAAGATGAAATTACCAGTGGGGATCTTTTGATGGTGGCGAAAAACAACTATTTATGGTCTGACAAATTCAAGGAAATCCCTTTTATCGCAAACGGAGATCTGGTGGAAATTGTCCGTGTCCGCAAGCAGTACGAGATGTACGGATTTCGGTTTGCCGATATGGAAGTGCGTTTTCCCGATTACAACTGGGAGCTGGAAGTTCGTGTTTTACTGGATTCTCTGGTGGCCGAAGCTCCGGCTTTGGACAAGGCTTCTCAGGAAAAACTGTATATGGATGTGATGGAGGATTATGCCCCCTATTGCCGAAGTAAAAAGGAGCTTTATGAAAAACTGCGGGAAGATCCCTGGTTGAATGCCCTTCAGGTCAAATACGGTTACGCTTTCACCTGCCACAAGGCACAGGGTGGACAGTGGAAAGATATTTTCCTGGATCAGGGCTATGTGACGGAGGAACGCATGGGGGTGGATTATTACCGATGGTTGTACACGGCAATGACCAGGGCAACGGAAAGGGTGTATCTGATTAATTTCAGGGATGAATTTATTGAGGAATGATTTTATGCTGTCATCTCAAAATATTTTATAATTTTACCACAACAAATGGCAAAGACCATTATTACTAAGATATCTTAAATCTAAGAGGAAACATGAAAGAAAAAGAGACACGACGTGACTTTCTAAAAAAGTCAGGTTTGGCTGCTGCCGGTTTGATGCTGGGAGGTTTGAACATGAGTGCCAAGAGTTACAGCAGGATAAAAGGGGCAAACGACAGGGTAAATATTGGGGTAGTCGGTTTTTCCGACAGATTCAAAGGGTCTCTTTTACCCGCATTTCAACAACATTATAAAGATTTGAACTTTGATATTATCGGAGTTTCAGATATTTGGAAAAGACGCAGGGAAGAAGGCATCAGCCACCTGAGCGATACTTTTGGACACGCTATCCGGGGTTATTTTAACAACGAAGAATTATACCGCGACAAGGATATTGATGCAGTCATTATTTCTACAGCCGATTTCCAACACGCCACTCATGCCATTGAGGCTGCTCAGAATAAAAAAGATGCCTACATCGAAAAACCCTTTGCCGAAACGATGGAAGACAATCGCAGGGCAAAAGCGGCTATAGAACGTGCAGGAATTGTTGTGCAGATAGGGTCGCAACGTCGCAGTGGGCCCAACTATCAGGCAGCCAACGATTACATCAAATCGGGTAAATTCGGGGATGTTGTCATGGCCGAAATGACCTGGAATGTCAATCAGCCCGATCGCTGGAGAAGGCCTCAGCTCGTGAGTGAATGCAAAGAAAGTGATTTGGATTGGACGCGTTTTTTAGTGAACCGCCCGTACGTTGATTTCGATCCCCGAAAATACCTTGAATACCGTCTTTTCTGGCCTTTTTCTTCAGGTATACCCGGACAATGGATGGCGCATCAAATTGATACTGTACACTGGTTTACCGGACTCAATCATCCACGCAGTGTGGTTGCAAACGGTGGGATTTATTTGTGGAAAGATGGCCGGACCAATCTGGATACCATGACGGCAGTGATGGATTACGGCCCTTTGAACGATATGACCAAAGGGTTCCAGGTACTTTATTCTTCCCGTTTTACCAATGCAGCAGGTGGGGTCAAGGAAATTTATTATTCCAATGGTGGTGAATTAAACCTGGATACCAATCAGGTGTCTTCCAACGGCTATCTGACCAAAGACCATGCTCAGGCTATGGGGCTTAAGGAAAACAAGCTGGAGTCTTTTTCACTGAATTCTATGGCAAAAGCCTCCACTGATGCCAATATGGGCGGAGATCCGCTTACCACGATGCACATGCGTAATTGGTTGGAATGCATTCGTTCCAGAAAACAAACCAATGCTCCTGTAGATGCAGGATACAACCATTCCATTGCTTGTATTATGGTGAATGCCGCTGTCCGTACCGGAGAAAAGGTACTCTTTGACGAGATGAATCAGGAGGTTTTAGCCGGTGGTTCCATCTTCAAATACTAATTGTAAATTCAGAAATCACATGAGAAAGTCTATATTGTTGTTGCTCTTTATATCCGGTTCTTTTTTATCTTTTTCGCAAACTCAGTGGGAATCCCTTTTTAACGGCAAGGATTTGAAAGGTTGGACAAAACTGAACGGAAATGCAGATTACAAGGTTGAAGATAGCACCATAGTCGGTGTCAGCAAGCTTAATTCACCCAATACCTTTTTGGCCACGAAGAAAACGTACGGCGATTTTATTCTTGAATTTGAATTCAAGGTGGAAGATGGTCTGAACTCAGGTGTACAATTCAGGTCAAACAGCCTGAAGGACTACCAGAATGGCCGCGTTCATGGTTATCAGTTTGAAATTGATCCTTCCGGTAGGGCATGGACCGGTGGCATATACGACGAAGCCCGCCGAGGTTGGCTATACCCCTTGACGGGAAGACCAACGGCACAAAAAGCATTTAAGAACGGAGCATGGAATCGTGCAAGAATTGAAGCCATAGGCAAAAAAATACGTACCTGGGTAAACGATATACCTTGTGCCAATATTCTCGACGAGGTTACAGCTACAGGATTTATAGCCTTACAGGTACATGCGATAGGTGACCAGAATCTGGAAAACAAAACCATTCGTTGGAAAAATATCCGGATTTGCACTCAAAATCCGGATGCTGAAAAACGCCCCGATTTTCAGGAAATACCTCAGATAAACTGTGTCCCGAATACGATTTCAGATAGGGAAACACAAGATGGCTGGAAGTTGTTGTGGGATGGAAAAACGGCAGAAGGTTGGAGAGGCGCCAAATTGACAACTTTTCCTAACAAAGGCTGGAAATTAGATAACGGCGTTTTAATGGTGTTGAGCTCGGCTGGCGTAGAAGCAGGCAATGGGGGAGACATCGTCACCACCAGAAAATACAGGAATTTCATTCTTTCAGTCGATTTTAAAATAACCGAAGGGGCAAACAGTGGCATTAAATATTTCGTAGATACAGAATTGAATCAAGGTGCCGGTTCGTCCATCGGATGCGAGTTTCAAATACTGGATGACCAAAACCATCCCGATGCCAAACTGGGTGTAAATGGTAACCGCAAATTGGGTTCGCTGTACGATCTGATACCTGCCCCTGTTGACAAACCTTTTCGTCCAGGTTTTTACAACAATGCGACCATCGTTGTAAAAGGAAATAAAGTAGAACATTGGCTGAATGGTACGAAGATCATTGAATACGAACGTGGCAATCAGATGTGGCGAGCGTTGGTGGCATACAGCAAATTCAATGTCTGGCCTTCATTCGGGGAGGCAGAAGAGGGAAATATCCTATTGCAGGACCATGGAAATGAAGTTTGGTTTCAAAATATCAAGATTAAGGAACTAAAATAGTTCTTTGACTGATAAAAAAACATAAAATTAGAACGCTCCTCATAATTAATGGATAACTTTGCATTTA
>Ga0209123_1001016_pt1 | contig 30299 bp, 31 predicted proteins | sample BarGraIncu00431A_FD_184500 | JGI IMG/M metagenome (GOLD analysis project Ga0209123, IMG submission 184500) | Arctic peat soil microbial communities from Barrow, Alaska, USA - Barrow Graham LP Incubations 004-31A (SPAdes) (version 2) | ecosystem: Environmental > Terrestrial > Soil > Wetlands >... | reverse complement strand
TCCTCGGCCACCAGGTGGGTTCAGGCGATGGCAACACGGCCGCGACCGTTCTCGGCGCTGCCGGTGGTGCCTATGCCGGAAACGCGCTGGAAAAGCGAAACCAGCAGCAATACGATGCCTACAAATTCACGATCCGCATGAACGATGGCTCCTACCAAACGTTGATGCAAACCAGCAACCCCGATCTTCGGGTGGGGGATCGCGTGCGGATCGAAAACGGCGTCGCGCAACGCTATTGATTTTTCCCCTGAAGCGGGCGAGTCCGGCGGCAGACGCCGCAGGACTCGCACCGAGCGACGCTGGAAGTCAACAAATAAAGGAACAAGCGTGAACAAATTCAATAGCGGCGTGCTTGCAATTGCAATTGGTCTCGCTTTCAGCGTTGGCGCAATGGCGCAAACCATGTCAAGAGACCAATACAAATCCGCCAGGTGGGGCTTGGTTACCGGGTACAAGTCGGCCATGGCAGCCTGCGAATCCTTGTCCGGCAATGCGAAGAACATCTGTCAGGCGCAGGCCAGCGGTAAATATAAAGTCGCGAAGGCGGCGCTGAAAGCGCGATACAAGCCCTCCGAGGACGCCAGTTACAAGCTGCGCGTCGCCCGGGCCGATGCCGACTATGCGGTCGCGAAGGAGAAGTGTGGCGCCCTGGCGGGCGATGCGAAGATCGATTGCAACAAGGAGGCGATGACGCGTTTCGGTAAATCGTGAGTCGCATTGAATCGACTTCAACAACGGTCAGCCGCCGCTGCCGGCGCTCGTCAAGCGCCGCAGCTATTAACGCTGATTAGAATTTTCGGGCGGCATCCTTGACGACTTCTTTGGCATCGCCAAACTTCTTCTCCGCTGTGCCCGAGACCTGTTTTTGCAAACCCTTCACTTGTTGCTCTTTGCTGCCAACTAATTTCCCGGCTTCTTCTTGAACTTTGCCTGCGACGTTTTTGGCAGCGCCATTGACCTGATGTTTGTTCATGATTGTTTCTCCTGGAGTTGATGAACACTTAATGAGAGCCCATAACACAATGGACTCACGGCGCAATGCTAGGGACTTGTCAGGAATTCATCTGTATGTTGGCGCACATAGAAACGTTTTTTTTCAGGCAGCATCAGTGAGGTTTGCGTGGGCCGTCCGGACAAGTGCAGCTGGCTGATTGCCGCTGGCGATTCGGCCAGCAGCTTCCCCCGCCTGAAAACTTTGAGGCGCGTGGCGCGCAGGCGGATCGCTTCCACCGGGTCGCGTGCCTGCAGCAACACAAAGTCGGCGCTGCAGCCACTTTCCAGCCCGTAGCCCGGCAAACCCAGAACGCGCGCCGGGTTGACGGTGACCGCCTCAAAACACTGGCGCATGGCTGTCTGACTGGTCATTTGGGCTACGTGCAATCCCATGTGGGCCACTTCGAGCATGTCGCCTGATCCGAGGCTGTACCAGGGGTCCATCACACAGTCGTGGCCAAAGGCAACATTGATACCCGCCGCCAGCAACTCCGGCACGCGCGTCATGCCACGGCGCTTGGGGTAAGTGTCATGGCGGCCTTGCAGGGTGATGTTGATGAGCGGGTTGGCCACCACCTGCAACTGCGCCTCGGCCATCAAGGGCAGGAGTTTGCTCACGTAGTAGTTGTCCATGCTGTGCATGGAAGTCAGGTGCGAGCCGGTGACGCGCCCTTGCAGTCCCAGGCGCCGGGTTTCAAACGCCAGCGTTTCAACGTGACGCGACAGTGGATCGTCGGATTCGTCGCAGTGCATGTCTACCGGTTTGCCCTGCTCGGCGGCCAGTTCACACAGCAGGCGGATGCTGCGTGAACCCTCCTCGTCAGTGCGCTCAAAGTGCGGAATGCCGCCGACCACGTCGACGCCCATGCTGAGCGCGCGTTTGAGGTTGTCCATGTGCTGCATCGGTCCCCGCGGGCCACGCAATACGCCGTCTTGCGGAAACGCCACCAGCTGCACATCCAGATAGGGCGCAACCATGCGTTTGACTTCCAGCAGGGCTTCGACCGCCAGCAGGCGCGGGTCACAGACATCCACATGGCTGCGAATCGCCAGCAGGCCGTTGGCCACCGCCCAGTCGCAGTAGGTGAGGGCGCGCTCCATCAGGGCTTCCTGGGTCAGTAGCGGTTTGAGCTCGCCCCATAACGCAATGCCTTCGAGCAGCGTGCCGGACTGGTTGACGCGCGGCAGGCCGTAGCTCAAGGTGGCGTCCATGTGGAAGTGGGCGTCGACAAACGGCGGACTGACCAGCAGCCCTTGCGCGTCAACCACTTTGTGCGCTGGCGCATCAAGCCCGGCGCTGACTTCAACAATTTTTTCACCGCGCACGGCGATCGACATGCCGACGCGTCCATCCGGTAGCGTGGCGTTTTTAAGCAGTAGATCAAGCATGATGGCCGATCACATTAATCGCACCTTTGACAAATTTCAGTGCGTGGCGCAGCAGCATCTTGATCATGAATGGGCTCCTTGCCGGCTTGAGCCGGCGTTGACTGAACTCCCAGTTTAGACCGTTCAGTCCTTCAAGCAAGGCGTCAGCCCGTGCTTTGGCTTGCGCCGGCGGTCTGCAGCAACCATGATTTAAAGGTGCTCAATGCCGGCCGCTCGTCGCTGCGCTCGGGCGTCACCAGGTAGTAAGCCCGCTCGCTTCGCAGGGGCTGCTGGCACGCCACCACCAGCTCGCCGCGCGCCAGCTCCGCCTCAATCAGCAGGCGCGGCACCAGCGCCAGCCCCAAGCCGTGGGTGGCCGCCGCAGCCGTCATGGAGAACAGCTCGTAGCGCGGCCCGGACAGCGCCAGCGGGGCGCTCACGCCCATGGCATCAAACCATTGCCGCCAGCCCTCAATGCGGGTGCTTTGCTGCAGCAAGGGGCGCTGGGCGATGGCCTCGGGCGTGAGTGTCGTCTGCGCGCCCAGAAATTTGGGGCTGCAAACCGGCACCACGTCCTCCGCCAGCAGTCGCACGGAGCGGGTGCCGGCCCAACGGCTCACCTGCTCGACCGTGCCGGCAAAGAGCGCGGCGTCAAACGCGGTGTCGGCAAACATGAAGGGCCGGGTGCGCGTCTCGATGTGGACCGTGATTTCCGGGTGCCGTGCTTTCAGGTCGGGCAGGCGGGGGATCAGCCAGCGCGTCGCAAACGTGGCCACGGCGGCCAGATGAATCGTGCCGCCACTGCCCTGTGTGGACATGAGGTCCAGCGTGTCTTGCTCCAGCCCCAGCAGGCGCGGCGCTACCTGCTGGGCGTATTCGGCACCGCGCTCGGTCAGCGCCACGCCATGACGGGTGCGGCGAAACAGGGCGACGCCCAAAAACTCCTCCAGCGTCGTGATTTGACGCGACACCGCGCTTTGCGTCAGCGCCAACTCTTGCGCGGCCCGCGTGTAACTCTCATGCCGGGCGGCGGCGGCAAAGCAGGCCAGGGCCTGCAGGGAGGGGATTTTTTTGCGCATGATGTGCTAAATATACACAATAGGCTTACAGCTGGCGTTTTAGTAGCTATGTTATTAATAGCTGCTTGCGCAATATAGACGAGGGGCAGTGCCTTAAAACATCAATGGGTTTGAGCTGCCGTAAAACTGAATATTAAACAAGATATTAGAAATTCGCATGACTGGGTGCCGATAAGTCGTTTGCCATGGCGCTACACGTCCGCTACCATGCGTTATCCGCTGCCGGTGCAGCCCAAGATCGGTTTCATTTTTTACCCGGAGACTCCCTCATGGCCCACGCCGCGTTCAACTGGCAAGATCCCTTTTTGCTCGATCAGCAGCTCACTGACGACGAACGCATGGTGCGCGATGCCACCAGTGCGTATTGCCGCGACAAGCTGCAGCCGCGTGTGATCGAGGCATTTCGCGCTGAAAAAACCGATGTCGCCATCTTCCGTGAAATGGGTGAACTCGGTCTGCTCGGCCCCACCATCCCGGAAGCCTATGGCGGCCCGGGCCTCAACTACGTGGCCTATGGCCTGATTGCCCGCGAAGTCGAGCGGGTCGACTCCGGCTACCGCTCCATGATGAGTGTGCAGAGCTCCCTGGTGATGGTGCCAATTTTTGAATTCGGCACCGAGGCGCAATGGCAAAAATACCTGCCGAAACTGGCCAGCGGCGAATGGATCGGCTGCTTCGGCCTGACCGAGCCGGACCATGGCTCCGATCCCGGCTCGATGGCCAGCCGCGCCGACAAGGTGGCCGGTGGCTACAAGCTCAGCGGCAGCAAGATGTGGATCTCCAACAGCCCGATTGCCGACGTCTTTGTGGTGTGGGCCAAAGAGGTGAGCGAGAGTGGCAAAGTCGGGCCGATTCGTGGCTTTGTGCTGGAAAAAGGCATGAAAGGTTTGAGCGCCCCCGCCATCTATGGCAAGGTGGGCCTGCGCGCCAGCGTTACCGGCGAGATCGTGATGGACGGCGTGTTTTGCCCGGAAGAAAACGCCTTCCCCGAAGTGCAGGGCCTGAAGGGACCGTTCACCTGCCTCAACTCGGCCCGCTACGGCATCGCCTGGGGCGCGCTGGGTGCGGCGGAAGACTGCTGGCTGCGCTCGCGCCAATATGTCATGGACCGCAAACAGTTTGGCCGCCCGCTGGCGGCCAACCAGTTGATCCAGAAAAAACTGGCCGACATGCAAACCGAAATTGCGCTCGGCCTGCAGGGCTGCCTGCGCCTGGGCCGCATGAAAGACGAAGGCACGGACTCGGTCGAAATCACCTCCCTGCTCAAGCGCAACTCCTGCGGCAAGGCCTTGGACATCGCCCGCCTGGCGCGCGACATGATGGGCGGCAACGGCATCTCGGACGAGTTTGGCGTGGCGCGCCACTTGGTGAACCTGGAAGTGGTCAACACCTACGAAGGCACGCACGACATCCACGCCCTGATCCTGGGCCGGGCACAGACCGGCATTGCCGCGTTTGCGAACTGACATGGATATGACCCCCACGCTTGCCACTTTGTGTGCTGCCCTGCCCGCCGAGAGGGCTGGCCTCCCTTGGGGCGGCCCGGCGGGAGTCCGGCCATGACTGCAGCACTCCAGCACCTGAAAGTGCTCGACCTGTCCCGCGTACTGGCCGGCCCTTGGTGTACCCAGATGCTGGCCGACCTCGGCGCCGACGTCGTCAAGGTCGAGCGCCCCGGCGCCGGTGACGACACGCGCCACTGGGGCCCGCCGTTCCTGCAAGACGCGCAGGGGAATGACACCGATCAGGCCAGCTATTTCACCGCCTGCAACCGCAACAAACGCTCCATCACCATCGACATGGCCCAGCCCGAAGGCCAGGCGCTGATCCGCCAGCTGGCGGCGCAAAGCGACATCCTGGTGGAGAACTTCAAGGTCGGCGGCCTGGCGCATTACGGGCTGGATTACGCGAGCCTGAAAGCGCTCAACCCGCGCCTGATCTACTGCTCGGTCACCGGCTTTGGCCAGAGCGGACCGTATGCCGAGCGTGCCGGTTATGACCTGATGATCCAGGCCATGAGCGGCATGATGAGCATCACCGGCCGCCCCGACGACGTGCCCGGCGGCGGCCCGCTGCGCGTCGGCGTGGCCCTGACCGACCTCTTCACCGGCGTCTATGCGTGCAGCGCCATCCTCGCGGCCATCGAGGTGCGCCACCGCACTGGTGAGGGCCAGCACATCGACATGGCCCTGCTTGACGTCGGCATGGCCATTCTGGGCAATCAGGCGGCCGGGTTTTTGAACACCGGGAAGGTGCCGCAGCGCCAGGGCAACAGCCACCCCAGCCTGGCACCGTACCAGGACTTTCCGACGCTGGACGGCGCCATGCTGCTGGCCATCGGCAATGACGGCCAGTTCCGCCGCTTCGCCAACGCCGTTGGCAAGCCGGAATGGGCGGATGATGCGCGCTTTGCCGGTATGGCCGGGCGCGTCACCCACCGCAGCGCGCTGATCCCGGCGATGGAGGCCGTCACCCGCACGCGCACCACCGCCCAGTGGATTGCCCTGCTGCAAGACAAGGCGGTGCCGTGCGGACCGATCAACGACATCGGCCAGGCCTTTGACGACGCCCAGGTCAAAGCCCGTGGTTTAGTGGTCAATCAGCCGCTAGCCCCCGCTATTGCTGCGCAGACGGCTATTGAATCAATAGCAAGCGTGGCGAGCCCGCTGCGCCTGTTGGACACGCCGCCGGTACTGCGCCGGGCGCCGCCGGCCTTGGGCGAGCACACCGAGGAGGTGCTGGCCGAACTGGGGCTGGACGCGGCGCAAAGGGCGGCGCTGCGGCAGGCCGGGGTGGTGTAGTCAATTGCTACTAAAAACGTAGCTACTACCGCACTGTGGATGAGGGACGGAAGCCTATTTGACCCTGTATTCAGTCGGTGGCAGGTTTGTCCTTTCGGCCTCTCCGTGGTACGAACCCGAGAGGATGCTTGGGCTGTGGCGCAGGCGGGTTATCAATAACCATCGCTCCGGGTTGGCTGGAACAAACGCAGTCCATTACGCGACTGTGAGAACAGTGGGGTAAGCGGTGGCGCGAGGCAATTTGTGGATTCAGGCTGCGGGCCAGAAAATTCAAGTTTGTCTTTCTATTGGAATCGCCTCATTGCTGACTGATGCGACAACTGCCCATGAACTGATCCGATGTGCGGACACTGCGCTTTATCAGGCAAAGCAAGAGGGGCGTAACCGCGTCGTTCCTTTTGTGGATGTGCAAAAGAACTGAAGGCGGCGTCAGTTATTACTGACGTTTCCCTTCTGTGGGAGGAACTCAAATACCGCCCACTCCAGTCAAGATATATCGGAAACCAGTAGTGTCCCAACGTTTTCACATCAGGGGTTCGTAAATTAATGATTTACTTGCAGAATTCAGCATTTGGGTCTGGTCTCGATTTGAACGTCGAGCGTCAGACTTATATGCAGTCATAACGCAGTCACCTGGATTTAAAGCAGAGTTGAAACCTGTGACGGTTCGTATTCGACGCAAGTTCTGGCTGGCGATCCCGCTCCTGAACGCAGGCATACCCGTTGCAGTGTCAAGCTCAAATTACCATCCTGAGTGGTAATTTACAAATACGCTCCAAAGAGGTAAAATACGAGTACCCGTTTGACAGGTATCTATTACTCGTTCAACGTACTCTGCGAGGCGCTTATGAAACAAATCCTTTCCATCACAGACCAAGTTGGCCCGCTCCTGCAGGCGGCGCGCAAATCGGCGCGACTATCCCAAACTGCCCTGGCCAGCAGGCTGGGCATCAGTCAAAGCCGGGTGTCCGCCATGGAGTTGGCCCCAGCCTCCATCAGCCTGGAGCAGTTGCTGGCTATGTGCTCCGCACTGAATTTGGAGCTGGTGGTGCAGACCAAGGTGCGCTCGACTGAGCGCCGCAGCGATATTGCCCTCACCGAGTCGGAGTGGTAAGCCATGGGCCGCAAATCCCATTCGCGCGCCCTGTCAGTGTGGACCAATGGTCAACGCGTCGGCACATGGACCATTCCGACGCGTGGCGACATTGAATTCATTTATGACACTGAGTGGATGAGTTCACCCAGTGGACGCCCGCTGTCGCTTTCCCTGCCCTACACCGGTGACCAGGCGCTCAAAGGCGCTCGTGTTCGAAATTTCTTCGACAACCTGTTACCCGACAGCGAACCCATTCGCAAGCGGCTCGCAACACGCTTCAAGACCGAGACCACCGAGGCCTTCGACTTGCTGCAGGCGATCGGCAGGGACTGCGTGGGTGCGGTTCAACTGCTTGGCGAAGACGAGATTCCAACTGACATCACGAGCATCATCGGCACGCCGATGTCCGAAGAGGAAATCGAGAAGCTTCTTATTCAAACGACGAGCACCGGACCCCTGTCCAACCTCGACGATAACGAAGACCTGCGCATATCGCTCGCCGGCGCCCAAGAGAAGACCGCCTTGCTCTGGCATGACGGCGCCTGGATGCGCCCGCATGGGTCGACGCCGACCACCCATATCCTAAAACTGCCGCTGGGTCTCGTGGGCCATCGCAAAGCTGATTTCAGCACCTCGGTCGAGAACGAGTGGCTCTGCATGAACTTGCTGGCGGAGTATGGACTGCCGGTGGCCACCACCGCCTTGCTCACGTTTGGCAGTCAGAAAGCGCTCGGTGTGGAGCGTTTCGACCGCCAGCTGCATTCCTCTGGTACGTGGCTGATGCGTTTGCCGCAGGAGGACTTCTGTCAGGTCAAGGGCGTGCCATCGCACCTGAAGTATGAAAGCGACGGCGGCCCCGGACTGGCTGACCTAGCGGGTGTGCTGAGCGGGTCAGTGCGAGCGGAGCAAGACCTTGCCACGCTGCTGAAGTCCCAAGTGTTGTTCTGGATGTTGGCGGCGCCAGACGGCCATGCCAAGAATTTCAGCATCCGCTTGCTGCCGCAAGGCCGCTACTCGCTGACTCCGCTGTACGACGTAATGTCCATCTGGCCAGTTGAAGGAAACAGCGCAAGCCAGTTCTCCCACTACAAGGCCAAGCTGGCGATGGCGCTGCTTGGCAAGAACAAGCACTACCACTTCAAGGACGTCCAGCGTCGGCACTTCAACAGTACGGCCGCCAAGTGCTTCCAACGGACCGATGCGGAAGACCTGATTGAACAGGTACTGGAACGTACCACGACGGCGATCGACAACGTCGCTAAGAAGCTGCCGAAGGGCTTCCCAGAGAAAGTCGCGGAATCCATATTCCAGGGCTTGCGCAAGTCTGCTGAGCAGTTGGACCGGATGCCCAAGGCGTAGCATGTTGTGCCGGCAAGGCCTGCATTGGGGAATTCTCCAACCGTAACCAAGGTTGGTGGCGTTTTCTAAGCGGCTGTATGAATGGCAATTGGGTTGAGCAAAAAAAGGCCCCGAAGGGCCTTTTCTAAAACACGACCAAGTCGCGACGGATTCTTACTTCTTGGCAGCGCGCTTGACTGCTTTTGCAGGCGCTTTGGGAGCAGCCTTGGCAGCGACCTTCGCCTTCGCCTTCGGTGCGGCAGGTACAGGCGCTGCAGGAGCGACTTTCAGTGCCGTACGTTGCTCACGCAGCGCATTGATTTCTGCATTGAGCTTGTCCTTGCGCTCGGTCAGCTTCGCAATGCTGCTGCTCAGCTTTGCAATCGCCTTGGCGGTCTTGGACACGGGTGCCTTTTGAGCAGCGGGTTTAGCCGCGGGCTTGGCCACCTTGGCCGAGGTCTTCACCTTCACAGGTGCTGCAGCCTTGGGGGCCGGTTTTTTCGCAGTTGCCATTTTCTGATTTCCTTTTTATGTTGCGCTGGCAAAGTTGTTTTTGCCAGTGCCGGTATTGTGATCATTTTTTCAGGCGCCGTCGATAGAACCTGACTGACGTCCAGGCCCAGCTGAGCATGCAAGCTACGCGGATTGAAGTGAAGGTGCAAGTACAGGTCAACACTTGGCGCGTGGCGGTTGAATACTGGCGGCGCTGGCAACACGTAATGCGAAAAAGCATCAACGTGGGGCACAAATTGGCTGTTGAGAAGCCAATCGTGCGGGTTGCGGCGCGATGGTTGCAAGGTCATAACGGTCTCCAAAAGTTCAGACCTCACTTCACAACATCAACAAAACTATGTCCTGATCAATCGGAGTCCACCATGGTCGCGCCCAGCAAAAATGCCGTGCAGCACGGAATTCAACAACCATCTGTGCATAGTTCAAACTGTGCATAGGCAGCGTTAGCGGGTCTTGGTGAACGCCTGCTTGGCGGAAGGCCAGCCAAAGAGTTGGCGTTGCCCTGTATCGACTGCTACAGGGAAAATATATATCCGTCCAGCAAAAGTATTGCGCCGTCCAGCAAAGGTTTGCTGCGCTAACGCTACTAGCATTTTGAAAATTGCTTCAATACTGATACAAATTCATACCTTCAATCAAGAGTAGGCTGCCATGCCCAGTCTGACAGCACGTGGCGTTATCGTACCTTCCCTTCTGGCTGCCAGCGGCTTGGATAGTCGCGACGTTTACAAGATTTCAGGAACGGTTCTATGAAGTACTTACGAATGACAGCAATCGCAACCATGGTTGGCGCGCTGTGTAGTTGCGGAGAGAGTGGGAGTTCCAGTTCTGGGTGTCCGGAGACCGGGGACTACCCATGCATGACCGGAGCGCAATCCAAAGAGCCCCTGTACACGTATCAGTGGGTCTTGAATAGCGCAAATAGTTTTTTCAAGGACTTCCCATTTGTTTCTGACGGAGCGACAGATTTAAAGGTGGAGGCCGTTCATAAACAAGGAATCAAAGGTAACGGTGTCAATGTATTGGTCATTGATCAAGGCCTCGTGCTGAACCATGAGGACCTTAACGTAAATTCCGCCATGACCTGGAACTTCGACACCAATAGCGCTGATCCAACGCCAACGCAGGACGCCAATAATCTGGAGCTCGCGCATGGGATGAATGTGGCTGGGATCATTGCCGCCCTGCAAAACGGGAAGGGCGTGATGGGAATTGCGCCCAAGGTCACGCTCGGGGGAGTAAGGGCAATATCGCTGACCAGTAACGCTTCGGTGAATTGGATAGAAGCCTATGGTGGTGCGAGTTGGTCAAAAGCAGCACACATCATCAACGCGTCATATGGTGGCGGCCCGACTGTTCCCCCGGATTTTGATTCGGACACCAGCAATGAAGCAGCCGCGATTCGAGCCTTTCCTGCTTTGAGGGGCGGGAAAGGGTTGATCATGGTGAAAGCTGCCGGCAATTCGTTCATGCAGATTACAGATGACCCCAAGGCATTACGACGTGAGTGCCCGAAATATCGGCCGCCGGGTACGCCGGATAACATTGACTTGGCCAGTTGCGAGACGCCGGCAAATGATACGGAGGCCTTAGAGCCTGGGGTCATCCTGGTGGCCTCAGCGAACGCGCTTGGGAAACGAGCGGTTTATTCGAGCGCAGGTTCCGTCATGTGGGTGACCGGACTCGGGGGTGAGTGGGGTACAAGTGGCAAATTTGGAGAGGCAACAGGTGACGGAACGGACGGGCCTCATCTGTACTCCACCGACCTGCCGGGATGTACTTATGGGTATAGCCGAGCTGCAGCAACAATCAGCGATACGGCGACAGACTTTCTCAAGCAGGGCACTGTCACCAACACCGACAAGAATCCAAAATGCGACTATTCGCATATGAATGGAACCTCAGCGGCTGCACCAACGGTGTCGGGCGTTGTTGCCCTGATGTTGGAGGCCAATCCGAATCTGACGTGGCGGGATGTGCGTGACATCTTGCGTAGCACGGCGCGTCAAATTGATACCAAATACGATGAAGACGCCAATCGAAACAAGCCGGTCGATCTGGCTGCCACTCTGGGTACGTATACGGCAGACCGCAAAGTTGATCCCGCAGCTCCGGACGGGTATTTGCTGACCTTGACAACTGAGTCCACATCGACCATCAGCGACGGCGCCACCTCGGCTCGCCGAGAGCTTGGCTGGCAAACGAATGCGGCTGGGTTCAAGTATTCAAATTGGTATGGGTTTGGATTGGTCGATGCCGCAGAGGCGGTCGCAAAGGCGAAAACCTATACCGTCTATAAATCGTCCACATTGGCGCTTCCAGGGTTCAAGACCATACCGAAAGTTGGAACTACCGATCCCGGTGTATTCGCTGTTAAGTACGGGCAAGTGACCCGGCTTGCGACCTTCACCGAGACGGACAATCGCAAGGTGGATGCATTACAACTGAGGCTCGCAAGCAGCACCGGTGACCTGTGTATTGGCAGTGTCGGAATCTATGTAAAGTCTCCAAGTGGCACGGTCTCCATACTCTCTACCCCCTACAACAGTTACTACAGCAATAACGCAAAACTTGGTTCTAATTCGACGTATGGACTGGGAAGCTACGCGTTCTACGGTGAGAGCGCCAATGCCAATGGCGGGGTGTGGGAAATATTTGCGGTAAGTGGGAAGCCACAAATTGCGTGTACCGCTGCGATTTCTGGAAACATCACCATTCAGTATCGTATTGTTCCGATGGAATTTTGAGAATCGAGGCAACAAACATGAATAAACTAAACATTAATCGGTCCTCGTTTCTGGCTAGACTGGCCCTGTGTGGCATGTCTTTCGCTGCCATATGTGCGCAGGCTGCGCCCGGCATAGGAACTGTGCTGACGGCCGAGGAACAAAAGAGCCTCACTGCCAATGCGTCGGTTCAGGTAGGTGCGCATCAATTCAAGATTCTTTCCGAGAAGAAGGTCGTTCCCGCAACGGGCGCCGCCGTAGCGACAAAGAACGCTCAAAGTGATTCGGGGGCCGCTCTTGATCCCGTCACCACAGTTGTCAATGAGCAGGGCCTGGTTGGGAAGAGTCGAAATGAAGTTTTGATTTCCAATATCTCGACCGCAGACGCCAAGACCAAAATATCGGCCTATTTGAGCCAGGCCATTTCGGTAAAGTACTACGACCACATGAATATCACGGCGTTGCGCTTTGCGAGTTTTAGCGAGGCGGCGCAGGCACGCAATGAGTTGCAGGCTTTGATGATGGGTGCCAAGGTCACGCTGCCTATCGAGTTTAGTGTTCCAACCCCACGCTAGTTACCAGGCAGCAATTGAAGTGACATGATGGGCAACCCAGCGGTGCATGATCGCGAAATGTAAATCCGTCCAGCAAAGGACTGGCGCAACCCGGCAAAGGTTTATTGCATCGCCGCTATTAGCATTTTCAATGCCGGTGCGCCTCCATGCCTTCAATCAAAAGAAGATTTCCATGAGACTAAGAACTTTGCTTTCGCCCTTGTTGCTCATTGCAATAGCAGCGCTCGGCGTCAACACAGTATCCACGCGCATTTGCCGTTGACTCAGTATCAAAGATTCCAGAGGTTTGGTTGCATCAGCGGCGGCTAACAATGCGGAGTGACATGCACTTGTTTGATTTAGCGAAGGCAAAGTTCTTGACGATTCGAGGCAACCTCATGCGCTTTGAAAAGCGTCCGTTAAGTAAAGCGGCGCTATAGTTAGGCACTAAACAGAACATATCCCCCTATGAACAGGCTTCTGAAGCTTATCCCCGCACTACTTCTCTGCACTCAAGTGCTGGCGTCCGACAATGTGGTCATCTACATGAAGTCCACAAATTCGCAGACGCCCATTCGGCTCCGCTTCACCTTCTCCGATGATTCCGATGACACAGGTACTGTTGACTACGAGCACGGGAGCGGCTCTATACCTGTGAAGCGGGTAAAGGAACGAACGCTCAAAAAAGCTTCAGGCGGAAGACCATGGGTCTTTGAGACCTATTGGGTAGAGAGCTTGAATGGTGATAAAGGCGGAACATACATTATCACGAGTCAAGGGGCGGTCATCGGTGACTTCACCTATAAGCGAAAGGATGGGAAGACCTACAAGTTCATCGAAGATGAGGAATGGCGAGACACGAAGAGCAAATGAGCCCTATCCCGTTCGTGCCTATCCGCCAACGACTGACGAGAAAATCACCATGGTCGGATCGAAAAGTCTTCAATCGCCGGTGAGTGACCGCGGCAAGGAAATCAGGGCTTGGCTATGACCGGTCTGGAGACGAAAAATTACTGAGCGGTTTGCGACTTCAATCTTGAAACACGGGGTCCAGCGGAAGTCGTCCGACTAAGGTCACCTTCCACTTTTGCGGACTGAACGACCGGTATCACGCAAGCCAATCGTAGAAACGTAGACCCGCTTTGGGTCTATTGCGGTCCATCCAAAGCACGCATTTGAACTTCTTCAGTGGTTCAGTTGCAGCCGCAGTCTGGCAAGTTCCAAGCCACCCCGACGGCATGGGTTTGCCATACAAATAGCGATAAACCAACGCAATAAAATTGTTAACACGTTGATTTTTAACTTTTATGCAGGTAATCTCCCCGCATGAGCAAGTTCAAGCAACTCGAATCCTTCGTCTCTGTCGCCACCCGTGGCAGCCTGACCGCCGCCGCGATTGCGGAAGGCGTGGCCCCGGCCATCATGGGGCGGCGGCTCGACGCGCTGGAAGATCGCCTCGGTGTGAAGCTGCTGGTGCGCACCACGCGGCGCCTCTCGCTCACGCATGAAGGCAGTGCGTTTCTGGAAGACTGCCAGCGCTTGCTGGCCGACTTTGCCAATGCCGAGGCCAGTGTGTCGGCCGGCGGTGTGAAAGCCAGTGGTCACTTGCGCATCACGGCGCCGGGGGGGTTTGGGCGGCGGCACGTGGCACCGCTGGTGCCGCGTTTTCGTGAACTTCACGCCGATGTCACCATTTCACTGAATCTGAGCGACCGTGTGGTCGATCTGGCCGGTGAGGGTTTTGACTGCGCGGTGCGGGTCGGCGACATGCCGGACTCAAGCCTGGTCAGTGTGCGCCTGGCCGACAATCGCCGCCTGTGCGTGGCCACGCCCACTTACATCAGGCAGCACGGCACACCGGTCCATCCCCATGATTTGTCCAGGTTTGATTGCCTGACCTTGTCCAGCGATGCCTCGCAAACCCGGGGCTGGTCCTTCAAAGTGCCCAAAGGCGATAGCAGCGAGCTGATCTATCTCAAACCCGGCGGGCCGCTGAATTGCTCGGACGGTCAGGTGCTGCACGACTGGTGTGTGGCAGGGTATGGCATTGCCTGGCGCAGCACCTGGGAGGTCGAGTCCGAGATCGCGGCGGGTACGCTGGTGGCGGTGCTGGAAGATTTTGCGGCACCGGCCAACGGCATTTACGCCGTGTTTCCTCAAGCCAAGCTTTTACCCTTGCGCGTGCGTTTGTGGATCGATTTTCTCAAACATCATTACGGCCAGGCCGGGTTTTGGCGGGCGCAATGACGCAAAACGAACAGGACAGCATGAAGGACGTGATTTTGTGCGCCGATGACTTTGCGGTGCATGCCCCTGCGTCACGGGGCATTGCCAGGCTGGCGGCGATGGAGCGCATCAGCGCCACCAGTGCCATGGTGTTGTCGCCGCGCTGGCCGCAGGATGTGGCGCTGCTGCACGACCTGCGGGGCCGCATTGACGTGGGTCTGCATCTGGACTGGACCAGTGACTTTGCGGTTGCCGCCGGGCACGGCCTGTCGCTTAAGGCTGCCATGCTCAAGGCCGCGCTGGGTGGCTTTGACCGGACCGCGGCGCGCATCGTCATTGAGCGCCAGCTCGATGCGTTTGAGGCGCAGTGGCAGGCACCGCCCGATTATGTGGACGGTCACCAGCATGTGCAGCAGTTTGCCGGCATTCGCGAAGCCCTGGTGCAGGCCCTGGCCAGTCGCTATCGCGAGCGCAAACCCTATTTGCGCATTTCACGCGCGCCGTCGGGCGCCGCCGATCTGAAAAGCCGCGTGATCGCCGCGATGGGCGCCTCTGCTCTTGAAACAATAGCTGCTCATGCAGGTCTGACGGGGGCTGGCGCCTTATTGGGCATCTATGATTTTGCGGGCGACCAGGCACGCTATGCCCAGCAGATGGCGGGCTGGCTGAGCGCTGCACCACCGGGCAGCATCATCATGTGCCACCCCGCACAGGCGGCAGAACCGGGCGATATCATCGGCCTGGCCCGCGCCCAGGAGTTCGCTTACCTGAGTGGCGCCGACTTCCCCGCCGCGCTGGCCCGCGCCGGGGTCCGACTCGTTCGGGGGCGGCATTCAGGATCGGGATCGTCGCCGTGAGCATGCCCGCTAGAATTCGCCGGTGAATATCTCCCTGACTGAACGACAAAAATCGTGGCTGACACTGGCCGCGCTCTGGCTGGTGCTGCTGCTGATGGCTGCCATGCGGCCGCTGGCCGTGCCCGACGAGGGCCGCTATGGCGAAATCGGCCGCTGGATGCTGCAAAGCGGCGACTGGCTCACGCCGCGCCTCAATGGCATTCCCTTCTTTCACAAGCCGCCTTACCTCTACTGGCTGGAGGCGATGTCGCTGGCCACCTTTGGCGTCAATGAGTTGGCCTTGCGTCTGGTCCCTGCGCTGCACGTGGGCCTGATGCTGGTGGCCTTGTATCTCTCGGCGCGGACCATCAGCACCGAGCAAATCGCCCGCCGCGCTGCCATCATGCTGGGCACCAGCCTGACCTTTCTGGTGGGTGGCCAGTACGTGAACCACGACATGCTGGTGGCGTCCTGGATCGGCGTGGCCATCTGGTGCTTTGCGTTTGCCTTCATGGCCGGAGACAAGCCCGACGCCACGTTGGCCCGGCTCGGCTTTGCGGCCTGTGCTTTGGGCATGCTCAGCAAGGGGCTGATCGGCATCGCGCTGCCGGGCCTGGTGATTTTCATCTGGCTGCTCTGGACGCGGCAGTTCAAAAAAATACGGTATCTGCCCTGGCTGACGGGCCTGACCCTGTTTGCGCTGATTGCGCTGCCGTGGTTTGTCATCGCCCAGCAAAAGTACCCGCAGCTGTTTGATTACATGTTCATTGGCCAGCAGTTCAACCGCTACACCGCCGCGACTTACAACAACCCGCAGCCGGTGTGGTTTTACCTGCTGGCGGTGGTGCTTCTGTTGTTCCCCTGGGTATTTTTTGCCCTGAATCAAGTGCGCCGGCCGGCCAGCCAGTTACCCGGCAGGGCGCCGCCCGTGGGCAAAGAATGGTGGCGTCTGTGCTGGATTTGGGTGGTGGCCATCATCACGTTCTTCTCGATTCCCAATTCCAAGCTGATTGGCTATGTGCTGCCGGTGATGCCGGCGCTGGCCTTGCTGTCCGCCCTGGGCTGGGAGCGCACCATGGCGCACCGCGCCCGCGCCGGGCTTGTTTTTGTTGGTTTGTGCCTGCTCAATATCGGCATCGCCCTGACGCTGGTCATCATGGTGGGCGACGTCACCCGCACCGGGCGCGCGCAGGACGCGGCCCAAGCCCTGGCCTGCGCGGCCCGGCCCACCGACACCGTGTATGTGTCGGGTGCGTTTCCCTACGACCTGCCGTTTTATGCGCAAACGCCTAAACCCATGGTGGTGCTGGAGCAGTGGTCCGAGCTGCGTCAGACGGTGGGTGATGGCTGGCAGCGCGAGTTGTTTGAAGGCGCTGACTTTGATCAACAGGCCGCCAGGGTGTTGCAGTCACCTGACGTGCTGGCCCGGGCCGGTGCCGTGCCCGGTAACTGGTTTGTTGCCCAAACGGGCAACAAACCAGCTGAGGGCCTGACCGGCTGGAAGTTCTTTTACCAGGGCGCCGGCTGGGTGCTGTACCAGTCCGCGGTTGCGTTAGCGGCGGAAGGCCCAAAACCGGCTGAGCACAAAGGTTTGCCCGGCTGCAAACAGCAGGGCCACGAATAGCGCCAGCAGCGCGGGCAGATCGAGCCCGCGCAACAGCAGCACAAAGACGAGCTCATTACTGGCAAAGCCCGCCAGTGCGGTGACGGCAAAGCGGCCCAGACTGGTTCTCACACTGGTGCCCGCATCCTGGAAGCTCAACAACCGATGGCCGGCAAAGCTCACAAAAAAGGCAACAAGAAAGCCCAGGGCATTGGCCAGCTCGGGCCACATCTGATGCTGCGCCAGCGCAAACACCGCCATGTGCGTCAGTGCTGCGGTGCCACCCACCGCCAAAAACCAGAAAGTTGACGCGCTCAAAGCAGTGACGCTTGCCGGTCTGGCAACAGCGACTTTCCGGCCTCCGGTGCCGGCACGGGTGTCGTCAGTCCGGCGCCCGAACGCTGGCTGATCAGGTAGGTCGGGCGCTGTTTGACTTCTTCGTAAATGCGGCCCACATATTCAGCCAGCACGCCGATGGAGAGCAGCTGGATGCCACTGAAAAACATCATGCCGACCACGATGGTGGCGTAGCCGGGGACGGCGATGCCGGACACAAAATAGTCCACCACCACCCAGGCGCCGTAGCCCAAAGCGAGCGCCGACAGCAGCAGCCCGATCAGCGTCAAGGCCCGCAAGGGGGCAATGGAAAACGCCAGAATGCCGGTGAGCGCCAGCGACAGGGAGCCACGCAGGCCAAAGTTGCTCTTGCCGTCCGCGCGCGGCAGCGGCTGGTAGTCGATGGCGGTGCTGTTGAATCCGACCCAGGCGTACAGCCCTTTCATGAAGCGGTTGCGTTCGGGCAGGCTTTTCAGGGCCTCCACCACCTTGCGGTCCATCAGCCGGAAGTCCCCGGCGTTGGCCGGAATTTTGACCCGGTTGCCGTAATTGACCAGTTTGTAAAAAAGCCCGGTCAGGCTGACCTGCAGCCCGGACTGGTCGTCGCGCGTTTTTCGCACCGCGTACACCACGTCCGAGCCCTGCCGCCACTTTTGCAGCATCTCGGGCAGCAGCGCGATGGGATGCTGGCCATCGGCATCCATCAAGATCACCACATCGCCCCGGGTGGCATCGATGCCGGCGGTGAGCGCGGGTTCCTTGCCAAAGTTGCGCGAGAGCTTCAGGTAGACCACCTCAAAGTGCGCCGCGCACAGGCTCTGCATGACCTGAGCGGTGTCATCCCGGCTGCCATCATCCACCACGATCAGCTCAATGTGCTCGCTTAAAGAGGAGAGGGTTGCCAGGATTTGAGGCACGACAACGCCCAGATTGCGCGCTTCGTTGAAGGCGGGAATCACGCAGGAGATGGAGGGGGACTGGTCAAAACGGGACATCATGGCCGCATCATGCCAAAAGAAACCACCGTCGGGCACAACCGGCAGGGTTTTTTTGCGCTTTGTGCCGCCATTGAAGCGTCCCCCGTAAAATCAAAGCATGCTGTCTGTAAAAATTGAATTGCTCGAATCCCTGGTGCAAGCCCTGGAAAAATTGTCGCCCGGCGCGGGGGCCAAAGCTGCCTTTGAGTCGCCCAAGGTCGCCGCCCATGGCGACCTCGCCACCACCGCTGCCATGCAGTTGGCCAAGCCGCTCAAGCTCAACCCGCGCCAGCTGGCGGAAAACCTGCGCGTTGAATTGCTGGCGGCGGCCCCCTTTCAACGCTGGGTCGACGCTATCGACATTGCCGGTCCCGGCTTCATCAATATCAAACTCAAGCCCGCGGCCAAGCAGCAAATTGTGCGCGAGGTGTTGGCACAGGCCGCGCAGTTTGGCAGCCAACCCGCCACGGGTCACCGCATGCTGGTGGAGTTTGTCTCGGCCAATCCGACCGGTCCGCTGCATGTGGGCCATGGCCGTCAGGCCGCCTTGGGCGACGCCATCTGCAACCTGTACCAGACCCAGGGCTGGGAGGTCTATCGCGAGTTTTATTACAACGACGCCGGCGTGCAGATCGGCACCCTCGCCACCAGCACCCAGTTGCGCGCCAAAGGCTTCAAGCCGGGCGACGCCGAGTGGCCGGAACAAGCCTACAACGGCGACTACATCGCCGACATTGCCGCCGACTTCCTCGCTAAAAAAACCGTCCGCTCGGACGACCGCGAGTTCACCGCTTCGGGCGACGTGGAGGCACTGGACGACATCCGCCTGTTCGCCGTGGCGTATCTGCGCCATGAGCAGGATCTGGACTTGAAGGCGTTTGCCGTCCAGTTTGACAACTATTACCTGGAATCGAGCCTGTACCTGAGCGGCAAGGTCGATGACGTCGTGAAAAAATTGCACGATGCCGGCAAGACCTACGAGCTGGATGGCGCGTTGTGGCTCAAGTCCACCGACTATGGCGACGACAAAGACCGCGTCATGCGCAAGGGCGACGGCAGCTACACCTACTTTGTGCCTGATGTGGCGTATCACATCACCAAATGGGAACGCGGCTTCGAGAAAGTGGTCAACATCCAGGGCACCGACCACCACGGCACCATCGCCCGCGTGCGCGCCGGCCTGCAGGCCGCCAACGTTGGCATCCCGCAAGGCTACCCGGACTACGTGCTGCACACCATGGTGCGCGTCGTCAAGGGTGGCGAAGAGGTCAAAATTTCCAAGCGCGCCGGCAGCTATGTCACCCTGCGCGACCTGATCGAGTGGACCAGCAAGGATGCCGTGCGCTTCTTCCTGCTCAGCCGCAAGCCTGACACCGAATACACCTTCGACGTCGACCTGGCCGTGGCCAAGAACAACGACAACCCGGTGTATTACGTCCAGTACGCCCATGCCCGCATTTGCTCGGTGCTCTCAAGCTGGGGTGGCGAAGTGGCGAGTCTGGAGCAAGTCGATCTCTCACCGCTGCAAAGCCCGCAGGCCCAGGCGCTCATGCTGCTGCTGGCCAAATACCCCGACATGCTCACCGCCGCAGCCGTGGATTTTGCGCCGCACGACGTGACTTTTTACCTGCGCGAACTGGCAGCCAGCTACCACAGCTATTACGATGCAGAGCGGATTCTGGTGGACGACGAAACCGTCAAACGGGCCAGGTTGGCACTGGTCGCCGCCACGGCGCAGGTGTTGCACAATGGGCTGGCAGTGCTGGGCGTAAGTGCCCCGCAAAAAATGTAAACCAATAGCCTTGCGGGACAGACCTTCAGCTCTGTCTCCAACTAAAACCGAAAACCTTGCGGGACAGACCTTCAGCTCTGTCCCCAACTGACTAGAGAGGGAAGCGCATGAAACAACAACGCGGTGGAACCATTCTGGGGTTCATTATTGGCGTGGTGGTGGGTCTCGGGGCGGCACTGGCGGTCGCCGTCTACGTCACCAAAGTTCCGGTTCCGTTTATCAACAAGGGGCAAAGTCGTAGCCCTGATCAGGATGCGGCGGAAACCAAGAAGAACAAAGACTGGGATCCCAACGCGCCCTTGTATGGGAAAAATCCGGTTAAGCCCGTAGCGCCGGCGGCGCCAGCATCCGCAGCTTCTGCACCTGGTACGACGGCTCCTGCCCCTGCGACCAAGTCGGCGTCCGATGCGGGCGTCGTGCCCACCCCGGCACCGAAAGTTGTGGCCAAGCCGGCGGTGTCGGCTGATCCGTTGGGCGATCTGGCCAAAGCGCGCGCATCCGGCGCGGCGATTGAACAGTTCTCCTACTTCGTGCAGGTGGGCGCCTTCCGTACGCCTGAAGACGCGGAAAGCCAGCGCGCCAAGTTGTCCCTCAGTGGCGTGGAAGCCAAAGTGACTGAGCGCGAGCAGTCCGGCCGCACCGTGTTTCGGGTGCGCGTCGGGCCCTTCGACAAAAAAGAAGAAGCTGACAAGACCAAGGAAAAACTAGATGCTGCGGGCATGGAGACGGCCTTGGTGCGGGTGCAGCGATAGCGCTTTGTGCGGAACTTGTTGCAGAACTTTTTGAAGCTGACCTGGTCTGATCGATTTAACTGGAGTGTTTGAAGATGAAACGTCGTGATTTTTCTCTGGCCTGTGGCGCTGCCATGGCAGGCGCTGCATTGGTTCAGTCCCCGGCCATGGCTCAGGGCAAACCGCCTGAAGCCGGCACCGATTATTTAATGCTGGAGAAACGTGCCGTCGTCGAGGCCCCGGCCGACAAAATTGAGATCGTTGAATTTTTCTGGTACAGCTGTCCTCACTGCAATGCGTTTGAGCCGACCTTCGATGCCTGGCGCAAGCGCGTCCCCAAAGACTTCGCGGTGCGACGGGTGCCGGCCGCGTTCCAGGACAGTTTTGTGCCCCAGCAGCGCCTGTTCTACGCCCTGGAGGCGATGGGCCTGGTGGACCAGTTGCATGGCAAGGTGTTTGCGGCCATTCACGTTGAAAAGCAAGACCTGAGCCGGGGGGATGCGATTGCTGACTGGGTGGCCAAACAGGGGGTGGACAAAGCCAAATTCCTGACCCAGTACAACTCGTTCTCGGTCGCGACCAAGGCGAGCCGCGGCACCCAGTTGCAAAACGCCTACAAGGTCGAGGGCGTGCCCGCGCTGGGCGTGGCGGGCCGTTTTTATACCGATGGCTCGCTGGCCAAGAGTATGGACCGTGCGCTGAAGGTGGTTGAATTTCTGGCCGCAGGAATCCGCAGCGGCCGATGAATTGACTTGGCCGACCCACCGCGTCGGCGGGTCATCCGGCGCGACCTCTCGGCCCTTGTTGCGTCCGCAGCGGTGCGTTGGGTGGCAGGCGCTGCCTCTGATCGCTACAATCAAAAGGCAAGAAATTAATGCAAGATTCATGCCTTTATGAAACCACTACCTTACTCGTTGCTTTTGACCGCGGCCCTGGCCCTGTCCGGGGGGCTCGCCTGCGCTGAAAAAGCCGACCGCAACAAGCCCATGAATGTGGAGTCTGACGCCTTGCGCTATGACGATTTGAAGCAGACCAGTGTCTTCACCGGCCGGGTGGTTTTGACCAAAGGCACCATCCTGATCCGCGGGACCAAGATCGACGTGCGCCAGGATGCCGACGGCAACCAGTTTGGCGTGGTGACCGCGGAGCCGGGCAAGCTCGCGTTCTTTCGGCAAAAACGCGAAGGGCTGGACGAGTTCATTGAGGGCGAGGGCGAGACCATCGAGTACGACAGCCTGGCCGACACCGTCAAGTTCATCAGCAAGGGGCAGTTGCGTCGTTACCGGGGTGCCAATCTGAACGATGAGTTCTCCGGAAACGTGATTCTTTACAACAACATCACCGATGTTTTTACCATCGACGGCGCAGTGGCCAAGGCTGGCTCGGGCGCACCGGCCGGTCGGGTGCGGGCCATGCTGACGCCGCTGCCGGACGCTGCCGCCGCGGCCCCGGCCAAGCCGGCCAGCGCCACCCGACAGTCATTGCCGATCCCGACGCTACGCTCCAGCACCATTTTGGGTGGGGAGAAAAAATGACGCATGACGTGCTTGTCAGTGAGGTTGCGCCCCGGGCTGACGGCGCCAGCGGCGAGAGTCGGCTCGAAGTCAGTCACCTGCAGAAGTTCTATGGCAGCCGCAAGGCGGTCAAAGACGTGTCGCTGGTGGTGCGCAAGGGCGAGATCGTCGGGCTGCTCGGCCCCAATGGCGCGGGCAAAACCACCTCCTTCTACATGATTGTCGGTTTGGTGCATGCCAGTGCCGGCGACATCACGATTGACGGCCAGTCGGTTGCGCACATGCCGATTCACCGGCGGGCCCGTCTGGGCCTGAGTTACCTGCCGCAGGAAGCCTCCATTTTTCGCAAGCTCAACGTGGAAGAAAACGTGCGGGCGGTGCTGGAGTTGCAGCATGACGAGCGCGGCAAACCGCTGACCAAAGCAGAGATCGAAAAGCGCCTGACCGGCCTGTTGCAGGACTTGCGGGTGGATCACCTGCGGGAAACGCCGGCGCTTGCCTTGTCCGGCGGTGAGCGGCGCCGGGTCGAGATTGCGCGGGCGCTGGCGACGCAACCCCGTTTCATTCTGCTCGACGAGCCGTTTGCCGGCATCGATCCGATCGCCGTGATCGAGATCCAGCGCATCATCAGCTTCCTGAGAGACCGCGGCATCGGGGTGTTGATCACCGACCACAACGTGCGCGAAACCCTGGGTATTTGTGACCACGCCTACATCATCAGCGATGGCAGTGTACTGGCCCAAGGCACGCCGTCCGAGATCGTCAATGACGCCGAAGTGCGTCGCGTCTATCTCGGTGAACACTTCAAAATGTAGATGAAACAAGGCCTGTCACTGCGGGTTTCGCAGCACCTGGCACTGACGCCGCAGCTGCAGCAGTCGATCCGGCTGTTGCAACTCTCCACGCTGGAGCTCAGCCAGGAGGTTGACCAGATGCTGGACGACAACCCGTTTCTGGAGCAGAGTGTCGACGAGCCGCCGCGCGAGGAGTTTGGTCTGGCGCAGGCCGACACGCCCGTTCGCCATGACGACCTCGATGCCGAATCTGCTACAAATTCAGTAGCTGACTACGCAACAGAGACGAGGGCTAGCGCCGAAAATGATACAGAAGTCACGCCACTCTCCGCCGACGATGGGCAAAGCTGGGAGGGCGACGGCAGTGCGGCCATGTCGCCGGACGACAGCGAGTGGGGCGGCGACGCCAAGGCCAGCAGCAACAACCTGAACGGCAATGAAGACGCCGACGTGACCGAGATGGCGCGTAGCCAGGAGTCGCTGCAAAGCCATCTGCACCGCCAGGCGCTGGCTTTGCGTCTCAGCGCCGAAGACAGTGCCGCCCTGCGGTTTTTGATCGAGTCGCTGAACGACGATGGTTATCTGGAGGACACGCTGACCTCGCTGGCTGAAGGACTGGCGGGCGACGCTGCGACGCAGGTCGAACAACTGGTGCATCACTTCACCGTGGCCTTGTCCCTGCTGCAAAGCCTGGAGCCCACCGGCGTCGGGGCGCGCCATCTGGCGGAGTGCCTGACATTGCAGTTGCAGGCCCTGCTGCAACTGGGTGCCGCGAACCCGGAGAAGCAGGCGCTGCGGCCGGTGCTTGAAGTGGCCTTGCGCATTTGTGCCCAGCCGATGGACCTGCTGGCCCGGCGCGACGTGAAGCGTCTGGTGCAGTTGTGCGGCGCGTCTGACGCCGCCGTGCGCGAAGCCATCACCCTCATCGGCCGTCTTGAGCCCAAGCCGGGACGGCGTTTTGTCGATGTGGAGCGCAACATCGTGGTGCCGGATGTGCTGGTGGTCAAAGTGGGCAAGGGCGCACTCGCCAAGTTCCAGGTCCGGCTCAATGCCGAGGTCATGCCGCGCCTGCGGGTGCACGACATCTACGCCAATGCCCTCAAGCAGCACAAGAGCGGAGGCAACGACGCGGCCAGCTACGCCGCGCTGCAGCAGCGCCTGCAGGAGGCGCGCTGGTTCATCAAGAATATCCAGCAGCGCTTTGACACCATTCTGCGGGTCAGCAATGCCATCGTCGAGCGGCAAAAAAACTTCTTTACCCACGGCGAGCTGGCCATGCGCCCGCTGGTGCTGCGCGAGATTGCCGACGAGCTGGGCCTGCACGAGTCCACCATCAGCCGGGTCACCACCGCCAAATACATGGCGACGCCGTTTGGTACGTTTGAGCTCAAGTATTTCTTTGGCTCGGGCCTGGGCACCGACTCGGGCGGCAATGCGTCCAGCACCGCGGTGCGGGCCCTGATCAAACAATTTATCAGCGCCGAGAGTGCCGCCAAGCCGCTCAGCGACAACCAGATTTCCGAGATGCTCAAAGAGCAGGGCATCGAATGCGCCCGCCGCACGGTGGCCAAATACCGCGAGGGGCTGCGCATTGCCCCCGCCAGTCTGAGAAAAGCTTTATGAACCAACTTCAATTATTTTTGCCTTGCGCCGCCGGCGTGGAAGACTACCTCGAGCCCGAGGTGCTGCGCATCACCGGCTTGCCGCCCGGCTGCGTAACCAAGCAGCGCGGCGGCGTGGCCGTACGCACCTCCCTGGCCCATGCGATGCTGCTCAACCTCTACAGTCGCCTGGCCCAGCGCGTGCTGGTGCTGCTGTCGTTCACCGAGTACCGCAGCGAGCAGGACCTGTACCGCGCCGCCAGTGAGGTGGCGTGGGAGCGCTGGTTCACGCCGCGCGAAAGCATCAAGGTCGAGGTGACGGCGCAGCACAGCCCGCTGACATCGCTGAATTTTGCGGCGCTCAAGATCAAGGACGCCGTGTGCGACCGTTTCCGGGTCACCGCCAACGGGGTGCGCCCGGACGTCAACACCCAGTGGCCCGATGCCCGCATCTACACCCACCTGACCACCGACCACTGCTCGCTGTATCTCGATACCTCGGGTGAGCCGCTGTTCAAGCGTGGCTGGCGCGAGGACAAAGGCGACGCGCCCCTGAAAGAAACCCTGGCCGCCGCCATGATCGCCGCCAGTGGCTGGATGGAAGGTGAGGACGACCTGCTGCCGCTATACGACCCTTGCTGCGGCAGCGGCACGATTGCGATTGAAGCCGCGCAGATGGCCTGCAACATTGCCGCCGGCAGCCGCCGTCGCTTCGCTTTCGAGAAGTACCTGCCGTTTCGCCGGGCCGAGTGGGAGGCCATGAAAAAAGAAGCGGCCGATGCAGAAGTGGTGCGGGAGCCCGGCCAAAAGCCCATTATTTTTGGCAGCGATGTGTCGCACCGCATGGTGGACTTTGCCCAGCGCAACGCCGAACGTGCTGGCGTGGCGGACGTGATCGAGTTTCGCGGTGGCGACGCCTTGCAGCGGATGCCGCCGGTGGAAGGCCCCGGGGTGATGATGCTCAATCCGCCCTATGGCGAACGGATTGAAGTGGCCGGTGTGGCCGGCAGCGCAGCACAGGAAGGCCGCTTTGGTGCCCGCGAGCTGCCGCAGCTGGAGGACGGCGGCGAGTTCTTCAGCCAGCTGGCCACGCACTGGAAAAAGAACTACCCCGACTGGACCGCCTGGGTGCTGACGCCTGATCTCAAACTGCCCAGCAAAATGCGCTTGAAAGAATCGCGCCGCGTGCCGATGTGGAACGGCCCAATCGAATGCCGCATGTTCCGCTTTGACATGGTGAAGGGCTCGGCACGCGCCAAATGATCGTCCTCGACACCAACATCGTGCTGGATGCCTTCGTCTTCAATGACCCGGCCGCGCAGTCATTGAAGCTGGCGCTGGCATCCCAAAAGATTCAGTGGATCGCTACGCCGCCGATGCGCGATGAGCTGGCGCGGGTGCTGACCTATCCGAAGATCATGGTGCGTCTGGCGTACTATCAACTCACAGCAGCAGACGTGCTGGCGCAGTTTGATGGCCTGGCGCACCGGGTGGATGTGGCACCCAAAGCCAGCGTGACCTGCACCGACCCGGATGACCAGAAGTTCATCGATCTGGCGGTGGTCCACAAGGCCACGCTGTTGAGCAAGGACCGCGCCGTGCTTTGTATGGCAAAACGGCTGCTATCCCTTGATGTACTTGCGTATACAGCTATCAATTTCGAAGCGTAAATCGATCAGACGACAAACCATGAGCATGACCATGAACCAAGAATTGCCTCCCTCTCCTGCGGTCCCTGCAGATACGTCGCCCCTTCTCGCCCCGGAGCTCCTGAGTGCGGACGAGTTTGACGAAATCGACAGCATCCTGGACGAACTGCGCACCCGCTACGACGAGACGCCGCAGTGGGAATTTTGCGAAGGCTTCATGGCCGCGCTGATCTGCTGCCGCCGCCCAATCCTGCCCTCCGAGTACTTTCCTGTCTTGCTGGCCACGGGTGGCGAGGACGCGCAGGATGAAGGCTCGTTTGCCGACGCGGCCCAGCAGCAGCGTTTTATGGAACTCTGGACGCGGCGCTGGAACGAAGTGACGCAGGCCCTGGATGCGAAGATCGAGTCCCTCGACGATGAGGCCGCTTACCAGCCTGAAGTGATGGATGTGCGTGGCGCTATTGCGGCATTGCCCGAGGAGGAGCGTGCGGCATTGGGCGACGATGAAGTGCCTTCATTCGGTCAGGTGTGGGCGCTTGGGTTTATGTTTGCAGTCGAGGCCTGGCCCGAAGAATGGACGGCCCCGCGCAACAAGGAGGCCGTCAAGTGGCTCAATACGGCGCTCGACGTCATGGTGGCGCTCACCGAAGACGACAACGAACCGCCCACGATGTCCGCCTTTGATGACGGCGAGGGTCCGCCCACCCTCAGCCTCAAGCGCATGAACGACTTTGCCGACGCCGTGTGGGCGGTGTACAACATGCGCGAGATGTGGCGCAGCATCGGCCCGCGTGTGGAAACCGTTCACAAGGTCGCGACACCGGGACGCAACGACCCGTGCTCTTGCGGCAGCGGCAAGAAATACAAGAAGTGCTGCGGCGCGGCTTGAATTCACCGTTGCGACAGCGCGAAACGACCGTTTGACGGACAGCGGCCGACGCTATGTGGGGGGACTGGCCGGTTGAATCCAAGACCAACTCCGGTCATCCAGAATTTCCCCCGATAGTTGACGTTTAGCCTCCGTTTTTTGGTGACAAATCGTTGTCCCCCAGCTGCACTTCTTGCAAAAGGAATCCACCTTTTCGATTCTTGAGTGGCCTGCATCCGTGCTTGTGCATATAAAGCGCGAGCAAATGCCCTTCCCAAGCTTCAGAGTTATGCGAGGACAACCCTGCTGACTTGTTGAGTATCGCGCTGCTTGCCCACCAGATACTCAAAGACCCATGCTCACGAATTAAGCGACTATAGAAAGTCAGATTCATATTTGCATCAGCGCAGGAACGAAGAGAGGTTGGGTCACCTTCTATTGCCCCCTCGTCATAGTCTGTGGTTACTCTTCTAAGGTTTTCGTTTGTCCATCTTGAACACATCGTTCCTTTGGTTTTTTCGATATAAACAAATTGACTCGGAAACGTTTTACCTTGAGCGTGCATGTACGGCTTGTCAACTGCCCACACAAAAACCACATCACGCTCGGCTTTTGCTTCATTGCAACGAAAGACACGATGGAAAGCCTTGTATAGCGTCTCTTGATTTAGCGCGTCGGCGGGCTCAATAATTTTTGGCAGCGGGTTGAAGCAACTTGCCAAACCGGATCGCAATCCGATATCAGTGAATTCGTGCATCATGCAAATCAAATAAGGCCAAGGACAATTGCCCATACCGGGGCAGGCACTGCAGCCGTGGCTTCCCACCCGTCTGATGCGGATCGACCATAGGGCTTCATGTTTAGTCCGTCAAGCTCGTAACCGTCAGAACTTGATCTGCCATACGGCCTCAAGATTCTTCCATCCCACTCGTAGCCATCCGACCAAGATTTCCCGTAGGGTTTAAGAAACCTGCCGTCCCATTCATAGCCATCGGAGCTTGATTGACCATAGGGCTTGAAAATTTCCCCATCAAGTTCCCAGCCATCAGATGAGGATCTGCCATAAGGTTTCAAAATTTTCCCGTCCCACTCGAAGCCATCTGACGAAGATTTTCCATATGGCTTGATGATTGCACTTATTTTTCCAGCGTTGCTCCTACTCTCGTTAGTTGAACTGGCAAGTATCGCTAGCAGAATGGAAAACCAACTTATTTCTTTACGGTCTTTTTTGTTCGGGAAAAATGCATGTGTTACACGAGAGACCAACCAAAAGCCCAGCCAAACAATGCCGACAATGAAAAGCAGAATCACAAGGCTTCCACCAAGACCATCTCCCTTGTTTTCGTCATTCCGTGTCGCATTTTCGGTATTGTTTGAATTAAGCAGCGGAGATGTGTGAGGGCCGGAATTTGAAGGCAGATTCGCTGTTGACTTGGAATCACTCTGTTCCATTGGTGAACTTATGGAAGCAGGGGGAAGACCAGTAATTACCTGCTCGGCAACTGGTGATGCCATTTGTTTGTCAATGACTTCCTCTACGCAATGCAAACCGTCACAAGCAGCAATATTTTTCCGAACTTCGGTCTCGATATCTACGTTGCGCCTATTGCTGAATTGAGCATCAAAAAGCTTCTGGTACTTGTAGCCAATAATTGCGTAGTCGCATACGACACGCTCACCAGTAGAATTATCTGAACCGCATTTGATGCCGCCAATCGTTTCGGCCTGAACCATTGAGTGAATCGCCATAGCCACCAAGATTGTGGCAGCAGAAGGAAAATTAAATCTAATTGCCATTTAGGTTTCTGATTTTTGTGATGGGCGACTAGTAGCTCCCCTCCGTTCAAGTAACACGGGGGGCTGTAAATACAAAGGCCGATAGTAGCGGTCAATCTGGCTTCACGCTATCCCCCAATCGAAAGATGAGGGGCATACGCGTTGCTGTATCAGCAAGAATGACGAGCGCTGGTGCTGGTTCTGCATCGAATTGGCTCGCCAGCGAAGGCTCGAACCAACAGCATCAATCCAGACCAGTACGGATGATTACTTGAGGCCAAGAAACGTAGCGACAAAGGAATTCTTATTGGCCTTGCCCAAAAAAATCAAGCAGCGCCGCCGCCGTGGGCAGCGGCAACTCTTCGGGATGAAATGTCCGGCCGGCAGCGCCTGCCCCGTGACCTTGCCTGCGCACTGCGCTGGCCAGAGTTCCAGCGGCTGGAACAACTGGTTCACTACGCCGCGCTGGCCCCACAGCACCAGCATGTCACAGGCTATTTTGTCGCCACGGGCGCGGCTGGCGCGGTCATGCGTCAGGTCAATGTCGGCGCTGGCGCGATAGTCCTCACACATCGCGTGAATGGTGGCGAGGTTGCTGAAACACCGTTCGTATTCGGCCAGCGCCGCCGGTTCGATGTGGTCCAGGCCGAGTGAGCCCCAGCCGCCGAGCTTGGCGTGCAGATAAGCCAGCGCGCTGCCGTTGATCATGGCCTCCGGCAAGGGCGCGGGCTGGATCAGGTGAAACCAATGGTCGTAGGCGCAGGCAAATTCGAAGTCGGTGGCTGCGTACATGTCGAGCGTGGGCGCGATGTCGATCACACACAGCCGCTGCACCCGGGATGGATGGTCCAGCGCCAGCCGGTGCGCCACGCGTGCGCCCCAGTCGTGGCCGCATAAATAAAAAGACGCCACGCCGATCAATCGCACTCAATTGCGACTCAAGTCCGACAGCCTCCTAGATTGCAAGGTGCGTCAGCGTGGCGGGATGCCGCGATTGGTGTCTTCGGCATCCTTTGGCGCGTCGTCAGCACTGGTCGTACTTTCTGGATTTGCCAACTCACTCGCCGGCGGCGCGGCCGCCGATCGCGCCGGCAACAGCCCCAAGCGTACCGCCTACCAATACACCGA
>Ga0209123_1001014_pt1 | contig 30343 bp, 28 predicted proteins | sample BarGraIncu00431A_FD_184500 | JGI IMG/M metagenome (GOLD analysis project Ga0209123, IMG submission 184500) | Arctic peat soil microbial communities from Barrow, Alaska, USA - Barrow Graham LP Incubations 004-31A (SPAdes) (version 2) | ecosystem: Environmental > Terrestrial > Soil > Wetlands >... | reverse complement strand
GCCTCCCTTTCCCTTTGATGTTTTGGATGTAGTGGTTATGGGAAGAACGGCTCATCTCGGTATGTTTGCTTCACCGACAAAAAAGGACATTGCTATTGCCGAAGAAGCACTAGAAACTTTGAACGTTTCCTTTCTTAAAGATCGAATTTACACTGAAATTAGCGGCGGAGAACGGCAGATGGTATTAATTGCACGGGCACTTACCCAACAACCGAAGATATTGGTGATGGATGAACCTACCTCGAATTTGGATTTTGGCAATCAGATCAGAGTGCTTGAACAAATTAAGCGTTTGTCTAAAAAGGGATTAACCGTTATAATGACCTCCCATTCTCCTGATCACGCCTTTATATGTTCTACCAAAGTTGTAATTATGCGACGAAACGGTGTGTTTAAACAAGGCAGTGCAACAGAAGTCATGACTGAGGAAAATCTAAAAACTACCTATGGTATTGACCTGAAAATAACCAGTGTTGAGAATAGCCTTGGTGAAAAGATTAACACATGTGTACCACTAATCAGCTAAGATGGGAACTGATTTAGATGGAATAAATAATTATCTTAAGTGAGGTGAGTATGTAGAACTGGTGCATAGAAAAGAAATTAATACCGTGTAGTACTTTGCTTAATTAGGAAGAGAGGATGTTAATAATGAATCATACAAAAAAATGCCTGATACTTATGGTAGCCATTTCAACGATCTTAAGTATATCTGGATGTGGAAATACCCAATCACCTGAGAAACAATCCACTACTCAGGTGAACAGTCAGCAGAAACGGACAATTACTGATACAGCTGGAAAAAAAGTTGAGATTCCGACCAATGTACTGAGAATAGCCGATTCATGGCCAGCCCATAATGAAGTTTTGGCAATGCTTGGTGGAGGAGACAAAATCGTAGCAACTGTCCATACTCCAGAATCAAGACCTTGGCTCTATAAAGTAAATCCTGCAATGAATAAAGCTGTGAATACGTTTACGCCAAATCTCAATATTGAGGAACTTGTAAAAACGAAACCCGATATTGCAATCGTACCTGTCGCGGATAAGAATGTCGATAAAATTTCAGAGGTGGGTATTCCCGTTGTACAGTTAACATTTACAGATTTCGATAGTTTAAAGAGTTGCTTTCTGTTAACGGGAGATATTTTAGGTGGCGTTGGAAAACAAAAAGCTCAACAGTATATAAGCTATCTGGATAGTAAGTTGAAAATGGTTACAGATGTTACATCGAAAATACCACAAGAGACTAAGCCTAAGGTTCTCCATTTAACGTCGCTCTCGCCGAATATTGCTGATGGTGGCAATACCATTATCGATGCATGGATACAAGCAGCCGGAGGCGTCGATGCAGCGGCGGAGGTGCCTGGGAGTTTCAAAGAGGTCTCCATGGAGCAGATTCTGAAATGGAATCCGGATGTTATTATTCTCGGCACTGGAAACACTGGTCTTGGTGCTAAAAATGCTGATTTGTTAAAAACAGACCCACAATGGCAGAAAATAAATGCAGTTAAGAACGGACGGGTCTACGTTAATCCCAACGGCGCATTCATGTGGGATCGCTATGGAGCAGAAGAAGCGTTAGAAATACAATGGGCTGCAAAAACTTTAAATCCCGATAAATTCACCAATCTAGATATGAGTCAAGTAACGAAGGATTTTTATAAAACTTTCCTGAATTATAATCTAACGGACGATGAGACAAACAGGATTCTTACAGGAAAAAATCCTGCACAATAATGTAACGAAAATGTTCTCAAGAGGAACAAAACTGGAAGCGAGATACTTCCAGTTTTCTTCTTTTACTAGTCAGGTATAAACTGAGGCTTTAAATACTTTCTGGAGTTTCAGCGCAACAAGGCGACCGCCTTATTACTGCGATTCTAGAGTTAGAGTAGCTTGAATGTTCATTTACTTCTAGTTTTTTACTTTTTGCTAAGTTGTATTGACTTATCGGCTTGCGCACTTATTAGAACTTGTAATCATCTGGATAATTATTAATGTTCTTTACCTACTGAGCATTATAAATTATTTCTGAGATATCCATGCTTCCTATCTCCACATCAGAATTACTTCTGCTTCGGTCAAGGAAAGCCATTTACTTGTCAGAGCCGACTTGTTCTGCTTGAGCTTTGATAACGTTAAAGTAAAAAGCTAGAAAATAACTAAGGAGATTAATGCTCCAGCGATTATGATCCATAGGGTATCAATTTTCGTAAACCGCTGCACTCCAAAGGCCGCTAAAGCAAGCCCCCAAGTCGGAAAATCGACTAACGAATTACCCGTCAATTTGAAAACAACTGCCCATAGCGTCCCGAAAAATGCAGCTACAATTCCGCTAATGACCATTTTAACTTTATCTACCTTACCTGCTCGATTATAAAGGTCAGCAATAATATTCACAACAGCAAACGAAGGTAAATACATATTTGCCATAGCCAGTGCAGCCCCGAATATACCTGCTACTTTATACCCAACAAATGCATAAATTACTGTAACTGGACCAGGCGTTAGCAAGCTCAAGGCTAAAGCGACCCCAAATTCCTTGTCGGTGACAAAGTGATATTGATTAACCATGGCATCCTGAATGAACGGCAACATAGCGTAGCCACTCCCAAAGGTTAATCCCCCGATCCCGAATAATGAGTTACCTAGATTTCGAAATGTGGGATTGCTAAAATTAATAACAAAATTGATGATCAATAGCACAGCCAGCATAATTAACATACCCACGTACTTTTTCTTACTAAACTCAAACCTAATCGCCGAAGCAGCTCTTTGAGAGGACTTTTTGGCGGCCCAAAACTTTTTATCCATAACTGCTTTCCAACCGGAAAACTTAATCGTCAGTAGGGTAAACACTAGACTTACTACTCCAGCAACTAAAAGAAGAGTTATGATATTCACCTTCAAAAAGTATACAATTACAAATCCGCCAGTCGCTAGGATCATCAGTTGAGGGGTATTTACTCCTTTTCTCCATAAATCTATAATGGTGTTGAATACAAGACCTACAACTAAAGCGCCGACTCCTTTAAATAACGAGGATACTAAGGGAACATCGTTATAGTTTAGATAGAGGTGGGCAAGAACAACCATGGACACAAAACATGGAATTACAAAAAAGATACTAGCAACTAATGCACCAGGAAAACCCCTTAGGAAATATCCGATGTAGGTGTTTAAATTTACGGTAGGCGCCCCAGGTAAGAGTTGTGAAAGGGCTAACCCGTTCAGGTACTCCTCATCAGTCATCCAGTTTTTCTTGTCAACCAACGATTTTTTGGCTTCCCCGAGAGATGCTAAACTATAAGATACAAGCCCTATGTGAAGAAAGGTCTTAGCAATCACGAAAAGGCTCACCACACTGGGCTTTTCCACCGACTGGTTGATCTCACTTTTCGTTTTTACTTTCATGACTTAACCTCCTAATTACAAAAATGATTTAAGTAGTAATTATTAGGGGATCGGACCACATTCCTCCATAGTTATAGAACTCTTCGGTTCAGTAAGAAGATCGACAAACGATTCAGAGAGTTCTGGATATTGGCTATTCTTAGATAATCCAATCGGAACTCAATTGCTAGAATTATCTCTTCACTCATATATTTACGCCTCATCTACTATCACTATGCATATAGATTCAATGCTTATATATTATACATTTTTCAAAAATATCCTTTAATTATAGGTATTTTTTATTTAAATATTCCGAACAACACAAAAAGCCCCCAAGTCATCTGCCCTAGGGGTTCTAAAAAGGAGGATCATCAAGTATGATATAGCTTATACTAATCCGCGTATAAACGATGGAAATAATTAATGTCGTTAAGATGTTACTACTGAAGCTATGGGGTTGAACGTAATCCATACTTTAGATGCAAAATAGTATTATGTAATTCGATTTAAACCTGTTCGTATTGTCTATAAAAACACTTGTATTTATAGACAATTCAGTAGTTTTGGGGCCGTCATTTCGGAGCTTGGGGTGGCTATGGCGGTAGGGGGAAACATTCAAGGACAATACATATCAAAATATATTTGAAATGTTATCACAATCCTTTTTACTGGATAATGTGGCACTTTATATGCTCGCTGGCATCCCATGGAACAGCGCATGTAATAAGCTTAAGGACCGAAGGGACATTTTCCTCCGCAGAGGACAAATGGTCCTTCGGTCCTTAAGCCGAGCGTCGTATCCATTCCCCGTAGTTTTATTTATCTCCACTGTCTACTCGACAGGGGGCGGATCAAAACGATCTGGCAAATAACTTCAGTTGGCAACCTTGGCAATATTCCTATGTTCTTGTTTCATTGATCATCTAAGGTTCCAGTGACCCGTCATATAAAAATACGTAGTTGTTAAGAAAGAAAGACTGCCACCCCTGTGGGGTTTGCCCCAATATCTACATCGCGCACAGGGGTGGCTAATATTTGATAAGTTCTAATAAGTCTTCAGTTTTATCCTTCATGAATTTGCAAGAATCGTAAACACCTTGATTGTAAAACTCGATTCCTAATTTATCTGTAATAAAGTCCAGTAAAAAACTGGATGCTAAATCTCCAAGTTCTTCTTCTCTTTCTTTAAGGAAATAGGTTTTAATGGCTGAAATCATATCCTGTCTTTTTTCTTTTCTAAATTCTATTTTGTTATTCAAATCATTTCCCTCCAATATCTACAAATGCATATTTGATTTTCGATAGCTTTTCTTTCAGGTTTTTTATATCCTCATCAATGAACCTATGCTTGATGCTACTTACATCGAATTTCAGAATTTTAAAGACAAACTGAATAATGTATCCTAGGGTTAACGCCATAATCAAAGTGCCTACCCCCGCATAGCCACCCAACATATACCCTACAATTAGTGCACTTAATTCAATAGCATTTCGCACGAACCTAACTGACTTACTCGTCTTTTTTGTTAAGGCAATCATTAGACCATCCCTCGGACCTGCTCCTAGTCCTGCTCCGATATAGAAATAACTAGCAATTCCAATGAATATCATTCCTAATACCATCATTATTGCGCCTGGTATGACTCCTTTACATATCGGAATCAAGTGATTAAGCATTATCAAATCCATAAATAACCCAATAAACAACATGTTGAATAAGGTTCCCCACCCTAATCTCTCTCCCAGGACAGCGTTTAATATTACCAGAATTATTCCTACCGCTATACTTGCTTGTCCCATAGTAATACCAATAAGGTGCGTCATTCCCTGATGAAAAACATCCCACGGCGCAAGACCCAAGTTTGCGTTAATCGTCAATACTATACCCACAGCATAGAGAAAAAGGCCTATGAAGAGTCTTATAACCTTTTGCATCATTTGTTTCAATGCTTACCACCATAACCTTCTATAAATTTATAACTATAATATTCCAGCTCTATGGAGACAAAACGATATACCTCCACAGAATGCTTGGTCCTAATTAGTAATTATTGCATGTAGAAATACTATTACCTGCAATGAGTATAAAATGTTTCTTCATCTTTGACTTGTTCAGTTACCACACATATCCCTATGCCCCAGTGTTCCCAAATAACGCAACCCCGGCGGGAGATAGCCTTGGACTGGATAAACTATCTTTTCATGGTAGTGACCCCTCATATATAAATACGTTCCAGTTACGCAAGACAGCCACCTCGGCGTAGTCTATGGATACATCAAACTATTTTCATCTAGAATTCTGTGTAATTTGGAGATCATACCGTTTTATCCCTGCTCCTTATCTGGAATTGGAAAAAGGATAGAAAATGTTGTCCCACTAGGATTAGAATCGACGTGGACTTTGGCGTTATGAGATTCAGCAATCTTATAGCAGGATGCCAATCCTAGCCCTGTTCCAGTGTCTTTAGTTGTAAAGAAGGGTATTCCTAGCTTAGTGATATTTTCTTGGGGGATTCCATACCCCTCATCCGCAATTGTAAACACCACCTTACCGTCTTCTACATAGCTCTTGATTGTTAACGAACCTCTTTCCTCCATTGCGTCAAGTCCATTGCGGACTAAATTAAGAATCAGTTGGGTAATCTCTTTTGTATTAAGTTCTAGATTGGGAATTTCTCCTGGAATGAAATTAATTCGTTTGTTTTGAGTAAACGTGTCAGCTTCTAGTAGCGGATACAAATGATTGAGAACATCATTAAGATTTTGGGATTTCAGTTCAGATGGCTTTGTCTGAGCAAGCGAGAGAAATTCTGTAATGATCGCATTTGCCCGATCCACTTCTGAAATCATTAATTCGAAGGTGGATTTTTGATTAGCAAAATCGGTTTTTTCGCCCAATAGCTGGAGATAGCCGCGCACAGTTGTCATAGGATTCCTAATTTCATGTGCTATTCCAGCGGCTAATTGGCCTACAAGGTTTAATCGATCCAACTTAGCCATCTCTTTTTGAATAAGCTTTTGCTCGGTAACATCAATAAGTCCTGTTATGTGGCAAGGCTGTCCATCAATATAGAATAATTGACTCCAACTACGGCCGTGGCGGATCTCACCTGACTTGGTGCGGAAGTCAACTTCTGCATTCTCAAGCCTCCCCTGCTCCGTGAGCAACTTCCCACGTTCCTGACGTAGGTTCATATCTACAAAAAAATTCATTTCCTTAGATGTGTGTCCGATAATTTCTTCGCGGGTATAACCCGTACCTGAACACAATGCCTCATTAGCATCAATGAATTTCCCTTCTTCAACAGTAGCCAATGTCATCATAATCGGTCCTCCATGAAAAGCTTTGGAGAATTTGTCTTCGGATTGACGTAGGGTTTCTTCTGCTATCTTACGGCTTGTGATATCTCGAAAATAACATGCCACTCCACTTTCTGTCGGATACGCACTTATCTCCAACCACTTATTACCTATAGCTTTGGAAAACGTTTCATAAGTAACCGACCTATTTTGGTCTATTACTTCATTATAGTGTCGTTGTACAGTATCACTGACCTCAAAAATCTCAGTCATTTTCTTGCTAAGTAACTCATCACGGGACTTTCCGAAGGTAATTTCTCCTGCACGATTTATATAAGTGATTTGCCAATCCCTATCAATTGCACAAAAACAATCTGTCATACTTTCGAGAATTGAAATTACCTCTTTTTGAGATTTAATCAATTTCTCCCCCGCTAATTTTTGTTCAGTGATATCCGTGTAATAAACAGACACACCAAACTTTGATGGGTATGCTGTTACTTGATACCATGTATCTTTATGTACAAAACTAGGAGTTTCAAACGTAGATGGTACACACTCAGCCACAGCCTTTTGAAAACATTGCACCGCATAGCTTCCTTGTGTCGTAGGGAACACGTCCCATAATACTTCACCTAATAGCTCCTTGCGAGTTCTCATTAGTAATTTTTCTGCCCTGTCGTTAACAAATATGAAACACCATTGATTATCTAACACATAGAAACCGTCTGACATATTTCTAATTATATCTGCAATGATTCGGTTACTCCTGGATAGTTCCTCCTCTATTTCTACTTGTTTGGTGAACTGTTTTAATTTATCTGCTTTCAACTGTAATAATTCTTGCTCAGCCGCTTTCTTTTCTGTTGTATCGTAGAAATTTTTCATCACGAGCTTTGAGCCATCAACATCGAAAAACGGCTGTATTTTGACATCGTAAATCCGATTATTGAAAATCAATTCTTTGCTGGTTAAGGGTACATCGTTTTTGAATACTGGCCCTACTAAACAATTATCACATGGACTCGTTTTATCAGCCAATTCGTAACAGAACTTACCTTCATATTTTTCCTTACCAAATACCTTAATATAATCGCGACTCGCAAAACGCACTTTATAATTTTCTTCTAGGACAATAAACGTTCCTGGAAGACTATTTAACAAGTTATCCTCTGCTCTTATCCCCAGGTAAATCCCACCTTTTAAGTCTCTTCCTCGAAAACTAGGGGACCTTCGTATATTCTCCATCAACGAAGTATTCCATAGTAATTTTATTTCTATTTCTCCTATCTTTATTGTACCTTTCAGTTCATCAGAAATTTGTCGTATTATAGTGGATTATAAACTAAATCAATGAAAATCATCGAATACTTTTTCATGCAATTTCGCTTCAAAAACCAAATGTGCCTTGGTGTGAGAATTTCTTCTCAACCAACGCATTTTGTATATGTTCAAACGAACTAGTTACGCGAGACCGCTACCTCGGCGGCCTGCGCCCCGATATGTGCAGATGCATCTTCGGAAGTCAGGGTTGCAAGGTACTTTGGCCTACCTTGTATAAACTATTGGACTTTCTTCTTATTTTTTGTCCACTTCTCAACCATAGCGTAGAACTTATCCGCATCAATTGGTTTAGACAAGTAATCATCCATTCCAGATTCAAAGCACTTTTCCATGTCTCCCTGTAATGCGTAAGCAGTCATAGCAATAATGGGTGTGTGCACACCTTTTTGGCTCTCTATCAGTCTGATTACTCCCGTCGCTTTGTACCCATCTAGAATAGGTAGCTGGACATCCATCAATACGGCATTGAACAGCTGTCGACGAAAAACATCAATGGCCTCTTTTCCGTTCTCAGCCAAAATCACCTGCCAGCCTTTTCGTCTCGATAATTTTTCAATTACCATCCTACTTATCGCGTCATCCTCAACAATTAGCACACTTAAACCATCTTCTTTTACGAGGTCTTCTTTATTTATGACTATCTTTTCGCTAGGGTTATCTGCTTCACCAGACTTTTTTAATACACAGGTGAAATAAAAGCTGCTCCCTTCGCCGTCTTTGCTTTCTGCCCATATTTCCCCCTTCATTTTTTCAACTATGCCTTTGCATATTGATAATCCAAGTCCAGTACCTCCATATTCTCTGGTTGTTGAACTATCAGCTTGATTAAAGCTCTTGAAAACATCTTCTATCTTTACTTTACTGATTCCGATTCCAGTATCTATTATTGTAAACTCCAGCTTGATTTCTCCGCTTGTTTCTTCAGTTTTCCTGACCGAAACGTCAATACTTCCTTTTTGGGTAAATTTAATCGAATTACCTAAAAGATTCGAAAGTACCTGTCTTAATCTAAAGGAGTCACCCGCAAAAATAGCTGGCATTTCATCTCTGAAAAAAACATTTAGGCTAAGTTCTTTATTTTGAGTAGAAGGCCTGAACAAAATTAAGAGATCTTGAATTAATTCATTAAGACAGAAATCATGACTCTCTAATTCCAGCTTTCCTGCTTCAATCTTTGAATAGTCAAGAATATCGTTTATGACGTTTAGAAGCGACTTAGATGATCTCATAGAAACTTCAATATAATCAGCCTGTACTTCAGTGAGTTCTGTCATTTCCAATAATTGCAGCATCCCCATGACACCATTCATCGGCGTCCGTATTTCATGGGACATATTGGCTAGAAATTGACTTTTGGCGATGTTTGCTGTTTCAGCCGCTTCTTGAAGCCGTTTACGGTTATTCAATTCTACTTCCAACAATTCATTTACTTTCTTCAATTTAGAGGTCTTGTCTCTGACAACCTCCTTAATTTTGAAAGCCATATTGGCTACCATATAAATTATGATGAGCATTAATATCATAATCAAAGAAGTTACCCACTGGAATGTCGAAAATTTCGCCTGAATTGACCGTTCCCAGCCTCCAGTCGGAACAGCACCAAATTCAAATTTATCGTCGAATAATGCAACTGTATTCAGAACTGGTTCTGTTTCAAAAACACGTTCCTGACCATAAAAGAGTCCTTGCTTGTTTCTTATAGCATAATTAACTTGATCCGAATTGTTGGTTAACTCTGCAGTCGCATAAATAGGTTTCATATCCGCTGCAATGGATACCAGTCCCCATAATTTATCTCCACTATAAACGGCTTTTCTTATAACTATTCCAAACCCGTTTTGACGCAACTCATATGGGCCGCTTATAACAGGCTTTCGTGCAGTGATCGCCCTTTGTACATCTTCTCGCACTTGAGGACGATTATCATTAATCAGGCTAAACCCGATAACCCCCTTATTGGCTTCAAACGGATATACATATCGCGTAGTCCCATCGGGGGCAATATTCAGACTTCGTATTCCATCGACATTACCATAAAGTCCCTCAGCAAAAGTTCCGTAATTTGAAAAATCCGCGTTCTCGGACAGTCTACTATTGGTATATGACTCCAACCCATATATCAAGCCAAATCTTGCCTCAATCGCATTTGAAAATAAATTCCCTTTAAGTTTTAACTCATTATTAACAATTTCTCGTTTTTCACTCAATAAGTACTGATGGAAACGTTCATTAGAAATAATCCATAACGTTGATAACAAAATGAAAGAGATTGCCAGGATCAATAAGGCTTTAGTATTGATCTTTATGAGTTTGGAATTTAAAAAATCGTAAGCGACTTGAACTATTCGCATTTTATAAGCTCCTTAATCTAACAAAGGTATTGACTGCTCCTCCTTTGCCTATTTTGCACTATATTAAATAGCTAACTCAAAGCTGTAAACAATCTCACTTGAAAATACATTTATACCATACAAGTTAGCCATCGATGGCATTTATCCTATCGACGCGGGGGGATCACCCTTCATCATCTACAAGGAGGATTACTACTGACACAGATAATTAGTATTTAAGCTTTCGTCATTCTTTCCTGATTTCCTTTAAAGATCGTCAAATTAATATATAAAAAGCAAATCAACCAGACTGTTAAAACAATCTGGCAATTCATGCGCCCTATTCTTATCTCGGCATTCTTTTGACCGAAACCAAATATACAGTAAAAATCACCAAATACACTGGCAACAATTACGTACTAAACATGTCCCAGTGGGCGTACAAGCGGACTGTAATTCAATGACATCTTCTCCCGTTGATCCAATACGTAATAAGCGCAACTTAATCACCCCTGTCACATTTATGCCTTAATACAATATGTTTTTTGCAAAGGCATCGTGTGTGAACAAGTTTGGAAGGTCAATATCATTCTCCCCCTAGACCAAAAATATTGATAGGCACAACATTATTTTTTCTGCTGTGCCTATCTTATTTAAAACTCACCCGGACACTCAACTCTATTCTAGAGACTCAACCTACCCAGCAAATCCCTTAACTATTCCAGAGCTTCTTTACCATGCCGGTACACCCTTCGCCGATCTTGTAATGAACGGGCGAGGGGATATGAGCAATTCTAAAAAGAAAGAACATTCGAGCCTACAAGGACACCAATCCTCTACCTAACTCATTTGCTACCGTCCGGACCGGACGGATCCTTTATTACTCAGCAACCGACTTCACCATGATGACCGCAGCAGCTGGAACCGCGACGAATTTTAATCCAGTTGTTCCGGAAGAGCATTCCTAATTTAACTAAGAAAGGTTCTTCGCTTCGGTGCCAATTACTGAAAATGGCCTGAATACTGGGCCGAAACTGACTTTTCTCACCATCACCGTGCCGGTGCGGTTGTTTATGGTGGTGCGAGCGTTCATGATCTTTGTCATCCATTTTTCTCACCTCGAAATCTAGCTTCCTAGAGACTCAACCCACCCAGAAAATCACTTAACTCCCACAGCACCTCTTTACTAAGCCCGGGGCACCCTTCCCGATCTGGGAATGGGCGGGCGACTGGATACATAATGTGGTACTTTGGGGCATTATCGTTCCAACTGACAAAGATAGGACTGTAACCCCCTCAAACTGCTTACTTGTTATCATTTATTCAGTTGCCATATTGAAAAATTTAAGATACTCGCAAAACTAACCCAGAGTATATATGGTGTCATTAGATACGCGGCAATTTTATCTATTTTGTAAAATTTTACAGCAGCAAGAACAATGAGACTCAGCAAAATAAGAATCCATAAAAGTGCAAACCCTCGCAACCCGAATCTAAAAAAGATTATCGTCCAGAAAAAGTTAAATGCAAGTTGTATTTCATAAAACACGAGTGCATTTTTCACCTTTGCTTTTTCAAAGCCGTGATAATATATCAAATAACTTGCGATACCCATCATCAGAAACAATATACTCCAGACAATTGGGAATACCCATCCCGGTGGACTAAATAAAGGTTGTTGCAGTTCTTTGTATTTTCCCATTGTATCTTTGGTGAGTAATGCACTCAGTATCCCAACTCCCTCAGCAATACTTACACTTATAAATACTCCAATAGTCCGCCTTTTCCATCCTGAATATTTTTTGCTCATATAGCCAACACTTCCTAATTGCAATTTTGCATGAGGGATGCTTATAGTTATCAACACTAGTATGCTCTGAATCGATTACTAATTTTAACTTTCGCCATGAATTCATAGCCACTTGGCGCGACATCCTTGTCAAAATTACAACTTGCCTCTTTACCTTTTAGTTATACCCTTATGTAATTGGTCACATCCTGCGTTTGCACATTTACAGATTCAACCCACCCAGCAAATCACTTAACTCGACCAATGCTTCTTTATAAAGCAACGGGACACCCTTCCCTTATCTGGGGGATGATCTGGGCGTGTGGATTCGAATGGACTTCGTTTTATGCAAACTCATCCCATAATCCTGTGCCTGATGATGTCCGTGTTACTTAGGCCGGAATTTTGCCTCCAGCTCCGGGGCCTTTTAGTATTAGACTGTGTCTTAACCTTTATTATATTTTACACTTGTAAAGTCTCAAGTTATATGGTACGTTATAGGTAAGCACCATCCCTTTAGCGAATCTGGTTCCAACACTCTCGCAAGACCATTTCTCTTGGTTTTCCGCAAGTAGTTAATCAGTCTCAGGTTAGGATAGTGTTTTTTGTTACCCCAGTTTGGTTATTTCAAATTAGTAGTTCTACCTGTTAGTCAAGTTAGTGTTTTCACTCCTACCGATTTAACAGTTCGATCAGGTTTTTAGTTAGGACGTGTGTCAAGTATCTTTAAAGAATTATCAGTGACAATTCCAGGGAACTCCAAATCAGGTTCGTTTACTTGTAAGGTGCTGCTTTAGGGATGGTTGCTTTAAGGGGCTGTGTTATACACAGTCCCTTACTAATTTCTCACAATACAACATTTGATGAGGAACTCATAAGATCCTCTTTAGTAAGCCGGGACACCCTTCCCCGATTTGATATGAGCGGGCGTGTGAATTTGAGATATTGAACTTTGAAACTCATTCATCTTGGAATTTTTATAAACAGTTCTTTGTTATGTAATCCCATATAAGATTCCCTTTTTCTTCACCAATTCCAAACATTGTGGACATAAATCTATAGTCAATACTCGTAATTTTTTTAATGTCTGAGGCGCGTAATGGCAATGTCATCAACTTTAAACACCCTACGAGAACCATCAAGAAAATAAGTAAGCAACTGCTCATTCCTTGCCGCAAGTTTTTTACTTAAAGCTTCAAGTGAAACATATTTGCGGTGAGGAGTGGTCTCAGCGGTCTTTTTCCATATGATTGAATCATCTCCATAATCTATAAATGGGCGTTCAACGTGATCAAGTCCGTATTTGTGAGCCTTATAGCTTTTGCCTCCGGTTTCCTTCGCCAAGACAGTCATTATTTTATCTGCCATATGTTTTCCTCCTATGATTGATTGACATAATTATAATTTTTTGACAAATAGGTGTCGAGTGAAAACTTACATTTGTAAACGTGTACACCAATATGAAACAATTTGTCAATTGTAGTGATTACAGACAAAATATATTTTACCACAGTACTTCGACATAAATCTAAATTTAACATTCAACTTGTGTTAAATGCTTCTTTATTATAGTCTATATGTCGAGTAATGGTAAGTAGAAAAGCACCTTATACATTCAACACATATTAAAAAGCACCTGCCTTCATTGAGCAGATACCCTTTAATATGAGTAGAATATTCCATTTACTTATTCATCCCAACCTCAACCGTAACCTTCTTGCCCTTTTCCCCTACCGTATAATCCTTGTGATATAGCAGTACACAGGTCTCCACGTGCGCGGAGTGCTCGATTAGTCTGAATAGCATACACGTTGAGTGCTTAAAATGACGGTTTAGCAAACACTTGACAATGTCATGATATATGCTATTCAATGGCTTAAATAACATTGGATTACGAATTGCCTGATAAGTCTATTTCAACCGAAACGGTTAAGCGGACCTCCTCACAAAAAAACAGGGTGAAATAATTACACCCCGCTTTAAATAAGTTTAATTATTCTTTTCCGTCTGGGAAAACATGCCTAGCACTTTACAGTTGACTCCAGAACTGGGTTTGCATTGTTTTGGGCATTGTTCAACTGGTGTTTCTGACAAGATTAGTAAGGCTTCACCAATATTCGACTTATCTATAACGATCTAGTCTCTTCTTCATAATATATTGAATTAACTTTGTCCTTACACCATAGTGCTCCAAAAATACCATTAATTACACTTGGAACTCCAGCTGTAATTTCAAGTACTTGAATAACTGCTTTCGCTTGAAAGTAAACACCCAGAGAGTCCAGTATATTTCTTACTCCAAGAAGTTCGCTACTATTCTCAGAATCAGGACTACCAACTACAAGTCTAACAACATTACAATTGGAATTCAAATTTTTGTGAATGTGGGAGGGCATCTCGCTGATCGATAGCTAGGTGTAAATAACAATCCATTTCGTTTGCTAAAACGTGTCGAAACGCTCCGATTCTGTTCTTGTACGGTAAATTCTTATGTTTCAAAAAAGTCTCATTCAACAGGTGGAATTCAGTGTTACCTATTAAGGTGGTAACCAGCTATAACCATGCTTATACTTCCATAAAAAGTATTTTTCGATTGCAACTTTACCAAAGCCATAAATTAGATTTGGAAAGACTATAGAAAATATTCTTGGTTTCAGAAGAGGAATGGCAAAGGCAAATACTTCCTTATTGCCAAGGTCTAATACACACAATTCTAGAAACTTAGTGATATGTTTAAGTTTTAACTGATCATTACCATTTATTAAACGTATGATATTTTCAGTTGCAATTTTAGACGACGTTATTGCTGCAAATCCAGTTTTAGCTATTCCGATAGGTACTTGGGAATTGAATGCCGATGGTAAGTCTACCGCTGTTCCTGCTCCAAAGATGTTTGAATATGTTTTGTGTTGATATCCTCCGGTTACAGGTAAAAAGGCATCATCAGTTCCTAAGCCGATTGAATTTTTTATCAAAGCAGCACCTTCGAACATAGGCATGATCATAGCAAATTTGTAAGGAATTTCTTGAGCTGTATTAAGTATAATGGTTTCATTTGTAACTATTTTTATTTCTGAATTGACAATATAGTTTATTTTAAATATGCGAAATAGGGCTTCGAAGAGAAAATTGTTTCCGGTTATGTCTCCTATTCCTAAATGACCTAGGTATGGTTCGGGAGTAATGAAAGTGATGTCCACCTTCTTTCTAATTCCTTCATTTCTACACATTTTCTCTAAGTTAAAGAGGAATTCGTAAGCTGGTGCAATACACTGCGCACCTTGTGCAGCTCCAATCACAACGGGACCGGGATTTTTGATAAAGCCTTTCAAGCGTTCACGAGTTTTCATTGCTGTCTGATAATCAATAATATATGAAATGTTGCTTTCGGGTCCCATCCCGTCCACTTGATTTAAAATCCATTGCGGGCCTGTAGCAATTATTAAATAGTCGTATGTAAATTCTTTGTTGTTACATTTGACAATTCTTTCATCCGGCAATATTTCTGTTACTTCGGCATTAATATAGTCAATATGTGTTTTAAAAGTTATTTGATCCAACGGTATAGCAATATCTTCCAAATCCCTCTTCCCAAACGGAATCCATATAATGGAGGGATAAAAATGAAAGTAGGATAATTTCGAAATCAGGATTATTCTACAAGAATAACCTAACCGCCGCTTAAGTTCTAAGGCACTTGTCAAGCCGGCAAAATTGCCGCCAATAACTATAATTTGATTCATTACTTTTCTCTCCAATGATTGCCTTAAAGCATTCTTGTTTCTATTAATAGACGATACCTAATATATTCGTTTTACTCCAGTTACTTCGGCTGTATAAGTATCTAATGCAACCAAGTCATCAGGACAGAGCTCTTTTAAAGAGCTTTTTCCTAGCCCACGCATCGCTTCTTCCATTTCTGATACCATCGATGTTAACAAATTTATTACACTTAATGCAGCCTGATCAATATTAAGTTTTGAGTTAGTAACTGGTGAGTCATAAAATACCATAGTATTTGGACTTTCCCATGGTATCACATTATGCATTTGGTTATGAGTCAAAGCCATAATGGAAATCGAACCGATATAAATTGCATCTGCACCCAAAGCCAATGCTTTAAGACAATCCCCCGGAGAAAAATATCCCCCGCTCGAAATTAAACTAATATTGTCTCGTACCCCACGTTCTCTTAGAAAACGTTCTGCACGGACCAATGCATTAAGACTGGGTATTCCGAAATCATCTTGTTTTGTCGGTGGAGTTCCGGCCGTTCCGCCTTGAGCCCCATCAAGAACAATAGCATCAAACCCCAAATCTATAGCAATAGCCAAATCTTCCTCAAGTCGTCCGGTGGCCATTAGTTTTAACGAAATAGGAATTCCGTTGGCCCTTTGACGTAGTTTAGACATAAAGGCAGGCCAATCCTCGGGCTTTTCAATCCCTGGCGGTGCGGGGAGGGCAATTGGTGGCTGGCCGGGAGCTAACCCTGCCAATTTTTGAGCTTTTCCATACATCGGCCTTAGAGAGGCAGACCCCATGTCTGCACCCTGCCCCATTTGAACTTCTAACATATCGGCAACGGTAATTTGTTGATCAGTTCGTAGACCCCAAGACCAACGTGAAATTTGTAAAATATATTTACCGGCTTCTTGTCTTTCCTCCGGCAAAAACGGTCCTTCTCCAGAACATGTGGCTGTCTGCATTGTTTTTGCAGCTCGGGCCAAACCACGCTTAGCTTCTTCACTTAGAGATAATCCGTAGGCCATTCCGGTAATCATAAGTGGAATCTTTATGGTAACCGGCTTAACTGTTTTAGTCCCAAGCGTAACTTGCATGTCAACATTAGTACTTTCTGGAAGCGAAACTTTTGCCATTATAGAGGGAGAAAACATCAGCATATCATAGCCGGCAAATTTCGTTGAAGAACCCATTGGCCGCTGAATAATCATTCCATTTTCAGCTCGCAAATTTAATTCGAGTGTTTTTGCAAACGATATACGACTTTCCGATGCATATACTTCCGCAATATTCTGGGAAAATTGATCCTTAAAAAGTCGTTCAATTAAAGTGCTAACTATTTTACCTAATATTGGTTTGGCTAATAAAATTAACAATAAAACAACAATTAACAAAAAAGAGATATTAACAAGCACTGGTAACCAGATTGGGTTATTTAATAGAGTTCTCAACTCTAAAACTCCACTTCCTCTAGAATCTCAATCTAAAATAGCATTTGTTTTATTGTGGTATTTTATACGATAACGTGTTTACTGTGATTTATTTTAAATTTCAAATAAAGTGCCACCCACCACTAATTGCCATCAGGTATTTTATTATTTCATTTTCAATTATTCGTTTCCTGCATTTCTTTTCGGTTAGCAACCATAATCCATTGTTGTAGTTGACGATATAGTGCAATCCTAAAATAGATTAATGAAAATTCCCCTATGACGATTATTTCATCTTACAGAAGACTTCCTTTCTTTAAGTAGGGGTTCTTTTACTAATAGGCGAGTGAGCTCCTCTGCCTAATAGTGAGTTCTAAGCATCCCTCCTCACTTGACATGTGCCGAGGACTTTTGTTGTTTTGCAACAGGAAATAAAAGGAATGCTACATTATTTAAATTTGGGAACATTATCTATTATCTTTAACATTAAGGAGGTTATTTTAATGGATACTCTCTCAAAGCTATGGAATGCTATAAACAAGTTTACGAAAATGAAAGATTCGATAATGGTTAGTCTGTTCGGTGGATTAATGGGTACATTAGTAATGGAATTGTCAAACTTGATATTATGGAGAACTAAAAAAACCGAACTACTTCAAGGACACATGGCAGGGTCGATGTTTATGCGGGCATTTAGAACGAACCAGACGAGAAATTTCGTACTTGGCGAAATCCTACACATGGCTACTGGAGCAACGCTGGGGATTCCTGTGTTCCAATTGCTGAAACGAACTGGAAAAGACCATCATCTTATCAAAGGCGCCTTTGTCGGGATGGCTGCCTGGGGTGGATTATATAACTTTGGAAAGCGATTTGGCATGTTCACAGCAAAGCCCCATATGACCAAAACTTTCTATTCTGCTCTGTTCAACCACATTCTATATGGTATAACTTCGGCACAAGCAATCGTGACATTAGCTGACCCATCCCTATTATCACAACAAAATCGACCGGCTGTGGCACAGAACTCGCACACTGAAAGACGAACAGACAATACTATCTGGCAAAATGATTCTACTCAAAATATTGAACCTTCAATTGGGTTGCAGCAATAAAACTAGTACGAATAAATGTTTATTTGGTGAATGTGTTTAAGCAAGAGCGTATTAAAACGCTCTTTCTTTTTTGATTTTTCAAAACATGCAGAATGTTTGGTGAGTGTGAGCGTTCTTTCTGTATCCCTACCTCAATGAAACTTCCCCTGGTGCCTCATCTTTAATAGCATTGTTAATTTACCCCAAAATTTCCCTCACCTCAACTCCGACCTTGAAAAGAAACTCAACCTCGACCATTGACCGCACCTTTACCTTTTCTACCACCCTGCGAAATATTACCTCATCAAACTTGCTAATCTCATTTTCCTGCGCAGTCAGATAATCCTGCAATTCTTGAACATATTTCACCCGTAATGTTCGCTCGGTTTGTAGGCCTTTTATCCTTTGAATACGATCACGCATCAAATCTATTTCTCTTGCCAGGGTTGAATACTCATTCTCATCGAATCCCGCCTTAGTCAAGCTGATCATTTCTTTTTGAAGTTCCTCAAGACGAGCGCCAAGCTGCTCAAGCGTATATTCTTCCGCTATCTTTTCGAGTTCTTTACTGCCAATGAGCCTGTTCATAACCCGTAAAAAAGCCTGTTCTAAAGCCTTCTCCTTGACTGTTTTCATATTACAAGCTTCGTTTCCACCCATTTGATGGTTGATACATATCCACACGATCTGCTGATTTTTACCCTTACCCCATTTGGTACGTCGAAATTTGCTACCGCAGTTTTGGCAGAACAGTTTCCCTGAAAAGGCATAGTCACTCGTAAACTTGCTCTTACCTGTTTTGGAATAGCCGCGCATATTTGCCCGTCTTTCAAATTCGATCTGTACCGCGGCGAACTCCTCCTTGGATACAATTGGAGGATGACTGTTCTCGACATAATATTGTGCGGCTTGCCCATTATTTTTGACCCTCTTCTTGGTTAGGAAATCCACTGTGAAAGTCTTTTGAAGAAGTGCTTCGCCCATATATTTTTCGTTCTTTAAAATCTTATTGACAGTGCTATCATACCATCGAGACCCGCCCGAGCCTGTGATTATCCCATCCCTCTGCAAATTGGTTGCTATTTTATAGGGACTCTTCCCCTCCATAAACTCTCTATAAATCCTTTTAATTATTTCAGCCTGCTCCGGCACAATAATCAATTCACCATTATCGTCTTTCGTATAGCCGAGAAATCTATTGTGATTTACAATGACCTTCCCCTCCTGAAAACGGTAGGCAATCCCCATCCGAGTGATTTGTGATATATTTGAACTCTCCTCTTGTGCCAAACTCTCAAGCAAAGTGATTAGAAACTCGCCCTTGGAATCAAGAGTATTCACGTTCTCTTTTTCAAAAAATATGGTGATTCCCTTTTCCTTGAGCTGGCGTACATATTGCAAAGTATCGAGCGTATTCCTGGCAAATCGACTGATAGATTTGGTGATCACCATGTCGATTTTGCCCGCCATGCAGTCATCGATCATTCGGTTGAACTCCACACGTTTCTTTGTGTTGGTGCCACTGATGCCTTCGTCGGCAAAGATTCCACCGAAGTCCCACTCTTGATTCCGTTTAATATAGTCTGTGTAATGCGACACCTGTGCCTCGTAACTCGATAACTGCTCTTCATTATCGGTGGAAACTCTGCAATACGCGCAAACCCTAAGTTTTGCTGTTGCCTCAAGTCCCTGTAATTCTTGTCTTGGTTTTGCTGGGATCACTGTCACATTTGCCATTTTTAAAGAACCTCCTTAAAATAAATCACGGCCTCGTTTTAAGGTGTAATGTTCCTCAAAACGAAGGCCGTTTTTCAAATGAAACTCCAAAGTAGTGCGTTCTTTGACTATGATCTTATCAATGATTGCGGTGTAAAAATATTCACTAAACGCCAAGAGGTTACCACCCTGTGAATCTAGAATAGCTGCAAGTTCTAAGGTTCTGGCGATGCGAGTGTCTTGTTTAGCCATTTCTGCCATCCAAATAGACCGTTCTATTTGAAGCTGGACCAACTTACACACCAGTTCCTCGTGTTCGGTTTTCAAGACGGCGTACCCTTTTCTTTCTATAAAAAAGAGCGCTCGTTCTTGCTGGATCAGGCTCTCAATCTCCTCATCCAACTTCACAATGCGCTCTTGATCAATCTCCGTAAATTTTTCTCTTTCCAACTTCGCCTTATAATCCCCCAGCAACGCAACCCGATCCGTATAAAGCCGATTGAACACCCTCATAAACAGTCCTTTTATGGTCTCTTCTTTGACCCTACCTACATTACATGAAATTTTTCCTTCTATTATATAGGCACTACAAACCCAACAAACTGATTCCGCAACATTGCCGCAATTATCTATATGCCGTTTGTAGGTTTTTCCACATTGCCCACATTCGATGGTTCCAGTCAACGCGTATCGTTTCAGATATTTTTCTCGGTTTCCCTCAATATTCCCTTTGAATCTCGCCCTCTCCACCATCAATTCCTGTGCTTTCTTAAAATCCTTCCGGCTGATAATGGCTTGAGGGGTATTCTTCACATAGTACATCGGCACTTCGCCTTTGTTTCGCTTTTTCTTAAAATCTTTAGTGATCGTTTTCTGTAGGAGCATATCTCCTATATACTTCTCGTTTTTGATAATATCTCGAATAGTTGAAAATGCCCATTTGGTGTTGCCGGATATATTATTAGCATCTAATCCTTTGGCAATCCGTGAAATGCCCAATCCCGAAAGGTAGTCCTTGAATATTCGCCTTACTATGGCGGCTTGCTCTTCATTAATAATCAACTCACCATTTTTGTCTTTGTCATATCCCAAAAACCGTGTTGTATTGATCTTTAGCTTACCCTGTTTAAACCGACGTTGGTAGGCCCAGCGCATGTTTTGAGATATAGAAACCAGTTCTTCCTCAGCAACCGAGCTCAAAATGGAAAGCATGAGCTCGCTTTCGGCTGTCAACGTATCGATTGACTCCTTCTCAAAGTAAATTTCAATACCTAGTAACTTAAGTTTACGCACGGTTTCTAAACAATCGGCGGTGTTCCGGGCGAAGCGGCTAATGGACTTCGTGATGATGAGGTCAAATTTCTTATTTTCAGCATCCTTGACCATCCGCATGAACTCTGGTCGTTTTGCAGCGTTTTTGCCGGATAGGGCCTCATCTGCGTAAATTCCTGCAAAGTTCCAAGCGGGATTGTTCTTAATATAGGCGGTATAATGCTCCACCTGTGCCGAGAAGCTATTTCGCTGTTCAGCCTGATCCGTGGAAACCCGGCAGTAACTGCAAACTCTAAGTTTCTTTTCTTCAAGGAATGCTGCTTGAATCGTTCGTATATTTTTCATGTGGCTCCTTTCCGTCACTGTCGCCGTATATTAGCGAAGGTATGCTGAAACATATTGCTAGTAAAAAACCATCACTACCCCCAGCAGACTGTCCAGGTGTAGTGATGATAGCTCTGTCTTGCCTAACTAGCAAGTTAATTCGATTTTGTAAATATTTTGAGATTTTCCTTATCAATGGCCTCGAATTTAACCTTTTGAAATGAGCCCTTTTTGGAGCAGGCCTGATATGGAACTGTATGACGAATGTTATGCGGTAGGTAAAAATATTTCACTTTCAAATTATCTCTCGAAAGAAGAAAAAAATGAGATTGAAATAGCTGCAACATAAAATGATGGAACGTGATGGGGAGGTCTGGGAAAAAATCTTAATCAAAGAAGGATAAACATGGATAACTAATAATCCCGAACGAGAACAGTTAATCAAGCTGCAAAGAAGGTGATAAGCTTTGACTACGGTACTTAACTTGATACACGACATCGTTGTGTTGCTGGGTCTTATCGGCCTTTTCTGGTTGGTCTGGATGTTCTATGACACCTCCAAACGAGTTGGTTATGACAAGAATGGAAATCAAGTAGTTTGGAAGCGGCAGTATTGGAAGGAGCATAAAGGTGAATTGAAAGCACTTACCGAGCGGGCAATCCAAGATCGGATTAGCAAAGAAAGAATCTAGATGGTGTTAATCTCTGCCTATCCAGTATTACAAAATAAAGGTTCAACGAATATTTGTCATAATACACCATCCTGTTATTTCCCGATAAAATATATATTTATAAACTAAAAGCCGAGGGCATGGACTAATCAAGTCTCGTCTTTATTAAGAGTCCTCCCTCCGTATCAAAATGCGGCAGGAGGTTTTTTTTACTTTACGCTGGTTTTATCGAACTCAATAAGCCATTCTTCACACGGATACATGCAATAAGACTTTCACTTACATTCGACACTGAATAGGTCTTTCATCTTATTGCCCCGATGTTGGTACAAAAGCCAGAGCAAGCTGGGTTGCTAAGCCACAGCCCTATAATTGTGCAAGATGCGCCTCAGAAATGCTAGCAAAACACTCCAAATTACTGGCCCGATCCTGATCATCCCAATGGAGAAGTTTAAGTTGTGCAACAGTTGCTATGGTCTAGTAGCTTTAATAGATGATAAGCAGTCATGAGAATAGTGGGTAAACACTGGTCCACCAACAGTCGTTGCTTTCATGAGAGGACAATTGATAATTATTCTCATCGTTGAGCAAACAAATAAGCCTATCATTAACCGATAGGCTTATTTGCTGTATATTTATGCATTACCAAATCCCACGACAACACCATTCAACAAGCCTCCGGGTGTTACCCTTTGGCGCGTTTATTTTTGGAGTTAAGATCGGACAGATCTACAAACTCCAATTCTCTCACTGTTTGGCATCTTACAGATAACCACCTCACCTCGATTAATGGTTTGGCTGTAGTAGAGGCCAAAGGTCTTTTAACACTATACATTTTGTAAATTTTGAAACCCTTTTCCTAAAACCTCATGCGCCTCACTAACAATTATAAAGGAATCAGGATGATTCTTCTTTATATACGTTCTAAGTTTTATTAGCTGTGTTCGATCCATAACAGAATAAATCACAGAACTTCTATTACCAGTGAACCCACCTTGTCCTTCAAAGGCTGTGCATCCCCTGTCTATTTCATTTATAATATATTTTTGAATGTGCGCACTGTTATTTGAAAACACCATCACAGCCTTCACAGAAGTAAATCCTTCAATAACCTTATCAATTAACATTCCATTTAAAAAAACGCAAACTACGGAATATAATGCTGTTGCAATGCCAAAAGTTATACCAGTAAGGATAACTACAAAAATGTCTACAGTTTGCAAAGATTTCCCCAAGTCTAAATGAAAAAACTTATTTAATATTTTTGCAATTATATCTGTTCCTCCAGTGGATGCATTTTGAGAAAAAACTATCCCTAGACCTGTGCCTATTAATAGTGTACCAATTATTGCGGAGAGCAACACATCATTTGTAAGACCATGCGGTTTAAGAATCGTTTCTATCAGCCAAATTGTTCCAGAAACACCGAAGCTTGCATATATCGTTTTGGCTCCAAAATTACCGCCTATAAATACAAATCCAATAATGAATAAAAGAACATTCATCACCATCATCAACATACCTATCGGTAAAGAAGGCATGTGATAGTTTAAAACAATAGCTATACCGGTTATCCCACCTCCGGTAATATGAACTGGTACATAAAAATACTCCACTCCGATACTGACCAAAAGGAATCCTAAAGTTATTATCAAAAATTCTTTTATTTCCTCTTTCATAATGTAAATTACCTTACCTTGTTTTTTATAGACATTATAACACGATCTGACTTTAAATAAGAAACAGATTGCTTTTGCGACAATCGCCTTCAAAGCCGCTGGGTGTGTCGTTAGATGGGTTTGTTTTTGGTGTTAGCAGCAAAACAAAGTCTTCATGATGACTCAAAAATCAGTTCCTTAATTTACCAGCATATTATAACGTTCAAATGAGCATTCTATGATCATAAGGGTACGTAATGGTTGAGTCAAGATGTATATATGCTCATTACCGGGTGTATATGGGTCGGCCAAAGATTATATGCAGGTGGTAATACGCTTGTCTATGGTCGGAGGGAAGATCTTTTATGGTGGGGAAAGGCTTTATTTCAGTCTAGCGATTGTCTTATGGTTCCAACTTATTATAAAGGGTCGAGCTAAGATTTTACTGGGTGTTGAGTTTCTTACCCAACCATATGTCACTAGATATATGCATGTGTAAGAATTCCGGTTATATGCAGCCGAGAGGTTGTTTATAGCTGGGTAGATATCTTGTAAGGTTGAACGAATCATCAATATGGGTGGTAACCTGCTTGATTATGGTCGGAAGATCCTAGTTAGGTAATCAGCGATCTTTATTGGTGTTAGGTAAGATCATTACGTGCTCTTATTTATTTATAAATTAACCTTCTAAGCTGTTAGAGATTTTTCTAGCAGCTTTTTGTTTGACTTAATCTACTTAAAGAAGTCAATCGAGGTAATTTACAAAGGTTAGCCCTTGGCCATTAGACAGACCAAGGGCCTTTCTTTTTTACCACCAGTGATGATGGCCCCATCCATATGAAGGAATGATAACTATAGGCTGATGAGGATGCCCCCAATAGCCGGGATACCCCATACCGTGTCCATAATATCCACCATGCCCCCAGTATCCTGGGTGCCCATATCCTACTCCATAACGATACATAATGATTTCAGCTCCCTTTGCCGCTTATTATTACTCCATAATATGGAAGATAAAGTTTGTCATGTGCTTGGTTAATAGCCCTACTTCCGTTGATTATTTCACTAATTTTTCCTTTATTAAATATTCAGCCATTGCCGCATTCCCCTTATTCAGTAACCAGCCTGGTGTGTAAGAAGAAGCTAAACTCCGAGTTTCCACTCATGGTTTAGGTTCTTCTTCAAAGAATTTTACTCATACGACGTTCTTGTGAGACAAATTCCGTATTTCCATTTTATTCATATTGTATATTATCTCTGGTAAAGGAGGAAACACAAATGGCATTTGGTAACGTTGATGGAGCAGCTTGCGGTTGTGGATGTGACCACGGAAAAGGCTTTGGTGCAGGAATCGCTGCAGTTGTAATTATAATTCTTCTTCTGATCGCAATGGGTATCGTATTCTAAATTAATATATATTCGAAAGTTACTTCTCGGAGGTGATTTCATATGTACGGGTATGGAGCTAGCTGCGCCGGTCACGGTGTTGGTGTAGGAGTTATCGCTGTTGCTATTTTGATCTTAATTGCCTTAGGCGTTATATTCTAAATCGTCTAACAAAGTAGAATAAAGGAGGTCGAAATTATGTTTGGAGCAGGTGTAGGTGGATCCGGTGTTGGCGCAGGAATCGCAATTGTTGTCGTAATTATTCTTCTGTTAATCGCAATGGGAATCGTATTCTAAATTAGAAAGGTGGATCTCTTATGTACGGAATGAATCAAGGAATGGGTTATGGTGGAATGAGCGGAGCTACCATGAGTGGAGTCGGCATGAGTCAAGGAATGAACCAAGGCGGAATGGTTCACGGTCAAATGGGCGGATCATGTTATCACCCCCCTGTATGTTGCCCTCCTCTTGCGGTACCAGCAGCGCCCATTGGCGTTGGTGCGGGTGTCGGTGTCGGTATCATTGCAGTTGCAATTCTGATTCTTATCGCTTTAGGCGTGATCTTCTAGAACCCTTATCAATTAATTAATAAAGGAGGTGCTCACAATGCCATTTGGATTTCGCCCAGGATTCGGCGGATTTGGTCGCCCAGGTTTTGGTGGTTTTCGACCCGGATTCGGCGCTCGCGGATTCTTTCCTGGTTTTCTGTTTGGATCGTTGCTTGGTAGCGCGGTAGCTCCTCAGTATTATTATCCACCATATCCTTACGGGGACCCTTATTATTCTTATTACCCATATTAACCGAGAATCAAAACAAAGGAATTGTCTTAAAAATTGGAGTTCTTTGTTTTGTAGTAACAAAGAACTCCAATTTTTAGATATGCAATCTACTTTTGTATATGCTCATCATCGGGTGTATATGGGTCGGCCAAAGATTATATGCAGGTGGTAAAACGCTTGTCTATGGTCGGAGGGAAGATCTTTTAGTGGTTAGGAAAAGCTTTACTGCAGTCTATTTCCGATTGCTTTGAGGTTCCAACTTATCGTAAAGGGTCGAGCTAAGATTTTGCTGGGTGTTGAGTTTTCTTACCCAACCATATGTCTGTAGATGTATGCATGTGTAAGAGAGTCGGTTATCTACAGCCGAAAGGTTGTATGTAGCTGTGCAGATATCTTGTGAGGTCGAACGATTCATTAATAGGGGTTGTGATTTGCTTTATCATGGTCGCAATATCATGACTAGGTGATAAGGGATCTATATTGGTGTTAGGTAAGATCATTACGTGCTCTTATATAAAAACCTCAAAAACTGCTTAAGATAGCGGATTTTGAGGTTTTTGTTTAATTCTCTTATACATTTACAGTTGCCTCTCAGTCTGCTGACTTCAAACAGGCGGACTTAATATTGTTGATCACCACTTGTGAAGCATTCAGAATGGGGAAATTCTAGTGGAAACCCAATCCACCACACCATTCAAAGCCGCCGGGTGCTTGGACTTCTTTATTAGTAGCGGCAGAACGAATGTGCAAATATATAGGTTCAATAAGCTATTAAGTTCAAACAGGCGCCTTATTGTTTGTATGACCACCTAAATCGTATATAGGCAAAATTCGGTCTTATGAAATATTATAAGATCTATGACTCTAGTTTCTGGGTTCTTACAAAATTCCCTATTTTTCCATCGGATACTACCACATGTTTGATCAGCCAAGCTAATAATGTGCTAGCATATTTTTGTACCAGAACCTCATTATAACCTTCATCGTTAAATCGATCTATAAATATACAAATATCATGCTTAAATTGATCATGAATTTCCTTATGGATTATTAGTTCTGGATAATTAATTTCATTTTGATAGGCTTCTTCATCATCAAAATGAATAACAACATAGCTTTGCATAAATTCTAAGGTTTCTTTTACCTTTTGTACTTTATCTTCCCATTGACCCTCATTTCGGAGTAAAAAAATAAACTCTGAAACTCGGCGAAAAAGTTCTTCATGTTGTTCATCAATCTTGTCAACTCCGATTTTATACTTATTCTTCCACAATATGTTTCAGCCCCCTTACTTCTAGATTTAATTTGTCAGATTAGAAATTCTACAAAAGCTCCTCAGTTCCTGCTAATGTTTTGCAGTTTTCGAAGGGAAACAAAAAGACGCTTATAAGTAAGCGTCCAGAATTTTCACTAAACTGCCATTGTTTTTTTCTACTCTAATTCTAGAGATTCAACCCACCCGGCAAATCACGTAACCGCCACAGTTCTTCTTTGCCAAGCCGGGACACCCTTCCCCGATCCGGGAATGGGGTGGGCGAGGGGATAGGAAATGGGGTACTTCAGGATAAAATACTCAGCGCTGGGCTAAGAAGGCACAGTTACACGCGAATAAGTATTATCTTAGAAAAATATCATACTAAAATAGGTTATGGCATTGGCGCCGTTGTTGTATTTGATATTGCAGAGAGGTGCTTGCTGAATAACCATAATCCCAAAACTCTCGGTCGCAGGAAACATGCGGTTCGGAAATCTACATGGTTTTTCTGGATAAGTACATCTTTCGCATAGATTACATCCTTCAGTAGATAGTATGAGGCTTTCTTTGAATTCATCTCTGAAAATTCGTGCTACTTTCTCGGTGATTGATTCATGTAATAGACGGGTTTCACCCCATTCAGCAACATCATACTTCTTTTTAAGTTTTGCTAATGAAGTAAACATGAAAGCATTTTCAAAATCATTACATCTATTTTTACACTCTTCAACAGTTCCAACAGCAGGAGGACAAGCCCATGAAGTGCCATACATACCACAGACGTTTTTTTTGCATAACATTCTTACCTCATCCGAAAAGATTACTGTATTGGATTTCATAAAAGCATATTCGTGAATGTTAAGATTATCTTTTTCTTGAGAAATTATCTCTTCAATTCTGGACATTCGCACCCTCCATTCATTGGTCGTATAGGTGTTCTCTTCGTTATCATCCCCACCCAGCAAATTACCTAACTACCACCCCAGTGCCGCTTTACTAAGTCAGTGCGCCCTTCCCCTAATCTGGGAATGAGCTGGGCGACTTATTTCCTGCATTCCCGGAAATATATAACGAGGAAAGAATCCAGCATTTACAAGGGTTGTAGCCGTTCTCGTTACAATAATCCGGGAAGGCAGGTTATTTACCTCATTACAAAATCATACTTCTGGATGAAATATTCAACTATGTTATAAATAGCAAGTAAACTATATAATATTCGCCCACCACAGCAACCTGATAACTCTCGATCGGCTTTTAAAATCACTTTTGGCGGCATACCTAATCTTCAAATATATAGCAGTCGATCATCATTGATATTTCGATTATTCATATAAATTTCCTCTAAAGCGCCTGTTATTACAAAACTTCCAAGACCCAAACCAAAACCTGAGATGATATTATAATTCTTCTGAAGCAACACCCGTTCAATAAAAACGATCTAGCTAAATATATTCCCGCAAACAATCTGTCACCATAAAAAGAACATACACCTTCTCAAGCCCTTGCTTCAAGGCTTTCATTTACCTCGAATAGCAATATTAAGCACTCCACGTGCCCTGTCACTCCAATAAAGCTATATTGCTTATAGTCATATTAAAATTACCTAGGTGCCCTATCTCTGAGAAAAAACCTCCTGATTAAAGTTTGAAGCACACGTAACGGGGCGGAAAGAGCTTTTCTTCCGTCCCAATGAAGAACGCTTATTTGAGGATATTGAGAAGCAGCATAAAAGTTGTAAAGCAGTTAGTCCATCAGGTGCTCCTTTAACATAGAAACATTGTAAAGTAAAAAATTCACAAAAGTTGGCATATACCATTATTATCCTCAACCGCTGGCTGGCTAGAAAGGACCCCCGAAAAAACTTAGTGGAAACAATGCAATTACTTAATTAGCGATCGAGTCATTATATTCCATATCTGGAATAGGAAAGAGTATCGAGAAGGTCGTCCCACTGGTACTAGAATCAATATGAATCTTGGCGTTATGAGATTCTGCGATTTTGTAACATGTTGCTAGGCCCAATCCAGTTCCACTATCTTTAGTCGTAAAGAATGGTGTACCTACCTTACTAATATGTTCTGGTAGAATACCACCCCCCTCATCCGCGATTGTAAGCACTACCTCGCCATCCAATAATGAACTTTTAACTGTGAGGCAACCTCTTTCCTCCATTGCTTCAAGTCCATTTCGGGTTAAATTGAGAATCAGTTGGGAGATTTCTTTTGCATTTAATTCAAGATTGGGAATATCCTCAGGGATGAAATTGATTTGCTTATTTTGGGTAAACGTATCTGCTTCTAAAAGAGGATATAAATGATTGAGAATGTCATTAAGGTTTTGGGATTCCAGTGCCGATTGTTTTGTTTGAGCCAAGGAGAGAAATTCTGAAATAATCGAGTTTGCTCGATCAATCTCCGAAATCATCAGATCGAAGGTGGACTTCTTAGCTTCATACTCAGGTTTTGCTCCTAACAGTTGGAGATAACCACGCACCGTAGTCATGGGGTTCCTTATTTCATGTCCAATTCCGGCAGCCAATTGTCCTACAAGGTTGAGACGATCTAGTCTAGCAATTTCAATTTCGGCTTTCTTACGGCTGGTAATATCCCGGAAATAGCATGTCATCCCAGTTTCTGTTGGATAAGCACTGACCTCTAACCATTTATTACCTAAATCGCCAGCGAGGATTTCAAAATTAGCCACCCTCTTTTCGCCCATTACTTCATGATAGTGTTTTAAGGCGGTATCATTCAAAATTATTACATCAGTGAGATCAGTGATTTTCTTGCCCAACAGCTCATCACGAGATTTTCCGGCAGTTATTTCTCCTGCGCGATTAATATATGTACAATGC
>Ga0209123_1001013_pt1 | contig 30371 bp, 23 predicted proteins | sample BarGraIncu00431A_FD_184500 | JGI IMG/M metagenome (GOLD analysis project Ga0209123, IMG submission 184500) | Arctic peat soil microbial communities from Barrow, Alaska, USA - Barrow Graham LP Incubations 004-31A (SPAdes) (version 2) | ecosystem: Environmental > Terrestrial > Soil > Wetlands >... | reverse complement strand
CCGATCTAATACAGAGACGCGCTTCACAGTGGCTTTTCCTATACGATAGACGCTGCTCAACTAACTGCTGGAAAGCACATTGTAAGAGTTGCTGCCATCAGTAATGACGGCAATGTACAGTGGACGGAAAGAGAATTCATGGTCGGATAGAAAATGCAAATTCTCTGAAATAGCCGAAAATTGAGGCTGGATAAACCAGATTATTTTTGTGTTATACTCTATCGTTAGCAGTATGTAAGATTATTTACAGAAATGTAATTTTCCACTGCAAGTCTTTCGGAAACAATGTGTGGTAAAATAAACGACTCAAGAAAGCAATATATTCGGAATTATTACAAAAGAGGAATAATATGAAAATTCAAATTAAACACTTCGCTATAACGATTGCGACAGTACTGCTTTGCGCAGTTGCGTCATTCGCTTCTGTAGTTGCGGTGTCGACAATGCCATCAGCGGGTACAGCAAACCTTAAAGTTGTTGATATTTCTCAATGGAATGATTCCATTACTAGCGCAGATGATAATATTAATTTTGCTTTGTTGAAGACCCAAGTGGACGCTGTATATATCAGGGCTTATGGCAACAGCAACGGAGTTTCGTATATCGATAAACAAGCTGCATCATATGCAAAATCATCACAAGACGCCAACCTACTCTATGGCTTTTATTATTATTATATTCCAAAGGCTGACATCGCTGATGCGAAGCTGCAGGCACAGGCATATTATAATTTTGTAAAGAACTATGCATATAGCTGCGTTCCTGTGCTTGATGTCGAAGATAACTCTAACAATCTAACAAAAGCAGAATTGGCTGCTTCTGTACAAGCCTTTGCTGATCAGTTCAAGGCGCTGAGCGGATTTAGCCTCATGATTTATAGCTATCCGGATTTTATGGTACATAACTTCGACCCGGCCCAAAACTGGACTCGCTACAAACTTTGGATCGCCCACTATAACGTTTCTGCTCCAATGGAAGGTATATCATCAACATGGATGCCTTCAAGTAAATGGTGCTGGGAACGTTGGGACATGTGGCAATATACATCAACCGGCAGTCTTTCTTCTATACCAAGTTCATCAGGAGGGTATCTTGATATTAGTCGTGCAACTGATAATATCCTGCTCAGTACACCGACTGCTGTTGCGAATGTTGAATCGCCCGTATCGACAGGGGTGAATGGTGGGGATATCCTCATAAAAGGGTGGGCATTAAGCCATTCAGGAATTTCACGTGTTGATATATATGCTGATGATTTTCGCGGAATAGCATCGATAACAAATATATATGAGAGGTTAGATGTTCAGCAGGTAATAAATAGTAATGGACGTTACAATGATGGACTTCACAGTGGATTTGAGTACCTTTTAGATGCAAGTTTCTTCGAAGTCGGAGAGCATACACTTAAAATAGCTGTAATTAATCGTAATGGTACGGTTGACTGGTATGACTATAAATTTACGGTCGGTCCGGAAGCGTCGATGAATATAGAAGCACCTTCTATATCACAGATAAACACGGGAGATATAATCGTAAGCGGGTGGGCAGTCAGTCATGCAGGCATTTCCCGGGTAGACATCTATTTAGACAATTATCAAGGTCTTGGAACTGCTCAAAGAATTGACAGAAGTGATGTAAACAGCATCATAAATGCCCAGGGAGGGTATAAAGATGCGCTTCATAGTGGGTTTTCTTATACAATAGATACGAGTAGGATTTCCGCCGGAAAGCACATAGTAAGAACTGCAGCTATCAGTAATGATGGATCTGTGCAGTGGACAGCCAGAGAATTTATTGTTGGTCCTAAGGAATAGCTTCCATATGAAGATTAAAATATTCAAATAAATCATATCACAATAATTGATTGAGATATGATTGTGCATTGATATGATTCGAAAAATTGAAGTTGAAATATTTTCGGTATTGGAATATAATAAATTACATATTTTATAAATTGGAATTGGAGATTGTATGGCTAAACCAATGAAATTCAAAAGTCTAACTGAGAAACCGTTAGCTGTTTTTGACTGGGTGGTTTTTGCTTTTTTTGCCTTGCTCTGTTTTTTTTCTTTTGAACAGGGAGGAGATATTCTGCACACTGGCGGGTCATCATTTGCATACCTTAATGGTCATATATTGGATTTTTATGAATATAATACTCATTTTGTTGGCGCAAATAACTATATGCCCAGTTCCTATATCTTGTTTGCAATTTGGAATATACCCATCAAGTTGCTAGGCATTATAACGGTACCGACAGTATATAATACTCCTCTTGTAGTTGAAATGTGGTATAAATTATTACCGACGCTTTTCTACATGGCATCTTCTTATGTCATGTACTTAATTGCAGTTACGGTCGGAATGGGCAACAAAAAAGCTAAGCTGTGCGCTTATGCTTTTCTTACAATGCCGATTGGTTTCTTCAGCCAATTTATATTTGGACAGTATGACAGTTTTACTGTTTTCTTCATGCTTCTCGGGCTGCTGTTCTTTTTCCGAAAAGATTGGATTAAGTTTTCGATATTTTTCGGAATTTCACTAACTTTCAAATATTTTCCGCTCATGGTGTTTATTCCACTGCTTTTGCTGTGCGAAAAGAGAATTTTACACATAATTAAATATTGCCTTATCGTCATATTACCACTTGCACTGGAAATACTTGTCTACTATCCTTCCAGTGCCTTTCGCAGCGGAGTTTTCGGATTTGGCGCATCTGGCTATATTTTCTCGGTTGCATTTACTACGCAGTATTTTTCTATAAGTGTTTTTATCGTTTTATGGATTGTTCTTGCAGCCGCTGCCTACTTTCAGGACGCTCTCACAGATGCTGCTGTCTTGAAGTGGTCTCTTTTCTACGGCAACATTGTAACGTTTCTGCTATTTGGATTGTCGATGTGGCACCCGCAGTGGCTTCTGTTTGCGGTTCCTTTTTGGATACTTGGATCATTCATTTCGAAAAAATTTGATATTTTTATGATTTTAGAAACGTTAATGATGTTATTTTTCATTCTGTTTACAGTAAATTTCTGGATCAATCATGTTGATCAGCAGATGTTTAGCTGGGGAATTTTTCGCGGGTTATTGGATGGGCGAATTAATTCATTTATGACTATTCGGGAGATATACCGCATCCATGATATAAATCTACTATATTCAATTCTTTCGGGATTACTCCTTGTAAATGCAATATTCAAACATCCTAAATTTTGTTCTGAGATTGTATCAGAACCAGTTGACCAACACTGGGGCTGGACACGATTCAGATTTTTGGGTGGAATATCTATATTTCTTGTGCCAGCATTTATTTGCTTTTTTATAGCCCTCAAATCACCTTATTTGATATACGATACAGGTTCGTCAGCAGCAGGTGTGACAGGAGTGATTGTTCCGGAGAAGGCTGTTGCACAAGTATACACTGCTAAATCAAAATCGATCTCATGTATTCAAGTTGATGTAGGGACATATGCCAGAAAAAATGATACAAGTATTACTTTAAACATCATTGATGCAGAATCGAAAAAAACGTTATCTTCTACGGAAATTGATACAAGTAAATTTGTTGACAATTCATATAATTTAATTAAATTTGATCCCGTTACTACAGAAGTTGGCAAAAATTATATTTTCGAGTTTTCGTCCGATAATGCAGTGGAGAGCGATGGAATTACTATTTATTATTCGAATACAGATTCTTCTGATGGAAATGGGTATGCATTAGTAAGTGGTGTGAAGCAAACATATGATTTGTGCATCAAAGTATTTGGAGAAAAATAAAATAAGTATTTGAAATCTCGGATTATAAATATTTCTACAAACTTCTTTTGATGCTCTAATGTGTGCAAAAAATCAAAATTATGGCAATTTCAATAATTACGTTATTGCTAGAAATTGATTACTAAAAGTGGCTTAAGCTAGCATTGCCTTGTAAAAATCCTTGGTTTCGTGTATCATTGATTAGATGATTTATTTAATGATAAACTGAAAAGCAAATGTATTATCGGCGTCTTTGTACAGTAGAATGCAGTATGTTATTCTCAGCTTTTTGACAGTAACTGCAGATTTGCCTTAATATTAGTTTGAGTGATCTATCAATTGATTACAACGACTATATATTCATGACGAAAATTCTTGCGATGAAGAATTGTGATTTGGGAGGTATTTGTATGAAAGGTATAATTCTTGCCGGCGGTGCCGGAACACGCTTATATCCACTTACTATGGTAACAAGTAAGCAACTCCTTCCCGTTTATGATAAACCTATGATTTATTATCCGCTATCAACATTGATGCTAGCTGGAATACAGGACATTCTGATTATTTCTACTCCAGAAGATACCCCGCGTTTTGAAGCTCTTTTGGGAAGTGGCGAACAGTTTGGCATTCATCTGCAATATGCTGTTCAGCCAACACCGGATGGACTCGCTCAGGCCTTTATCATCGGTGCAGATTTTATTGGTGATGATGATGTAGCTATGATTTTGGGTGATAATATTTTTTACGGTAACGGATTTTCGAAATTGCTTATGGATGCTGCTGCTAACAAGGGACGTGCAACGGTTTTTGGTTACTATGTTGAGGATCCTGAACGATTCGGCGTTGTTCAGTTTGATTCTGATGGAAAGGTTCTTTCAGTCGAAGAAAAACCCGAAAACCCCAAATCCAACTATGCAATTACGGGACTCTACTTTTATGATAACAGTGTTGTTGAGGTTGCCAGCAATCTTAAACCAAGTGCAAGAGGTGAGTTAGAAATTACTGACTTAAATCGTGTCTTTCTTGAAAAAGGAAAACTCGATGTTAAACTAATGGGGCGCGGGTATGCATGGCTTGACACAGGAACGATCGAAAGTCTGCTTGATGCAGCTGACTTTATCTGCATGCTTGAAAAACGACAGGGAATCAAGATTTCTGCCCCAGAGGAAATATCTTTCCGCAAAGGATGGATAAGCAGGGAAAAACTTCTTGAATCTGCTGTGAAATATGGAAAATCTCCATATGGCAGTCATCTTCGCAAGGTTGCTGAGAATGTTATCCGTGAATTGCATTAATCGAACATTTGTTGTATCATTTGTTGGGTCATTATCGGATTGGAGTTAACGAATGAAAATAATTGAGACAAAACTTCCTGGTGTGTTTATCATAGAGCCTAAAGTATTTGGAGATCACAGGGGTTGGTTTACTGAAACATATTCGGATGTCAAATTATCCACAGCCGGTATAGATACCGTTTTCGTACAGGACAATCATTCATTTTCAGCGCAAAAGGGCACATTACGCGGACTCCATTTCCAAAATACGCCCAAAGCTCAGACAAAACTTATCCGATGTACCAGAGGGAAAATACTCGATGTTGTTGCAGACATCCGCAAAGGGTCGCCGAGCTACAGACAGTGGCTTTCTGTAGAACTTACAGCAGAAAACTTCAGGCAGTTATATATCCCACAGGGATTTGCACACGGCTTTTTGACACTCACAGATGATGTGGAAGTCCAGTATAAAGTGGATGAATATTACTCCCCGGAATGTGACCGCGGCATCCGCTTTGACGATCCGGATATTGGCGTGGACTGGGGCGATATTGAGCCTATTCTATCGGCAAAAGATCAGAACTCCCCGCTTCTTAAAAACAGCGACTGCAATTTTGTGTATATCGTATAAGACTATGCGCGATACGCGGACATAATCGTATACGAATCATTCCTTTTGGATTTTGGAGGTTATCATGAATATTCTTGTCACCGGCGGAGCCGGATTTATCGGAGCGAATTTTGTCTACTATCAGCTGGCCAATCACCCCAAAGACAGAATCGTTTGCCTTGACGCCCTGACGTATGCCGGGAATCTTGAGACATTGGAAGATGTTATGAAGAATCCGAATTTTCATTTTGTTAAAGCTGATATTTCAGACCGCGAAGCAGTATATAAGATATTTGAAGCGGAACCTTTTGACATAGTTGTCAATTTTGCAGCTGAATCACATGTGGACCGTTCGATAGAGAATCCTGAATTATTTCTCAAAACCAATATTTTGGGAACACAGATCCTGATGGATGCCTGCCGTAAATACAATGTCGGACGTTATCATCAGGTATCAACGGATGAAGTATACGGGGATTTGCCGCTGGACCGTCCGGATCTCTTCTTTACAGAAGAGACACCGATACATACATCCTCGCCTTATTCTGCCTCAAAAGCATCCGCAGATCTTCTTGTCCTGGCATATTACCGGACATTCGGACTGCCTGTGACCATTTCACGCTGCTCCAATAATTACGGGCCGTATCATTTCCCCGAGAAATTAATTCCACTGATGATTTCCCGCGCCCTTGCCGACCAGTCACTGCCTATTTATGGTAAAGGTGAGAATGTCAGGGACTGGCTTTATGTGGAGGACCACTGTTCTGCCATCGATTTGATTATTCGGAATGGCCGTGTCGGCGAGGTATATAATATCGGCGGACACAACGAGCGTACCAACATGGAAGTAGTGAAGACGATTCTAAGTGTGCTTAATAAGCCTGAGACACTGATAAATCATGTCACGGACCGTCTGGGACATGACCGCAGATATGCGATTGACCCGGCTAAAATCACTTCGGAGCTCGGGTGGCAGCCTGCAACCTATTTTGACAGCGGAATTAAAAAAACGATTCAGTGGTATCTTGATAACCGAAGCTGGTGGGAGAACATACTCAGCGGTGATTATCAGAAATATTACGACAGTATGTATAAGAACAGATAAATAAACGAGGAGACTATCGATGAAAATTCTAGTAACTGGATATAACGGACAACTGGGCTATGATGTGATAAAAGTCCTGGAATCAAGGGGAATTCCCTGCAGAGGCGTTGATATCGCTGACTTTGATCTGACCGATGAAAATGCAGTAAGCCGATATATCCGGGAATTTGCACCGTCTGCAGTGATCCATTGTGCAGCATATACGGCAGTTGATAAATCCGAAGAGAACAAAGATATCTGCTATGCCGTAAATGTTACAGGTACGGAGAATGTTGCGCGTGTGTGCAGGGAAATCAACGCTAAAATGATGTATATCAGCACGGATTATGTGTTCGACGGTGAAGGGGACCAGGCATTTGAGACAGACCGGCCCAAAGCACCGAAAGGCGAATACGGTCTGACAAAATCCCTTGGCGAAGACAAAGTAACCGGACTGCTTTCACAGTACTTCATTATTCGGACTTCATGGGTATTTGGTATGAACGGCGGCAATTTTGTGAAAACCATGATCAGGCTCGGGAAAGAACGTGAAGAGATTAATGTAGTCAGCGACCAGATCGGATCCCCGACATATACGGCGGATCTTGCGCTGCTTATGTGCGATATGATAGTGACCGATAAATACGGAGTGTACCATGCTACAAACGAGGGGTACTGCTCCTGGTATGAGTTTACCTGCGCTATCATGAAAGAAGCAGGTCTGCCGGCCCGGATCAATCCTGTAACCAGTGAGGAGTATCCCAGCAAAGCCGTGCGTCCCAAGAATTCAAGGCTGTCTAAATCAAGTCTTGACCATGCAGGGTTTCATCGTCTTCCGACATGGCAGGATGCACTGAAACGGTATATTCCACAATTGTGATTTGCCAAAATCCAGGAGGTTGACATTTGAAACCATATTTTGAGGTTTTTTACAAATATAGATTTTTGCTTCAGGATTTGATTATTAAGGATCTTAAAGTAAAATACCGCCGGTCAGTTCTTGGACTGTTGTGGAGTATCCTCAATCCATTATTAATGATGATTGTGGTTACCACTGTGTTTTCTCAGATATTCAAAATAAAAATAGAAAATTTCCCCATTTATTATCTGACAGGATCAACACTCTTCAACTTTTTTTCGGAATCAACATCGACAGCTATGACGTCCATTTTGGGTGCAAGTGCACTGATGAAAAAAGTATACGTACCCAAATATATTTTCCCCCTCGAAAAAGTTCTGTTTTCATTTGTCAATTTCATGTTTTCTCTGATTGCGGTAATAATTATGTATGCAATACTGCGATTTCCAGTACCGTGGACAGCAGTTCTGTTTTTTATACCTTCTGTGTACGTATTGATTTTTGCAACTGGAATAGGACTTATACTAAGCTCGCTTAGTGTTTTTTTCAGAGACATTGTCCATTTATATTCTGTACTTATTACGGCATGGATGTATCTGACACCGATAATTTATCCGTACGACACATTACCTGACAAAATAAAATTACTCATGCAACTAAATCCTTTGTATTACTATGTTTCATATTTTAGAGATGTTACAATGTATGGGAATGTTCCCGGCCTGCGTATCAACCTTGTGTGCCTGGCATTTTCTTTTACTGCACTTTTTATCGGATTACTTGTTTTCAAAGCGAAGCAGAATAAATTTATTCTGTATATATGACAGGGAGATTAGCGAAATAATGGGTACAATAGTACAAATCGAAAATGTAGATATGCATTTTAATATGAGCAAAGAAAAACATGATAGTTTGAAAGAATATGTAATTAAATTGTTAAAAAGGAAACTACTATACGAAGATTTTATCGCATTAAAAGATATAACACTTTCAATTTCTACGGGAGATGTATTTGGCATTGTCGGATTGAATGGTTCAGGTAAAAGCACACTCCTCAAAATAATATCAGGCATCTTGAAACCAACAACAGGAACCGTACGTGTATTTGGTTCGATTGCGCCGCTTATTGAATTAGGTGCAGGATTCGATATGGATTTGACTGCACGGGAAAATATATTCCTTAATGGATCGGTCTTAGGATTCTCAAGGACACAGATGCGGGGAAAATTTGATGAAATTGTTGATTTTTCGGAAATGAGTGAATTCCTTGATGTTCCAATGAAGAATTATTCCTCCGGTATGGTTGCACGTGTTGGATTCGCTATAGCGACCATTACCAAACCCGATATTCTAATTGTTGATGAAATTTTATCTGTTGGAGATTTTTTATTTCAACAAAAATGTGAAGACCGCATTCAAGAGCTGATGAGTGGCGGCACTACGGTTATTATTGTTTCTCATTCATTGCCGCAGATTGAACGTTTATGTAAACACGTAGCGTGGCTGGAAAAAGGACGAATGGTAATGGTTGGAGATACAGAAGTGGTATGTACAGCATATCAACATGCCGGAAAACCTCAAGAATAATTAATACTTTAATCCGTAAAGCAACTAGTCAATTAGCTGCAAGAGTCATTGGTGAGGAAAACAAATGCAAGAAATATATGACAAAGAATACTATAAATATTCTTGTGGTTCGTTACCATACGAATCACATAATCACTGGTTACAATTTTTCGGAAGCATAGCAGATCGAATTGTCCATGACATTAATCCTGTTACTGTTTTGGATGCAGGCTGTGCAATGGGATATCTTGTTGCCGCATTGCGTGATCGGGGGGTTCAAGCGTTCGGAATTGATATATCCAGCTATGCAATATCGCAAGTGCGTGATGACATTAAACAATTCTGCACAGTATCATCACTGCTTGACCCAATACCAGATACATTTCCTGGAAAATACGATCTGGTAGTCTCAATAGAAGTTCTTGAGCATCTATTTGCAGATGACGGAGTGAAAGCAATTAGAAATTTATGTGCACTTTCAGACAAATTTCTGTTTTCGTCTACGCCAGATGATATTAGTGAGACAACTCATGTAAATGTTAATCCACAGGAATACTGGGCGAGAGTATTTGCGGATAACAATTTTTTTATCGAACATGAATATGTACCGAATTATATATCCCCACATGCTGTGTTTTATAAAAGTGGATCTGATTTCCCTTCTGTTGTATTCAAATATGAGCATTGTCTGCGGCTTTTGCGGCTTCAAATAGCGAATGCGACTCAGAAACTTGATGAATATAAAACAATTCAGCAGAAAGATATGCAAAGAAAATCCGCGAAAATATATATGGATTTTGGTGATGGATTTACGGAAGATACAGCATTTTACGTTCATAATGCTGCACAAGATCAAAGGGACGGACATTTTTTATATGAAGTCAAAATTGCTTCGAAAGTTAAGAAAGTTCGCTTTGATCCGATTGAAGGTAGTGCATCTCTTGTTTATGACATTCAGTTTCAGACTGAAACTGGAAAAGAACTGACAGCATTATCGAACGGTAACAAGCTGGATGATTGGGATATATTTGACTCTGAAGATCCGCAGTTTGAAATTTCTGATTTGGACGATACATGTACATACATAAGAATTACGGGAGTAATTGTTGTTTTAAATAACCCTGATTATCGTAAGTTGATACGCGATTGGGTTTTTACTCAAAAAAGATCATCTTCAATTATTTCTGCGCTTGAAATGATATATCGCACTAACGATGAAAAAGCTCTTCAGTATGTTAATTCAGAGAATGATTTATTTGATGGAATCGAAGATGAAGATAATAGAGTAATTAAAGCTTTTTACAAGAATTATTTGCAGTTGAAATCTAATTGCATTGATCTTGACAATCAAAGACAAACAATCATAGAAAAAAGCAACTACTATAAAGACCACAGCGAATTATTAAGCAAAGAAAATGAAGAATTATTAAGCCAATTGACAGAGGCACAGAATAATTACCAATCAATCAGTCAGGCTCGATTCTGGAAAATGACTAAGCCCTTAAGGGTTTGTTCAAGTTTTATAAAACAAGTTATTCGATCGAACCGTTTCACACTGAAGATAGCAAGAGGTATAAAATATCTTCGAAGAAACGGACTAATTAAAACGTTGAATCGACTGAATTTACGTAAAACGCTTAAAAGTGCGGAATACTCTTTGTCAATTAGTTATACTCGTCCTGATTCTGAATTAAAGCAGGAACGTGAAGAGAAGTTTATACCGTCTTACAAATTCAGTATCCTTGTTCCCCTCTTTAATACAAAGGAAACCTTACTAGTTGAAATGATTGAGTCAGTCATTTATCAGACCTATTCCAATTGGGAGCTTTGCCTTGCAGATGGGAGTGATCCCGCTTATGAATATATTGAAAATATTTGTAAAAGATATACTAAAAAGGATAGTCGGATAAAATACAAGAAATTAACAAAGAATCTTGGGATTTCGAATAACACAAATGAATGCGCGCAAATGGCGGAAGGAGATTATATTGCGTTGTTTGATCACGATGATTTTCTCCACCCATCAGCGTTATATGAAAATATGAAAGCTATTCAGTCAACAGATGCCGATGTGCTATATTCGGACGAAGATCACATTTCTGAAGCCGGAAAACATATTTCACCATTCTATAAGCCAAACTGGTCGCCTGATTTACTTTATAGCCAAATGTATATATGTCATTTCTTAGTTATTAGAGCAGCATTATTTAGATATATCGGAGGGTTTAGAAGCGATTTTGACGGAAGCCAGGATTATGACCTGATGCTCAGATTGTCTGAACAGACAGACAATATTTGCCATATTCCACAAATTTTGTATTCGTGGAGAGAGACAGAGACTTCAACAGCTATTAATCCAAATTCAAAACCTTATGCGCATACATCTGGACTCAAAGCTCTTGATACTCATTTGAAGAGCCGTTATGGCAAAAATGCTCATGCTGAGAACTCTGAATATACTTTTGTGTATGAAGCTCGATTTAATTTACTCGATGAGGAACCACTTGTTTCTATTATTATGCCTATGAAGGACAATTGGGAGTTAAGCGATGCTTGTATTGCAAGTATTTTAGAAAAATCTACTTATCAACACTATGAAATCCTCATTTTGAATAACCGATCAGAGAAAGACGATACAGCAACTTGGCTTAGGGAAATTCAGCTGAAAGACAAGCGGGTTTGTGTTATTGATGCTGATATGGAGTTTAATTGGTCAAAACTGAACAATTTCGGTATCGGTCATTCAAAAGGTGAAGTTTTCATTTTCCTTAATAATGACATTGTTGTGATAAGTCCTGACTGGATTGAGAAACTTGCTGAAAATGCACTCAGAGATGATATAGGCGTCGTGGGGGCGCAGCTATTATTTGCTGATAATACAATTCAACATGCTGGTGTTGTTGTCGGTATTGGCGGATGGGCTGGACATATTTTTAGCGGATTAGATCCTATTCACAACGGATTTTCATACGTTTCACCAATGATTAGCAGGAACGTTCTTGCCGTAACCGGTGCATGTATGGCGGTTTCTAAAAAGCTGATTGATACAATTGGTGCATTCGATGAAAACTTCATAATTTGTGGAAGCGATGTCGAACTGTGCATAAGAGCATATGAGAACGGATATAATAATCTTTATAACGCAAGAGTTAAATTATACCATTTTGAATCCAAGAGCAGAGATTCCTATATTCCTCCTGAAGATTTTAAAATGTCATATACTTGTTATCAGCCATACCGAGAAAATGGTGATCCGTATTATAATATTAACCTTGGTATCAATAGCCTTATTCCAATTAGAAAGGAATCAGAGATGAATCGTGATGCTTTTAGAAACTATATTAAAAGGACCAAAGTGATTGCCCCCCTTTATCGTAAAATCAGAAACGCAATCAATCCATCAAGGCGAATCACAGACATATATAGAATCCCGGAAGTTCAGGCGATTATTCCACGAAAATCAAAAATCAATTATGAAAGCATTCGATTGAATCTGCTGGTTCCTTCTTTAGACAAAAAACATGTTTATGGAGGAATTGCTACAGCCTTGGATTTTTTCAATACGCTTGAATCAACAATGAAGGTGGATACACGAATAATTGTGATGGACAGTTCTGTCGATTTGAATTCCTGCGTAACAATGGATAGATATATTCTTACTGATTGTATGGAGGATCAAAATTATCCTCGGCAGATTACTGAGTATTCAAACCGGTCCGAAAAATCTCTTCCTGTACGTAAAAATGATATCTTTGTTGCTACAGGATGGTGGACTGCCTATGTCATAGCGGATGTGATTGAATGGCAATCTCAAATCTTCCAAATTGGATTACAAGATTTGATTTATATTATTCAGGATTTTGAACCTGGGTTTTACCCATGGTCATCGAGGTATTTAATGGCTGACAGCACTTACAAATTGAATATACCAACTATTGCAGTCTTTAATTCGAAATTGCTAAAGGAATACTTTGATACAAATGACTATTCATTTAAGGAAAGTTACTATTTTGACCCAGTCCTGAACAATACATTGAAGGAATATTTACTTGCTCACCAGAATACGATTGAACGAAAAAAACAACTTTTGATTTATGGTCGCCCAACAACACAGCGAAATGCCTTTGAATTGATCGTCACAGCATTGAAAAAGTGGGTAGAATTGTACTCGGACTCAAAAGGATGGATCATTTTATCAGCGGGCGAGATGCATGCTGATGTTGACCTTGGTAGTGGGAACAAACTTCATTCTGTTGGCAAACTGGATTTGCAGCAATATGGTAGACTGATGCTCGAATCATATATCGGTTTATCTCTTATGGTGTCACCTCATCCAAGTTATCCGCCATTGGAGATGTCTACATTTGGCGTTAAAACTATAACGAATTGCTTTGGCCCTAAAGATCTTTCTAAGTTTAATTCCAATGTTGTTTCATTGCAGATCTGTTCTGAAGAGAGTATCGCAAACGAAATAATCAAATTGTGCAATAAATATGAGACGCAGTCCACTGAAGCAGACAACATTTGCTTGTCTGATGCATATATAAATGGCAATGATCAAATATTCTTAGATATATCTCAAAAAATCAATCAGATTTATCAGCTGTAATGCATAATTCTGCGATAAGCGGGACTCATTAGAATTTATATAGATGGAGTGTTCTGATAAAGCAAAATGAAATTTGAATGTGCGATTGTATTTTACAATACCTTGTGTTCAGAATCGACAGTACTTCAAACTCTGTCAAATTTCGATTCCACAAAAATACGTCTGCATGTTCTGGATAACAGCACACAAATCGATTGTGTCGAGAAGAACATCATTTATTGTTGTAATACTAATCTTCATTATATCAACATGAAGGGGAATAGGGGGCTCGCAAAAGCTTATAATGAGGTAGCTAGACTATTAGATAAAGGTTCCTGGCTTATCCTTTTTGATCAGGACACAACTATTCCGGCAACCTATTTACTGCAACTTGAAAAATCTATTCTTGCACACAGTGATATCCGAATTCATGTGCCGATAGTGATTGCCCAAAATAGATGTATTTCACCTGCGATTGCAAAGGGACATAGAATTGTAGCAAAGAAAGAATTCGTTCCAGGCATATACAAAGATATTTCCGCAATAAATTCGGGAACGGCAATACATTACAGTGTTTTCAAAGAAATTGGGTATTATTGCGAACAGATTTTTCTTGATTACCTAGACCATTATTTCTTACGTGAGTACAGAATGCGAGGCTATAATATAGCTGTATTTGCTTGTGTTTTGCAGCAATCTTTCTCTGATCAGGATCATACTAGCCTTGAATCGACCATGAAACGTTTTGAAATATATTTGCATGATTTTCATATATATTGTATGGATTCCTCTTCTGGCAAGCTTTATTATTTTGTTAAAATTCTATGCCGTAGAATCAAGCTTTGCTTTGTATATCATAATATAGTGTTTCTAATGATTAAAAATTCTTTTGGTGATAAAGCAGAAGGTGAGAAGTATGGAAAATGATTCAACCGTTTGTATTATGCTTGCAGTTCATAATGGAAGCGCACACATAGGTGAACAGCTCCAGTCGATTTTTGCGCAGACGTATAAAGACTGGATTCTCTATATTTCCGATGATCACTCGACAGATAATTCATTTGAAATTTGTCGGGAATTTGCGGAAAATAGTGAGGGTAAAATTCATATGATGCATTTATCATCTGAACAAAACGGGGCAAAAGAAAATTTCGCATATTTATTCTCACAAGTTTGTAATTGCAAATACTATACGTTCTGTGATCAGGATGATATTTGGATTACACAAAAAATCGAAATTCTCGTTCGCAAGATCAAATTTCTTGAAGGAGAAACAGGTTATAACTTTCCACTTCTTGTATACTCTGATCTTGAGGTTGTCGATGCCGACTTGAAAACTCTTCATCCATCATTTATTAAAACCTCCAAGCTAAAACTACCGGACAAAAATTTGATGCAGCAATTTCTTCTTTATAATTGCATCCCCGGTTGCTCAATGCTATTTAATTATGAATTAAAGCAAAAAACCGGAAGAATCCCTGAAATAGCGTACATGCATGACTGGTGGGTGGCGCTGGTGGCAGCATCAATTGGAAAGATTTCACTGTGTGAAGAAACACTTGTAAAATATCGTCAACACTCTTCTAATGCAGTTGGAACAATACAACATAAATCAATTTGTAAATTAATAAAAGATAATGCCAGCAATTCACAAATCAAGACTATGCGGATAAACAATCAAAATATGAAAGTGCTGCGAAAAGCACAGGCCGAGGAATTTCTTACATCATATGGATATTTGCTTGATGATAATCAGATATTGGTACTGCGCTGCTTTATTCATATTTTGTCTAACAAGTCATTTTTTAATCCTATAACCGCTTTTAAGAATGGGTTCATTTTTATGACAAGGCTTTATACTATTAAATTTTTCATTGTATAATATATCTGAATCGATTTTAAAAGAGTTAATCGAATTGTTTGTGGAAATGAACAAATAATAGTATGATGAATAATCTGGTGCTAATTAGAACATCTTTGATAGATTGAGGATTTATGATTACTGGGAATTCGTACTCATATATAACAGATTGTTGTGATAAGGTTATTTCGCTTGATACGGAGAAGTATCAACGAGGTTCTGATCTGTGCCAGGACGACCAAATATACTATGACCATCTTTTTAATTCTGTAGAACCTTTAGTGTCAAAGTCAAATTGGCCGAAAGAGAAAAACAATAATATGCGATTTCTTATAATCGCATTGATTGAGAATAATAACTTAACTAATATCGAGAAAATGCTAAACTCAGTTAAAATACAGTCATATTCGATTTGGGAGATGCACATACTATATAAGACTAGTGATGATACGAAGTTTTTAACAGGAATTGAAGCGCTTTGCCAGACTGACTCTAGAATAAAGGGGCAGCAAGCTGTTGAAACAAATTCGATATTGACGAAAATCAATGATGTTTTGAATAGCACAACTGCGCATGTTTTCACAATTATAAATGAAAATGATAGATTAGCAACGGAAGCGTTATTTGAGTTTTTACAAATATTTATTGAAAATACAGTAATCTATTCCGATGAAGACCAAATATCCGATTTATCAGGAACGCGTAGTAATCCCTGGTTCAAACCAGACTGGAGTCCTGACTTCTTGCGATCGTATAATTACATCTCGAAACTACTAGTGTCAGACATAAAAATTGCTAGAATTGCAATCGAGTTAATGACAAAGGAATTCATATTTAACGAATACAGTTATGTACTTCTAGTATCTGAGAATGCAGAGAAAGTTCTGCATATTCCCAAAGTGCTGCTTCATAATGCAGTTGTTGCATCTAACGACTATACAAAAACCAATGAGGCAATTCAAGATGAAATAAATGCGCTTAAACGACATCTTTATCGATTGAAATACGGTGCAGAAATATCACTATCTTCCAATAACCTTACTTATAATATTCAATATGAATTAATTGATAGACCGATGATTTCAATTATTATTCCAAACTATGAACATCTGGAGGACTTGCGAAGATGTATTGACTCAATTATAGATTTATCTACATACAATAATTATGAAATAATTATTGTAGAAAATAACAGCAAGTCAGCTGAGATTAACGAGTACTATGAATTGCTGAAAACAAATAATCTTGCAATAATTCTAACCTATCATGGAAAATTTAATTACTCAAAAATCAATAATTTTGCCTCGACTTATGCTAAGGGTAAGTATCTTCTTTTTTTGAATAATGATACAGAGGTTATTACTCAAAGTTGGATTGAAGAACTACTTCAATATGCTCAACGAAATGATGTTGGATGCGTTGGTGCAAAATTGTATTATAAGAATTATTCAATTCAACATGCCGGCATCATATTAGGCTTTGGCGGGGTTGCCGGCAACGCATTTTGGAATGTTCCCGGTCAAAACAATGGATATATGTGCAGGGCATCATCAGTTCAAAATGTATCAGCTGTTACAGGTGCCTGTCTAATAGTGGGAAAAGCTATATTCAATTCTGTTGGTGGATTTGATGAAAAATTGAAAGTCGCGTTTAATGATGTTGATTTATGCTTGAAAATCCGCCAGAAGCAATTACTTAACGTATATAATCCAGGCGCTCAACTATTTCATTTGGAATCAGTTTCTCGAGGAGTAGACGAGACAATATGTAAACGCATCCGATTTAAATTCGAAATTATTTACTTTAAAACAAAATGGAGGAAATTTTTATTAAAGGGCGATCCATACTATAATTGCAACCTCGATATGCAGCATCAAACATTTCATTTAACGAGAAAGTGACGGATTGAAATTTGTTAAATATATCAATTTCTATAGTTACGTATAATTGCCAGGATACAATTCGAGACACGCTTTCCACGTTGCTTGGTGTCTTATCAACCAATGCTGGATACAATGTATTTGTCATTGACAATGACTCTAAAGACAATACACTCTTGGAGATCTCTCCTTTTCTAGACCAGCTCACTTTTGTTCAGTCTCCGCAAGGCAATATAGGGTTTGGTGCCGCACATAATTTGATTATCAATCGTTTGAAATCTGATGTACATCTGATTATTAATCCAGATATCAAAATGATTGATAACGATACAATAACGATACTTTGCGACTATTTTTCTAATCATTCCGACGTCGGCATGATAGTGCCCCGAATTTTGGATGAGCAAGGCGATCTGCAGTACCTGTGCCGCCGTAATCCCACTGTTCTCGATCTTGCCCTGCGCTTCCTGCCGGGACATCTGTTTAAAAAGAGAGAGAATTACCATATGATGAAAGATATGGACTACGGGAAGCCCTTTGACGTTCCTTTTGCATCCGGCTGCTTTATGGCTATCCGTACTTCGCTCTTCAGGGAACTCGGCGGATTCGATGACCGGTTTTTCCTCTATGCAGAAGATGCTGATTTGACCAGACGGGTCAATCAGGTGTCAAGGACTGTCTATGTACCGGAAGCGGTTGTGTGCCACGTCTGGGAACGGGCATCCTATAAGGATATAAATATGACGAAAATTCATCTGAAATCGTTGTGGACTTATTTCCGGAAATGGGGGTTCCAATTCAAATGAGATCTGTTGCAATCGCTGCTTTCCAGGGAATGCCATACATCCGCCGGCAGATGTCGAGTATTCTTGCGCAGTTATCCCCGGATGATGAAGTGGTTGTCTCCGACAACGGTTCGACGGACGGGACCCTTGCGTTCCTTGAGGACATGGCAGATGCGGATCCGCGTATTCGTTTGTTTACTTTGTCCGAGCCCAGAGGAGTCATCCCGAATTTTGAGAACGCCATCGCAAAGTGCAGGGGAAGCCTGATTTTCCTTAGCGACCAGGACGATATCTGGATGGATAATAAGCTTGACGTTATGAGCCGCATTTTCGAAGAAAACCCGCGGATTATCGCGGTACAAGCCGACGCGGAGTTGATTGATTCGGATGGCCGGACAACAGAACCGTCGTTTTTTGCTCTTCGCAGAAGCGGCCCGGGCTTTTGGAAGAACTTCCGGAAAAACACATGGCAGGGCTGTAATATGGCTTTCCGGCGCGGGATTCTCGAGCTGGCGTTTCCGTTTCCCCGATCGATTCCCATGCACGACATGTGGATCGGATTGCTGTCCGGTCTTGCCGGTGAGGTGGAGTTCCTGCCCGTTGTGCTGGCCCGTTACCGCCGGCACGGGGACAATGCATCTGCGATGAACCGTGCCCGATGGGGGAATGTTATAAAATGGAGGGTTTGTCTCGCGTGGGCGATTCTTTGGAAATTGCCGCAGGTCGGAAGGTACCGCAAACTTTCAAAATGACCGGAACTCTGCTAAAATGATATTCATATGTGATTTTCAATAATTACACATGTACTAATGACCGGGAAGGGAGTCTCTATGCAAGCCAAAAGTCAAGCACAGATACAGCGGGATATTTTGAACCGTCGACGTTCCACATTTGCCCACATCTTCAAGACTCTGTATATTGTGGTTGAACTGATGCTGATTAATTTGTCGCTGATTGCAGCTTTTTATCTGATATATGACTCGGAACAGGCAACCTTTCAGCAGAGTTTTTCCGATTATCTTTCCACCGTGCCGCTCATGATACTTTTTGCAGTGATCTATATTGATTTTTTCGGTATGACCCACTTCTTCCGGAAAAACCGTATGGATGTGATTTCTTCATCGACCAAATTTGTTTTCCTGGTTATCGTGACGGCTGCTTCCATTGCTTATTTCTTCAAATGGTTTGCTTTCCCCCGATGGGTTATGCTTCTCGGTGCAGGCTTCATGCTGATCCTGACAATCACCTGGTCGATACTGGCGCTTCATATCAGTAAAATTATATATTCAAAAGGTAAGCTGTTAATCATCGCGGTGTCCAAAGAAGACGCGGACCGGCTCTATTCCAAAGTCCATGCAGAACTCAAAAACCTGCATATCAATTATCTGGGATATACGATTCTCGACAGTCTCCCTACGGTCTACCCTTTGATCAACAGGAGCACGGAAGTACTTATTTCCTCTTCTGTGAGTGAAGCAGACAAATCCCAGCTGTTTCTCTACTGCGTCAACCGTGATAAGACGATTTATACCGTGCCGCAGTTTTCCGACCTTATTTATTCCAAATTCCGGGTCGTTCAGTTCCAGGATATGCCGACATTCATGATTGACAGTCTGGGACTTACTTTTCAGCAGCGATTATTGAAGCGTATATTCGACATCCTGTTTTCCCTCATTTGCCTGATCCTGTCCGCCCCTTTGCAGCTCCTTGTGGCCCTCCTTGTAGTAACAGACTCAAAGGGTCCCGTCCTTTACTCGCAGGAGCGTATTACGCAGGACGGGGAAATTTACAGCGTCTATAAATTCAGGACGATGGTAGATTCCGCAGAGGAGAAATTCGGTGCTTATCAGTCAAGTCTTGATGATCCCCGTGTCACGCGTGTCGGCAAATTTCTTCGCAACAGCCACCTCGATGAATTCCCGCAGTTTCTGAATATTCTAAAAGGCGACATGTCTGTCGTCGGCCCGCGTTCAGACCGCCCGATTACCGTCGGTGAGTTCGAAAGCAATATTCCGGGCTATGACCAGCGGCTCAAGGTGAAATCCGGTCTTACGGGACTTGCCCAAATATACGGCAAATACAATTCGGATCCGGAAGATAAGCTGCGGTTTGATATGATGTATATCAAAAACTACAGCTTTCTTACAGACATGAAGATCATTATACAGACGATTCGAACGATGCTTCCGTCCAAAAATGACTTCAATGTAGAGGAAGACACATGTGAAAACTGTGAGTATATTCCCAAATAGGGGAATAGGAGTTTCGACCGGTTAAGAGACATAATCAAGAATACAGATCAAATATGACTAGATCCTCAGGAGGATTATCTATGCAAATTCGAGTCGCTGATCATATCGCTAATCTTCTGCTGGCGCATTCGATCCATCATCTTTTCAGCGTTACCGGCGGAGGCGCCATGCATCTGAACGACGCTTTTGGCCGCAATTCAGCCATTTCCGTAATTTACAATCATCATGAGCAGGCATGTGCAATGGCAGCAGAGAGTTATGCCCGCCTGACGGGTCAGATAGCAGCCGTTTGTGTAACATCCGGGCCAGGCGGAACGAATGCCATTACCGGTGTGTTGGGCGGGTGGCTTGACTCCATTCCAATGCTCATCATTTCGGGACAGGTCCGCTATGATACGACAGTTCATTCCACAGGAAAACCGATGCGGCAATTGGGTGACCAGGAATATGAGATTACCCGTTCCGTTGCGCCGATGACCAAATATGCTGTCATGGTGACAGACCCGTTGACGATTGAGTACCATATAGAGAAGGCAATTTTCCTCGCAATGCACGGACGCCAGGGGCCCTGCTGGATTGATGTTCCGCTCAATGTCCAGGCAGCAACGATTGAGACAGATGAGCTAAGAAAATATGATCCGGCAGAGGATGCACAGGAAATCCCCCGGCCGATTGCCCCGGAAATTGCCCGCGAGGTAATTGAGCGCCTCAAAAAGGCCAAACGCCCGCTTATCCTGTCCGGCTCTGCCATTCGGCTGGCCCATTGCCATGATGAATTCATTGATTTGATTGACAGACTCAACATTCCTGTTGTTACAGCCTGGAATGCACATGATACGCTTTGGAATGATCATCCGCTTTACATGGGGCGTCCAAGCACTCTTGGAGACCGTCCCGGCAATATGATTCTTCAGAACTGTGACGTCCTTCTGGTTCTTGGAAGCCGGCTCAATGTCCGGCAGATCAGCTTCAACTGGAAAGAATTCGCAAAATCCGCCTACAAGATTGCCGTTGACATTGACCCCCTTGAACTTGAAAAACCGACGCTCTCCCTTGATATGCCCATTTTGGGGAATGTTGCTGATTTAATTCGATTATTAGGCAAAGAACTCGATGGCCGGTCTTTGCCGCCAAAGCAAAATTGGATTGATGCGTGCAATCAGATTAAGGAAAGATATCCAGTGGTTTCCGCCTGCTATTTTGATAAGAAGTCGCCGGTGAATCCATATTGCTTTATGGAGTCTTTATTTGACAAACTAAGCGAAGATGATGTGATTGTTACCTCCAACGGCTCCGCCTGCGTCTGTTCGTTTCAGACAGCAAATCTTAAAAAGGGACAGCGGCTGTACACCAATTCAGGCTGCGCTTCCATGGGTTACGGCCTTCCGGCTGCAATCGGGGCAGCGGTTGCCCGGGACGGAAAGCCGGTAATATGTATTGAGGGCGACGGCAGTATTCAGATGAACCTGCAGGAACTGCAGACAGTCGCCTACCGTGACCTCCCCATTAAGATAGTTGTCCTGAATAATGATGGATATCAATCCATTCGCCAGACACAGTCCGGATTCTTTGGTCAGCCGCTTTATGGAGTAAACAGTGAGAGCGGCCTGGGATTTGCCCCGCTTTCTAAGCTTGCGCCTGCTTTCGGCCTCCCGTATTTTTGCGTTGACTCCGTCGACACAATGGAGGATGTCTTAAGAAAGGCCCTGGATTGTGAAGGTCCGGTACTGATTGAAGCTATGATTGACAGCGCACAGCCATTTGCACCCAAACTTGCCTCCAAAAGGCTGGAAGATGGTACAATGTATTCGCCTCCCCTTGATGACATGGCACCATTTCTTGAGAGGGATGAATACCAAAGTGCCGTTCAACTGTTACAGGAATCAGGCAACCAGTCATAAAATAATCAGATATTTTTTAAAGAACAGATGCTTATGATACAGCGAAAAAAAGGAGGGTTATTCGATGAATACTACTGAAAAAAGAATGCTCGAGTTACTGCGCGATCTCCGTGACAACCACGGGGTTGACGCTATCAAGGCAGAATTTGAAGCGGAGGGATCCCGCATGGATGAGCTTGTCAAGCTCAATGAGATCGTATTCCGCGCGGACATGGATCTGTATATTAAGATTGGCGGCTGTGAAGCGGTTCGTGATCTCGACCAGTGCCGCCTTCTAGGGGCAACCGGAATTATGGCACCTATGATTGAGACACCTTTTGCCATGTCCAAATTTGTCGGAGCGGTAAATAAGGTCTACAAAAAGGATGAGCAGACGGACATAAATTTCATCATCAATGCGGAAACCAAGACATGTGTGGAGAACCTTGGCGCGATTCTCGATGCGCACGGGGACGTTCTCAATTATGTTGTTGTTGGACGTGTTGACCTCTCCGGGTCATACGGTCTGGGCCGCTCGGAAATTAACGGGGATTTCATATACCAAAAGACACGTGAGATCTGTGAAAGAGTTAAAGCCAGAGGCTTTATGGCAGGGATGGGCGGCGGAATCTCGCTGGATGCGCTGCCATTTGTTGAGAAAATGAGCGATGTAATTGACCGGTTTGAGACACGCAAGGTCGTCTTCTCCAAAGATGCTTTAAATAAAGACATCAAACGGGGTCTTGTCAAAGCGATGGAATTTGAGACGCTTTACTTGAAGAACAAATGCGAATTCTATGACCGTATGGCCTTCGAGGACCGCGACCGCCTGACCATGCTTGAGGGGCGTCTTGCTGTGGCACAGAAGGAACACATGTAAATTACTCCCGGTCAGCACAGGAATTTCTGATATAAAAGCGGCAGCAGTCATGCTGCCGCTTTTTAAAAAACATGATAAATTGAAGACTTTTATACGCAAACGGGAAATGTATATGTTTGCAGGCAATTTTCCATTGCAAAGGAGAGTTATATGAAGACAGTATTTATCACAGGCGGAAGCCGGGGAATCGGCAAAGCCATCGTACAGAAATTCGAAGCGGAAGGCTATCATATCGTTGCTCCGAGTCACAGGGAAATTGACTTAAGCTCTCCGGAATCCGTAGATGCATTTATTACGACCCATCGTCAGGACGTTTTTGATGTAATTATCAATAACGCAGGCATCAATGAAATAAATCTTCTGGAAAATATTACCGACGATGAATTGGACCGGATGTTGCAGGTTAATCTATTATCGCCGATCCGTCTGCTGCGAGGATTAGTAGGTCCTATGAAAGAAAACGGATATGGCAGGATTGTAAATATCGGATCGATTTGGGCGGTCGTATCACGTGAAGGGCGACTTGTATACTCTGCCACAAAGAACGCACTACATGGAGTTACAAATACATTGGCACTGGAACTTGGACCATATAATATTCTTGTAAATACCGTATGCCCTGGATATGTCCTTACAGAGCTTACCAGAAAGAATAATACAGATGAGGAAATCGAGAATATAAGCCGCACGCTTCCCCTTAGAAGGATGGCAGATCCAAGCGAGATAGCGGAATTCGTATACTTTCTAGCATCAGAAAAGAACACGTTTATTACAGGTCAGAAAATTGCAGTCGATGGAGGGTTTACCATACAATGAACATCAAATCGTATCTTAAAGACTATTCCGTTACTATTGAACCGGACTTCGCTTTCTTCACGGAACTGAAAAACAAGAAGAATTATCTTCTTGTGGTCGACAAAAATGTATACAACATATATAAGGAAATACTATTTGTTGATATGGATGAGTCCCGCCTGTATATCATCGACGCAATAGAAGAAAACAAAACAATGGAAACGGTACTTCTCATCTGTGAAAAATTCACAACACTGTCCGCCAAGAGAAATGCCCTGTTAATTTCAGTCGGCGGAGGTATTGTTCAGGATATCACAGGATTTGTCGCTAATATCCTATACAGGGGCATTCACTGGGTCTTTGTTCCAACGACTCTTTTAGCTTGCTGCGACAGCTGCATCGGCTCAAAAACATCTCTGAACTATAAGCAGTTTAAAAACCTCCTCGGAACATTTTATCCGCCGGACCAGCTGCATATTTGCTCCGGATTTTTTGAAACACTTTCCGATTTGGATTTCAAGAGCGGGTTGGGCGAAGTAGTTAAGTTCAATGTATTGTCCGGACAAGCAGGAGTCGATTCGCTTGAGCGCGATATAGACCTGCTTTTGGCCCGTGATACCGATACATTGAACCGTTGTGTTGAAAAGTCGCTGAATTTCAAAAAGCCTTATGTTGAGAAGGACGAGTTTGACAGGGGCGAGAGGATATTTTTGAATTTTGCGCATACATTCGGCCATGCAATTGAAAGTGTCAGTGATTTTAAAGTACCCCACGGTTCTGCGGTTGCGCTTGGCATGCTGATTGCCGACCGGATATCAGTGAACCGCGGCTATTTTGATATCTTAATGGCAAAGAGAATCGAAAAAATCACTGCTAAAATTCTGACACTGACTATTGAACCGGCCTATTTCCAGATTGAATCGATCATCCAGGCGATTCGAAATGATAAAAAGCAAACAAGTGATGCCCTCACGGCCGTACTGCTCTCTGACAATATGAATATCCAAATATATCACGACATCCAGGAATCTGAAATAGAAATAGCAATCAGGGAAGTTGTATCATCCCTGGAATCAGTTCATAAAATAATGTGAGGATCCTTGTTTTTCGTAATTTGTTCTGATTTGTAAAATATTGACGATTCATTTTTAAGATGCTAAACTACAGGGGTTAATTTCTTGTTTCTTTTCTCAATAGTATTATGATATAACAATATGGCAGTAACCGTTTGCAGTTGTTTTGCAGTCATGCACCGCTGATAAGATGGTTAGTATGAGAGAAGTTCACGGAATCAAAGGACTATTATTGTACTGGAAAGAATCTGCAAAGGTGGTAAAAATGAAAGTAGTAATTTTAGCCGGTGGATTGGGAACGCGAATAAGTGAAGAGAGCCATTTGAAGCCAAAACCAATGATCGAAATCGGTGAACGGCCTATCCTTTGGCATATTATGAAAATATACTCTTCTTACGGATACAACGACTTCATTATTTGCCTCGGATATAAGGCCTATATAATCAAAGAATTCTTTGCGGATTATTTTCTTCATACATCAGATATTACCTTTGATTTGGCAAATAATGAGATGACGGTTCATAATAATTATTCCGAACCCTGGAAAGTTACCCTGGTTGACACAGGGCTCAATACTATGACCGGCGGCCGGGTAAAACAGGTTTCTGAATATATAGGCAATGAACCATTCATGCTGACATACGGTGATGGCGTCGCGGACATCAATATCAAAGCCCTCGAGGAATTTCACCGTTCACACGGGAAAATCGCAACACTTACATCGATAAATGTCAGACAGCGCTTCGGTATCCTTGAGATTGAGGATACGGCCGTCCGTTCTTTCCGTGAAAAATCCGACAATGACGGCAGCATGATTAACGGCGGATTTATGGTTTTGAATCCTGAAATTTTCAAATATATTGAAGGGGATTCCACTGTGTTTGAGAAGGCGCCGCTGGAAGCACTTGCAGCCCGAGGCGAACTGATGGCATTCCATCACGAGGGGTTCTGGCAGTGCATGGACACGCAGCGGGATAAGGAACAGCTTGAAAGTCTGTGGAGCAGCGGTGAAGCACCTTGGAAGGTATGGCAGGAATGACAGACATGGAATATTTCCGGAATAAACGTGTTTTCATTACCGGGCATACCGGGTTTAAAGGTTCATGGCTGAGCAAAATATTATTGTTGAGCGGGGCAGAAGTTACGGGTTATTCCCTTTTGCCGTCGACGGAACCAAATCTGTTCTCACTCTGCAGTTTAGAGAAGGATATGCATTCCGTGATTGGGGATATCCGGGACCTACAGGCGCTGAAAACAGCAGTTGATGCAGCCAGGCCTGAGATTGTTTTTCACCTTGCGGCGCAACCCATTGTGAGGGAATCCTACCGGGCTCCGGCTTACACATACGAAACCAATGTAATGGGTACTGTCAACATTTTGGAGTGCGTGCGAATGGGCGATTCTGTCCGTTCCTTTCTTAATGTGACAACCGACAAGGTATACCAGAACAACGAATGGGAGTGGGGCTACCGGGAAAACGAACCGCTGGATGGCTTCGATCCCTACTCCAACAGCAAATCCTGCTCAGAACTTGTGACGCACAGCTACAAGCGTTCGTTTTTTGCGGATGGCCATGTCGCTGTTTCTACTGCGCGTGCCGGAAATGTGATCGGCGGCGGTGATTTTGCCATGGACCGCATCATACCGGATTGTGTTCGTGCTATTCAAAAAAACGAGACAATCGTCGTCAGAAACCCGTATTCCACGCGTCCTTACCAGCATGTACTTGATCCCCTCATGGCATACCTCATGATTGCCGGGAGGCAGGCGGAAAACAGCAGCCTGTCCGGGTATTATAATGTTGGACCGGGAGATGACGGATGCGTTACTACAGGCCGCCTTGTCGACCTTTTCTGTGAAAAATGGGGCGAGGGACTGAAATGGGAAAACAAGTTCATGGGAGGTCCGCACGAGGCGAATTTCCTGAAACTTGATTGCACCAGACTGCGGTCAGTCTTTGGATGGACGCCGCACTTTGATATTGGGACAGCAGTTGAAAAAACAATTGATTGGACGAAGTGTTATATCAAAGGCGATGACGTCTCAATATGCATGGAAAAACAGATCGAAGAATTCGATCAAACTGATGTGTTAAGGTAGACAATATCCCGCTGATATCCACGGCGATTGATAAGGTATTTCAGGAGAAGCTTACTGAATACCGCTATGTGCTCTTGTTTATTGATAACTTTTCGACCGATGGGACAAGCTACGGCTGATCTGCAGCGGTAATAATAATGTTTAGGCTATCTATAAAAGGAAAATCCGCTGATGTATTTCTGCAGAAGTATGTTTAATAAGCTGTTCAACACTTTCGGCAATAGAACACATTGAGCACTTTACAGGCTTTGGCTTGTATGATGCGCAGAGCGTTACCAAACGTCTGTAGGGAAAAGCCGCCAATTCCTTTACAGTTTATCTTGCTCAGAAATGAATATGCTGACCATCTACGCGGTCTTGGGCAGAAAAAAAGCCTAAAGTCAAAACTGTCACGACAAGAAAGAGTAAAGAGCTGGAAAGCACTGCAATTATTACGCTTTAGAGGCATTCATGAATATTTCAGTGCGGCGGATCCGCTGTGTTAATCCATAGAGGACCACGATGTTAATAAAATAGGACCAGCCTGTTAGCGGGCAGAGCCACCGGTTTATAGCCGATGACCCTGCCTTTCTCATTCACAGATCAAACGTTACTTGTTTTGAATGCCCTTTCTCTTACGCATGGAATCCTCTCCGTCGATGACGATGGTGTAGGAATCGTGGACGATCCGGTCAAGGATCGCGTCAGCGAGTGTACTTTCTCCGATTTTTCCGTGCCAGCCTTTGGGAGAAAACTGTGAGGCGAAGATGGTGGATCCGCGCTTGTGTCGAATTTCTATAATCTCTAAAAGATCTCTTGCTTCGTGTTCCGAAAGCGGAATCAGCATCCATTCATCGAGAATCAGCAAATCCACTTTTTTGTACTGACCAATTACCTTTTTGTACGTTCCTTCCCCTCTGGCAACCGCCAAATCATTCAGGAGTTCCGGTAATCGAATGTACTTAACCTTTAGAAAGTTTCTGCAAGCTGCGATGCCCAGCGCACAGGCCATGTACGATTTTCCTGCTCCTGATGCACCCAGAATAATAACGTTATGCTTCTCATGAATGTAGTTGCAGGTAGATAACCTTGCAAGGAGTGCTTTATCGAGTTTCCGGTCCGCATGGAATTCAATGTTTTCCATGCATGCTTCGCTGTCGGAAACCCCTGCCGTTTGGACCAGTCGAAGTAATTTGTTGTTCTTGCGCTTATTCCATTCGGAATCAACCAGAAGGCCGAACCGCTCTTCAAAGGAGAGCTCAGAAAAGGAATTGTCTTCTAATTGATCGCAAAAGGATTCTGCCATGACACTGAGTTTCATGTCGAGAAGTTTGGTTTTTGTTGTCTCATTCAGCATTGGGAAGTCCTCCGTAATAAGCCGCACCGCGCGTAAATCCGTAGTCTTCCGTATTCTTCGGTTTCGATACTTCCGGTGCAGTCTCTTTTATTTTGTCCTGCCCGGACTGTAAGATGGTGCTGATGTTTTTATAACTGGGATTCGGTGTGTAGCTAAGTGCCTTGGCACAGGCCGTTTCCAGTCGCTCAAGAGAATACCTGTCAGCCAGTTTGAGTAAAGCCATGCAGGCTCTGTATCCCTGCTGTTCCACCTTGTGTGCGTGCAGAATGGAACCGACAACGACTTCCGTGCTCGGACCTACATGCTGCGCCCAGCGGACAAATCGTTCAGCATTCCACTGCAGATATTGCTGATGTTCCTGCGGCATGTGTTCCGTCACGGTACTGTATTGACCCTCGCGGCCATGAATTCTTGGATGGGAACAGATTCGGTGATTATGGAAGAAGACTTCAATAATATGAGTGGTTACGCGGACATCTACCTGATGACGGATATACTCATACGGCACGGAATAGAACATTTTGTCTACGGATATGTGATAATTGAACTGGACAGTGGCAACCTTCCAGGTGGCCAACTCGTACGGGGAAATCGGCAAGGGCTGCAGCAGTAATTTTTCTTCTTCCAGGAAGGTGCTGAGCCGACTGCCGGTTTTCTTTTGAAATGGTTTCCGATTGAAGATATCCAGTTTTTCCCACATGGCGTCATTTAATTCCTGCACACTGAAGAACTTTTCATTGCGCAAAGCACTCAAAATCCAAGTGGAGATAACACCGACAGTTCCTTCTACACTTGCCTTATCCTTTGGTTTTCTGACGCGCGCGGGAATAACGGCGGTGCCATAGTGTTCAGCCATTTCGTGATAGGTTTTGTTAATAACCGGCGTATACCAGGATGGTTTCGTCACACCTGTTTTGAGATTATCCGGAATAAGCACCCGGGTTACGCCGCCAAAGAAGGCATAGGCGTGCACATGTGCTGTAATCCAACATTCCAGATCTTGTGAGGAAAAAGCTTCTACATAGGCATACTTGCTACTGGAAAGAACCGCCACAAAGACGTATGCGTCATTGCTGTCTCCGGTATCCCGGTCAACCCAGTGTGCGACTTGACCAGCCCAATCGACTTCCATCTGTTCGCCGGGTTTTCGGTGAATATGCATGGTGGCTTTGGTGGTTGAAGCATACTGACGATAGTGATTGCAAAACTGCGTGTACATAAGGGGAATTTCTTGGCTTTGCCGATAGCTTTCGCAGTATTCGTGCCACAGCAGAGTGAGCGTTACGCCGCTTTTGGCCATCTCCTTGTGAATGTGCTCACAGTCCGGAGTACGCCGCAAAGACTCCTGTGGCTGCCGCTCCGGAAAGAGCAGAATTTCCAGCTCGGGATTTGTCCGGCTGCTGATTTTACTCTCATCCAGCTGCATCTGTTCCGTCCGTTGAAAGACATTGGCAATGGTGTTTCGGGAGCAGCCGCAACTGACGGCGATGCTCCTTTGGCTGATTCCCTGGCCTTTTAAGCGCAGGATTTCTCGATAATCGGTCATGAAAATGACCTCCTGTATTTTATTTGTGAGCCTGATTCGGCGTCACATAACTCCAGTGTACTGGAATCTAAATACAGGTGGTCTTCGCAATTAACATCATGGCTCTCTTGGATTAACAGTGAACTGAACCCCAAAAGTTGGACAAGAACAGTATAATAAAACGATTGGGGGTTCATTATGGGGTTAAAGGGAAAAAAGTTAAAAAGCTATACTGCAATTTTTAAACGGAGTGCTGTATTGGAAGTT
>Ga0209123_1001012_pt1 | contig 30392 bp, 31 predicted proteins | sample BarGraIncu00431A_FD_184500 | JGI IMG/M metagenome (GOLD analysis project Ga0209123, IMG submission 184500) | Arctic peat soil microbial communities from Barrow, Alaska, USA - Barrow Graham LP Incubations 004-31A (SPAdes) (version 2) | ecosystem: Environmental > Terrestrial > Soil > Wetlands >... | reverse complement strand
CACCCACAAGAAAAACGATGACTGGTTGGCACTGCATCCCAATGTTCGCTTCCATTTCACGCCTACATCGGCAAGCTGGCTCAACCAAGTCGAGATATGGTTCGGAATCTTCACCCGTAAGAGCCTGAGCGGGGCAAGCTTCCAAAGCACCGAGCAACTGACACAAGCCATCGAGGCGTTTGTAACCCGCTACAACGAAACAGCCGCACCGTTTGTTTGGAGGAAGCGTGAGGTTCGAGGCGCTCAGCTTAGAAATACAATTGTTAATTTACGCAATTAAACACTAGCTCGAATGTCTCCAGCCTAATTCAGCCTTGGTCCCTGAGACTTGAGCTCCTCCATCAACGCATCAGGCTCTCCACCTTCTGCGAGATGGTTCTTGTACCAAACAGTCAAAATCGTTGTCACAACTGGACCCGGGTTTTGGCAGACTTTTCCAAAATCCAATCCATTGAGGTTGCAGATCAACTTGACGAGGTCCATATCCAAATCAATGGCATCCGCCTCGCAGCGACGAATTTTCAGATCAGAGAAAGAATATCCATCCGGCAATTTGAGAGTCAGCAGTGAATCAGTTTGCATGAGAAATTTGAAAAATAGTTGGCTCAATGAGCGCTAATTGTGACAAGTTTGGAATGAAAAAGGCCTCCGAGTATCGCTACTTGGAGGCCTTTGTCATGCGGTCTGGTGCTGGGGTCAATTGAATGATGGCCTGCAACCCGCATGGAATATAGGTTTCCAACTTTACGAATTTATTTTGTTCCCCGGTTTGTTCCCCGGTCTTGCTTTGGCTACCCCCAAAACCGGGACATTTTCAGGCACTCTAACGCTGGATGCAAGTCTACCCCGCCAGTCCCTGTAAGCATCAAACGATGGGGAAACCCCTTCACACTACCCGATGCTTACACCCCCCTAGCATTCCAGCTAACTAGCCAAATTTCGGGGTCATGGCACCCGCGTTTAGATGATCTGAAAAAGGACCCGAGAATTTTCGGCGGGCATCAACGACGGTATCGACTTACAGCCCACCAGCCAGGCTGTCAAATTGCTGCACCTGGTCGGATGTTGACGGTCGTGACACAGGCAATGAGCAGGACCGCAAAGCTGACCACGCGACGCCAGACTTACTGCCGCCGCACCCATGGCCGATTCAATAAAAGAAGAGCACTACTTACTTACCTTATGTTCAGTCTGACAGCTAGAGGAAAACGGCGGTCTTCGTATCCGCAGGTGTGATACGCCAGGGAGGACCCGGGAATTTTCACAGCGGCCAAGGCGTTGCACCTGGTGCAGCCATTCAAGAGACGGACGGTCGAGGAGGTGCAATCGCTGGCACTGGTGACCGCTCACGCCACCGGCAACTATCACGGCCCGGCCCACCTTACGCTGCCCATGGTCGAGGGCGTGACCCTGCAATGCCTTGCACCCGGTGCAGCCGGTCAAGGCGGTAACGCGCATGGCCACGCAGCAAGCCAAGGGCGAACGTTGCAACCGCACAATGCTCAGGTGGTGCACCTGGTCGAGATACGGCACCAGCCCAACACCCTCACCAGGTGAGTTCTTCCGCTCATTGCAGGATTTACGCCTCAAGGTATCGACATTTGGACTGGGACAACTGAGGACACTGGGACAACCGCATGGATAAAGGGTTTGCGTGTCCTCAGTCTGTCCTCAGTCGCCGGGCGAGTGAGGACAAAATAAGTCCAAATACGTTCGAGGGCGTGCGGTTATCCCTTGATCTGGGGTCAGGTGATTCAAAGTAAGAAAGTTCGGACGGCGTTCTCAGCTTGAAAAAACTGGCGGTCTTCGTATCCGCAGGTGTGATACGCCAGGGAGGACCCGGGAATTTTCAGAGCGGTCAAGGCGTTGCACCTGGTGCAGCCATTCAAGAGACGGACGATCCCAGCCATGCAGCAAGCCTAGGGCGAACGTTGCAACCGCACAGCGGCTCAGGTGGTGCACCTGGTCGAGATACGGCACCAGCCCAACACCCTCACCAGGTGAGTTTTTCCGCTCATTGCAGGATTTACGCATCAAGGTATCGACATTTGGACTGGGACAACTGAGGACACTGGGACAACCGCATGGATAAAGGGTTTGCGTGTCCTCAGTCTGTCCTCATTCGCCGGGAGTGTGAGGACAAATTTTCATTTAATTGTCGCCAAAAGCCATAATTTAAGACATTTAAGCCTGTTTTCATTAGTTTTTTGTTTTGGGCGTCATCGCCTTTTCTTATTTCTGGTGCCCGCTCTTGCGAGTTTTTTTGGCGCGGCAAAAGCTCCCGCACCCCCCGCCTACCGGCGGCCCGGCAATAGCTCATGCTGGCCATTCATTCCCATGGCCGCACACAGGGGCGCTCACAGGTCAATATCGAATATGGCGGGCGTGATCCGGTAGCACCAAGACAAGCCTACGCCAGGCAGGCGCGGCCTACAGTCAAACGGGCGGCCCTTGTCGGGCATCAAACAGCCGTGATCCACCAGCACGCGGCACACAGCCTGATAGTCGAAGCCTTGGCAGACTTCAGCCCGAAAGGTTTCAGACAAAATGAAATATTCAAAGCTCACGCCTTCACCCAGCGCTGCCGGCATCCGGTCGCCGTACTCCGTGCCGTGCTGGCTATTGGTCTTGATGGGTTCGCCCTCAGCGTTCAACATGCGCCGCACACCGGCCCGCTGTAGCGTCTTGGGGGCGTGGTCGTCGGCACTGCGGTGCCACATGGCAAAACGGCCTTCGCCGTGCGTTTCCAAAAAGCGCCGCACTGCCCGCAACATGGCCACCACTTCGCCGTTACCGTTGCCACCACGCGCCGCCAGCCAGGCATTGAAACAGGCCGTCGCGGCCCGCTCACTCTCACCCACTGGCCAGCCAGTCAGGCCCGCCGCCGTGGCCAGCTCACCAGCGGCCCCCACCAGCGCAAAGCGTGCCCCGACACGTTCAACCTGACCACTTGAATCCTTGGGAATCAACTGTGCAGCCAGGGCATTCGAGGCAGTGCGGATGCTGGCTTTCAGCGTGCCCGAATTGGTGGTCAACCATGTCAGCCAGGCGCGACCCGGTGCGCCGTACACAGTCTGAGCGTGGCCGGTGATGTGCTTGGCAAAGGCGGCCCCGCCATCCAAGCCGTGTAAATCCTCAAACGCCCCCATGCCCGCACCCGCATCAGCCGGAATATCGGCCATGCGCACCTCTTGCCCGGTACGGGTGCGCTTTTGTCCCTCGGCCATGTGGTCAGCCAGGCCCAATTCACCGGCACTGAGGAACAGCAAGCGCCAGACTTGCCGGGGCCGTGGTGTGCCGCCACGGGTAGCGCGGGCCTTGCCCTGTTCATTGGCCAGCATGTAGGCGCATTCACCCGCCGTCTTGGGGTCAATCTGTGCCAGTTCATCCAGGATCAGCAGGCAGTCGCTGTGCTGGGCCGCCGTGGCTTCCAGGGCGTTATCGGTACTGCGCCAGCGTTGCAAATAATTGGCACCGCCGTACACACTGGCGGCCAGTTTCAATGCCGTGGTTTTGCCGCTGGATGAGTCGCCCCGGTAGTGGAAACCGCCCGACTCCATACCCATCGGGCGCAATAGCGGGCCAGCAAAAGCGCAGGCCACAGCAAACGCCATGCGTGAATTACCCACGCACAAAGCCCCCACACGATCCCGCCATTGCTCAGCTGTGCCCTTGGTGCGGAATGTGTTTTCAACGGCGTTGTCACTCTGAAAAACGATGCGCTCTGCATCATCTCCAATGGTTTCACGCGGCAAAACAAAAGCGCTGCCGTGCCAGCCCACACGGTCGGTGCAACTGGCGAACTCCTCAGGGGCTCGGGTCTGGATGTACTGGGTCAACAGGTTGCGGGCGCGGGGTGTCGTGGAGATACGCAGGCCCATATTCAACAGCGTGGCGCGGTATTCGCCGCCGTCAGCCGACAACATGCGGGCAGGCATGGCCCATTGTTTGACGTGGCCCAAGGGATCAGCAAAGGAAACGTAATAACCCCAGCCACCGCCCTCTTGATCACGCGTCAATGCCTCCACATCCAAACGGCTGCAAATCCATTCAGGCGGTTTTCGTTTTCCGTCTTGATCCGCTCCAGTGAACCACACACCCGAATCGTCAACGGTGAACGGCTCATAGGCGCGGTCACTGCCTGCATCGTCAGGCTTGCGCCGCTTGCTCTGGCTGGCTTTGTCCGCTTGCGCGGTCTGTGCCGCCACCTGTTCGGCCTGGTGCGCATCAATGGCGACCTCTATGATGCGGCGCACCTCCTCAAGGCCCGCCGCATGGTGCAGGTCGTTAAAGTCGCTGCCCCCATCCGGCAAACCTTCAGGAAACACAGCCAGGCCACGCACCGCACGCGCTGCCGCCGTTGCCTTGTCACGTCCGGGGTTGTGACCTTTGGCGGCAAACGTCAGGGCGTCATCGTCACCACACAACACCAGCAAGGCGGCTGGGTACTGGGTGCGCAAGGCTTTGGCTACGTGGGGCATGTTGCCTGCATCAAAAGCCACGGCCACCGGGCGGCCCGTGGCCTCAAACAAGCTTGCCGCCGTAGCGTAACCCTCGCCAATCAACAGCACCGAAGGCCCGGCAGCATCGCTGCCAACATCGCCCAAAACATGCCATAAACCGGACTTGCGCCCACCCTTCAAAAACAGCTTGTCGGTGCCATTCACGGGCTTGGTGGGCATGATGCGCTGCACATTCCACAGCTTGCCGTCTGCATCGCGCATAGGCACCAACAGGCAACTGTCAGCCGCAAAGCGCAGGCCGTGGGATTGCACATCTTTTCGGTTCAGGTAGGCACTGGTGCCTGTTTCGCTGGCCTGTTGCCATAGCAACGCGGCTTCACTGGCTGCGTGAGCGTGGGCAGCGTTTTGCTTGTCTTTATCGGCTTGGTTGCGTGCTGCCTTTTCGCGTGCCAAGCGAGCCGCTATTTCTGGATAAGGCTGGCTGGGTGCCCGGTCTGACTGGGGCAAGGTGTAGCCGTTTTCTTTGGCCAGACGCAACAGCGTGCCAATGCCCACGCCCCCGCCTGCCTTGATGCTTTGCCATGTGGATTTCGTGGCCTTGAGGTCGTAACCGTCCGCCGTGGCGCTCCATTCGATGAACAGTTCGAGACCATCAAAATCTGGAAACTCAGACTTGATAGCCATGCCCACGCGGGCCCATTCATCGCGGGCCAGGTTTGCCGAAACGAATTGCAGAGCAGAGCGGATCAGGTCCGGCGTGATGTTATTTTTTGTCATGGTGCTTCGCTGAATTGACCTAATTTCACACGGGTAGCGATTGCGCGTTGCCAGCCTTCAACTCAGTGAGTCGATCCCGCAACGCTTGCGGCATTGGGGTCGCCAAGGCAGCGTGTTCTTTGATGCGTTGCAACTCAGGATCACGCCCGCCAGAACTAGCCGTAGTGGTGAGTTTCTTGGGCGGCACGCCTTCATGGTCAACCTTCAACATCCGGTCAATCCGAGCGGTTAATCTGTCTATTGCTTGCGCTATCGTTAAGGATGCATAAACGGTCGCACAACCTTGAACGTAGGACGCCACACATTGAGGGTTTGCCGCCGTAGGCCCCACCCACCCCTCTACCGCACCAAGGCCGTTCTTCAAAAACTCATCGACCAAATCAGTAACTGCATCAATACGCGTATCTGCCTTGGTTGACTTTGCTATTGCACTCATTTCGCCACCTCCACCGCGTTGATGCGGTCTTGCAACCACTGCAAAACAGAAGACTCCGACCACGCAGCCATGCGGGCAGATAGTCGAATGGGTTTGGGGAACGTGCCGTTTTTAAGCATGGTGTAAACCGTTGATTTTTTGCAGCCGATAAGGTTTTCAACCTCAGGCAAGCGAATCAGGCGATCACGTGGCACAGCTGGTTTTGACTGGTGAACAATTTGCATGGTTTCGATTCCGTAGAAGCACTGGCAAGGCCGTCATGGTTTGCATCAGTGAGAACGGACTGTTCCAAAACAAATAGGTTGCCATCAACTTGTTTTTGGGTTGCCGTCTCGCAACCCGCATGAACACTCACTTTTTTTGATATTCACGGAAACCACACGGAACCCCTCAAACGGTTCACCGCGTGCCCGTTCGTTGATTTTTGTTCGGGGTTGCCAGTTCACGAATCAACTCCCCGACACGCTTTGACGTGATACCCAGCTCTACCGCCATAGCCTCACGCACGCCCTTTGATGCGGGTTTTTTCTTTTCAGCGGTTTCATGGCTTCCTAAAATTTGCTTCATTTCAGGAGTCCACGATGTGCCCGTATGTGTCTTACGGAACTGCACCAGCTCTGCCCAGTTTTTGGGCACTTGAATAGTCTCAATTTTTGTTTCAACGCCTGCCAGGCGTCCATAGCCCCACAGCTCAAACGCTTTGTCCATACGGATTGCCAGGTTGACCAAGGGGACCGCCTTGGGATCATCCAGAATGTCACACGCAGACTGGCGGCTCAGCTTCGATTGCGTCCACCAACGGTGAAGCAACTTCAGTAAAGCAGGTAAGCCCGGCTCTGTCGGTGCTGGCAAAGTCGCATGAATTCGCGGCCTTTCAAAACTGCTTGATTCGACCCCGCCCCAGTTCGTTGCCGAATAACGCGCTGGCGTCTGCAATATGGCCGCGTTTTGCCGCGCCTTTTTCGCTTCGATCTGTTGTGCCGTTTGATAGCCAAACATTGAATTCACAGGCACCGGCTTTGCATAGGCGCTGGGTTGCACCAAGTACAGAAACTGCAGCACATCGCGCGGCATGGCCCCACACAGCACATCAAGGGCCTCAGCCCGTGGCAATGCACGAGACAGTGCCAGCCAGCGCAGCACATCCGCCAGCCTCACCAGCATCCCAGCGGGGCTAGCATCAAAGCGCATAAATCCAAAATCAGACTGAAGCACCCAGCCCTCAGGCGGCTCTACCGCTTGCGCGGCTGGTCTTATGGCTTGCACCTTGAGGTTTGATGCATTGGCTGATTTCTTTGGTTTAGTGGTCATTGTGGTTATCCCTTCAAGGTGCGGCCTTCATTGGATGCCAGCGCCAAGCCGGTGAAGGAAACCGGTTTTTGCCCTTCGGGCTTACCCGGAGGCTAGGCGCGGCGAAATTCAATCTGGAATGTACGGCTCCACATGGACACGCCGGGCTAAATCTCGGGTGGTTTCAGCGTCATCAGACAGCGCAGCCAGCAACACACCAGCCAGGGCGACATAGCGGCCAGCAATACCACGAACCACAAAGCCACTGTTTAGAGCGGCAAGGTCAGAATTTGACGTTACTTGAGGCAGCGTATAGGCCAACGCCTCAAGCTCCCAAACCACCTCCATACAAACATCATGGCGGGCTTTGCTCAGGGTCACGGCCCCGTTTTCAGCAGTGGTCAGGCTCACGCTTCACCCCTTGCCATTTTGTGCAAACGAGTGGCAATCTCCCCGGCTTTGTCATCAAGCGACTCAAGAGAACGCACGGCCAGACGGCGTAAGCGCCCCAGGTGATACGGGTTCATATAGGCTGAATTGAAGCTTTCTATATCTTGATCGTGGTCGGCCATGAGTTCAAACACAGTCGCGGCCCCGACGGCAACATCCATGACGTGATCCACCAGCTGGCACAGTTCCCGTGCGGGTACGGTGGCACCGTGTGGCAAGTCGTTAGGCGTCCACTTAAAGCGCTCAAACGCATAAGTAGGCCGGTCGTTGCCCACGTCCTCAGCGGGCGCGGGTGGGGTTTTGATGGTGCGTGCCATGGCTCAGGCCCCCCCGCCGTTTTTACCCTCGGAGACAAGGGTTTTAAGCATGTTCAACAGTGGGTGTAATTGATTGGCAAATATGCTGGCCAGCGTTTGCACATCTGTGTTCTCGTGACCGTTAGCAAGGTCAGCAATGCTTTCAAGGTTTGCCGCGACACACTCGCAGTAAATCAGGCGGCATTGCGTTGAACTTTCTTTATTGAGGATAGCCACGGGTGGCGCATCAACAGGGGCAAAAATGGGATAAGCAGACAGCCCAAGCGATACGGGTGTTTCAGTTTTTTCAGCCATGGCTCAAGCCCTCCCGCCGATGGTCATGATGCGCAGGGTTTCAATGGAGCGCGTCGCTTTGTAGGCAAAGTCATAGGCGTAATCGAGATCAGGCGTTGCTTTGTGCATCTCCAATTGGCAAATGCTCAGGCAGTTATTCGCCTGCGTGCGCAGTTCTGCAACCCAGTTTGCTTTGTCGGTTGTGGGGGTGGTGCAAGTGGTTGTCATGGCTCAAGCCCTCCCGCCGATAGCAGACTCAGAGCAAGCCTGTTTGAGCATGGACGCGGCCCGAGTGGCCTTGGCTGTCGCCGTGCGAATGGCGTCGATGGTGTCGCCGTTGCGGACGTGGTACAGCGCCAGGGACAAGGCATTTTCAATGGCCTGTTGCCGGGCGATGCCGTCAGTTTTACCAAGGGTGAATGCGGGGGACTGTGCAGACATATGCACACGGGTGCCAGCGCGGGGGCTGGCCAGGGTGATGACGTTGGTCATGGTTTCTTGCTCCTTCACGAGACTTAAAACCACTCGCCCCGTTTTCAAGCGGTACGGGTGGGCAGGATGTTGAAAACATGCGTGAAGGCATGCGCCAGACGTTACCGTTCTGACCATCCCGCCCGTAATCTTGAATGCCCCACTACGGGACATTTTAGAAATCAGACGTGACAAAACCTCACTATCGGGGAGGTCGCACCGCTTCACGAAATTGGTGTTTTCAAGCACCGGGCCGATTAGGCTTGTGCGGACTGTAGCACAACGCATCAGGACAAAACGCAACGGGTGACTGTGCCCGGCTGCACCTGGTTGCAGGTTTATCAAGGCCTGTTCTCGCTCATGTCGGGCCGTGATTCATGGCTGGCCACCGGCTTTGATGCGCTCACTGATCCAGGCATCAATCGAGGACGAAGGCCAACAGACGGCCCGACGGGACAGTTTGACGGGGCGAGGAAATGCGGGCGGGGTGCGGCCCAGCATTTCATAAATAGATGATCGCTGAAGCCCCACGCGGGATAGCACTTCAGGCAATCTGAGCAATCGCTCGGGGCTGGATGTTGTTGGGTTTGCTTGCACAGTTGCGGCCTTTCTTGGAGATAGACACCCATTGCAACAGCCAGCGCTCAAACTTCAAACGGCAACTTTCAGCGCTTTTTTGGCTGGAAAATTCCACTTGATTTCATGGGCGATTTTCCCGCCGTTTTCGAGAGGTAGCATTTCTCTGGATGACGTAGCGTATCGTTCCCTGAGCGTTGGATGGCAAGCCAGCGGCCTCAAATACCGCATTGCACAAGCGCTCAAAGGGGCCACCTCGCCCAAAGCTGATTTTGTGCTTTACCAAGTCGGCAATGCAATCAATGTAGTGTGCATAGTGGGTTCGGGTTTCTTTTCTGCCGCCCTTGGGTTCAGTTTCGCCAGCCGCTATGCGTTCGTCACGAGCGGCCAGCGCCAATTTTTCAGCCTCAAACCCGATCTGACTAACGCGGTCCCATGCCAGGCGGTGCAATGGGCAAGGCGGCACTATGCTTTTTTCAGGCATACGCTCACATAGATTTTCCCGGTCAACTTCATCCAGGTCTTGAATGGCCTCCCAGAGGGCAATTGCCAGAGATTCAACTTTTTCAATTGACTGGCATTGCTCTTTTGGTGACTTCAGCTTGTCCCTTTCATTCGCATCAAAGTTACGGAGTGCGTGAGCTTGATATTGGATCTGTTCAAACTCATTGCTTGAGAGGCCCAGTTCACTGCAAACAAGGATCAGCGTTGCCCGTTTTCGTTCGTCAAGTGGGGTGAATGAGGTGATCATGCTGGGTCAGCAATTGCCAAAAAATAAAACATTGAAGGATTTTGGCCTCATTGCTGCCAGATATTTAGCGAATAGTTGCAAAAAATCCGGGGGTAAATGGCGAAGAATTGCTAAAGAAGCGGGGACAAATGCAACACAAATGCAAGCGGGGTTTGCCGTTAGAAATATGAGGGCAGGATAGGTGTAAGCGCCGCTTTTGTGCCACAACATCTAGGGCAGGATAGGCGTTGACGCGGCTATTTGGTACATCGTTCAGGCGGTGCCAGTCAAACCAAAGGCCAGGGATTACACCTGCTCACGGCCCAATAGATGCGTTTGAACTGGTGACGGTCACGTCACCGACAAGGATCAAAGTAACGTGCGGGCCTCAGTGATTTCGGAGGTCAAGCGCCCCAGGCCCGAGAGTTGCCGCGCCTCCTTAAGAGCCGCCGCACGGCGATCATCCAGATATTTTGCTAAGTCGATCAAGTGCACCCCCTTGGCTGTCTTTTGTGACCCCGGCTCGATACGCAGCAACGGTATATTGATTTCGCCCATTGCCACTTTACGCAAAAACTTGTCGGTGCTGATGTGGGGGAAGTAGTCGCGTACTACCTTATCAATTGGAATGACGGCTTGGGCATCGTATTGCGCCATGAGAAGAAATGCAGTGTTCATTCAATCCCCTTTCGGCGGGACTAGATAGGCCGCATGCAAGCGCTGCAATTCAAGTAACAGCCCAAGGTGTTTGGGAACCCAAGCCGGGATCGGTGTTTTGCCAGTCACCCAGCGGCTGGGGGTGTTCTTGTCGAGCCCGGCTTTGCGGCAAAAGTCGGACTGTTTCCAGCCCAGCGCCTCAATGGCTTGCGTGAATTGGTCAGGTGTCATGGTGCGGGTTGCTTTCTGTTTGGTGGAGTGGTGTTTGCAGCTTATCACGACTACCTTAAACTATACGTTTTTACGTTTTTTATCCGCATTGTTAACATAACGCCCGTCGTATAAAGTAGACAAAATGAATAACTTTATATAGTTTAAGGGAATATTCAACAGAATCAACCACTTGCAAACCTTATCCACATTGCCTAAAAACTAGGCAAATAGCAGATTGACTGTTTGAAAAAGTTATCCACAGAACAGTTTTTGCAACGTCAAAGCGTTGCACCAGCTCACGGCTCTCCGTCCCAGGTGGTCTAGGCGGCCACTCACAAAAAAGGAAAGCGCCGCCGGTTTGGTGGTGCCACGAGAAGGCCCCTTCGCGCTCATTTCCGGCATGGTGTGAGCACGACCAACATAGGGCAAAGCGGGCACCGGGCGGGGGTTGGACGGTGGGTACAAGTAAGAGAGAAGAGATTGAATCATTTTCATAATATAAAAGTGTCCTCACTCTGTCCTCAGTTTGTCCTCACTTTGTCCTCAGTCCCCTATTGGCTGCAAACCCGCATGGTTGCTTGGTTTGGCTGGTTTGTCCTCAGTGTCTCAGTGTTTTTACGAATTAGCAGCCGGGGTAAAAAGTCGAACCGCTGGAAAAAGACACAAAAAAACCGCCCGACAAATGCTGTAGGGCGGGTTTTGGTGTGAACGGTTGCAGCGTCAGGCGGTCCGCTGGGGCAACTGGATCACGTCCGCCCCCTTGCGCAGCTTGTCCAGGTAGTCGGCCCATTGCTGGATTTGCTCAAACCGTTGTTTGAGGTACTGGGTCCGGTTGTAGCTACGCCCGTTGGCATCTTTCACCGCATGGGCCAGATTGGCTTCGATGGCCAGGGGGTCAAGGTTCAACTGATCCACCAGCATGGTGCGGGCGCTGGCCCTAAAGCCGTGCCACATCTGTTCTTTGCCAAACCCCAGCGCATACAGAGCGCTGCGCACTGAATTGTCGGACACGGGCCGGTCGTGGCTGCGCTCACCGGGGAACACATAACGCCCGTGTCCGGTCAGGGGCTGAATCTCACGCAACAGCGCCACGGCTTGCGTGGGCAATGGCACCGTGTGGGCGTCGCCCTGTTCCTTCTCCACCTTGGTACGCTTCATTTTCATGCTGGGGATGGTCCACAGTGCGGCGTCCAGGTCAAGTTCTGCCCACTCCATTTCCCGCAGATTGCCGGGCCGCTGGTACAGCAAGGGGGCCAGCTTCAAGGCAGTGCGCACGATCAGCCCGCCTTTGTAAGTGACGATGGCCCGCAACAGCTCACCGAATCGCACCGGCTCAACGATGGCAGCAAAGGTTTTACCCCGGTAAGGGGTGAGCCTGCCCTTCAGGCCTTCGGTGATGTTGCGTTGCTGCACATTGGTGCTGGGCAGCCAGTAGTCCCAGATTTGCCGGGCCAGCATCAACACCCGGTCGGCGGTTTCAAGCGCCCCGCGCTCCTCCACCTTTTGCAGGGCTGCCAGCAACTCCATGGCGTGAATCTCGGCAATGGGCCGGGCCCCGATCCAGGGGAACAGGTCGCGCTCCAACTGGCGCAAGGACCGATCCGCGTGGCTGGTGCTCCATTGCGGGGCTTGCTTGGCGTACCACTCCAGGGCGACGGCCTTGAAGGTATCGCCTTCGGGTCGCGCTGCCCTGATTTTTTCCAGTTTGCGCACCTGCACCGGGTCACGGCCTTCGGATTTGTGGAGTTTGGCGGCGTCGCGTGCCTTGCGGGCATCGCTCAGGCTCATGACCGGGTAAGCCCCCAGCGCCAGGCGGCCTTCTTTGCCGTCGGCGTAGGTTTTCCAGAACCAGCGCTTGGAACCCGCCGGGCTGACCTCAAGGTAAAGCCCACCGGCATCGGTGAAACGAGCGCGTTTCTTGTCAGCGGGGCACAGGGCGTTTTTGCAGTGTTTGTCAGTCAACATGGGAATCTCCACCGGGGAACAAGGGCCAAACCGGGGAACAACTCCCCTATTTTTCGCAGTTTACCCCGGCTGTTCCCCGGTTTGTTCCCCGGTCTTGCACTGGCTGTTAGCGAACTAACTTGGACTTCTATGCACTTGAAACCCTTGTAAGCCCTTGATTTGACAAAGAAAAAGGCCGTTTGTTGAACTTCAACAAACGGCCTTGGACGATGCGGTGGTGGAGCTGGGGGGATTTGAACCCCCGTCCGCAAGCCTTGTTCGGGCAGATCTACATGTTTAGTGGTCTGATTTGAGTCTCGCCACCTATGTCGCGCAGCCACACGCTACACAGGACGCCAGCACCCTATTTTCTTGCCCAAGGTTAAGGTACCCAGCCCTGAGCCAGCCGATGAAATTATCTTTACAGCCGGGAGCACCTAAATTGCTTTAGAAACCCCTTGCCCAGCCCATCGGCCTGCTGTTGTAAAGCTCACTGGCAATTAAGCAGCGAGTGCGAAACGTTCGTCGTTTGCAGTTAGTTTTTTTGAATCTGATTTACGAGCGCATTCAGCTCGACATGCACCACACCGCGTCCGAACCCACGTCGAAACCAGTGCAGCCCCAAGTGTTCTATTTTAGGCCTTGGCAAGCAATTGCAATAGTGCCCCTGGAGAATTAATTGTGGCGTGAGCGCCCCATTGGGCTGGGTCAGACTTTTCACCTAGATACCCGTAGGTAGCGGCAACGGTACCCATACCAGCAGCAAGACCGGCCACGATATCCCGCTCGTCATCGCCGACATACAGACAACGCGCCGGGTCAATGCCCAATCGTCTTGCCGCTTCAAATAACGGCTCCGGATGCGGCTTGGAATGCGGTGTCGTGTCGCCGCTAACGACTGCACGCGCGGACACAAATAAAGGCATGGCACGGGTCAGGGGATCAGTAAAACGTGAAGACTTGTTGGTCACTACACCCCAAGGCAAATCAAGCGCTACCAAATGGGCAATCAGCTCTTGCACCCCATCAAAAGCGTAGGTACTTTGCGTCAGGCATTGCTCGTAATTTGAAAAAAACTCTTCTCGCAGAGCTGCAAAATTGGCATGCTCGGGCGTCAGTCCAAATGCTACGTCTATCATCCCACGGGCACCGGCACCCGCCATTGGGCGATAACGTGCTGCAGGCAGTGAAGGTAGACCTCGATCAACACGCATCTTGTCGGCTGCAGCGCCCAGGTCTGGCGCACTATCAATCAACGTGCCATCAAGATCAAAGAGCACGGCCTGCACACTCGTAAACATGCCAGAGCTTTTCATCACAAAGTTGCAGCCAATGTTTTTTGAGTTGCAAATAGATAATTCACACCAGTATCTGCACTCAGGCTGTAGCGACGGGTGATAGGGTTGTACGCCATTCCTCGCGTGTGGCGCAGATCAAGATCAACTGATCGGCAGTAGCTTGCCAGTTCACTTGGCCGGATCATCTTGGCATATTCATGGGTTCCACGCGGCAACATATTGAGAACGTATTCAGCGCCCACGATAGCGAACAAAAATGATTTTGAATTGCGGTTCAAAGTTGAAAAAAATACCCAGCCGCCCGGCTTGACCAGTGCAGCACAGGCTCGAACCACTGAGGCGGGGTCAGGCACATGCTCCAGCATCTCCATGCAAGTCACCACATCAAAACTCTCTGGCTGCTGTTCAGCCAAGGCTTCGACACTAACTTCACGGTACTGCACATTCGAGGTTTGAGCCTCAAGGGCATGGAGCTGAGCAACTTTAAGCGACTTGGCCGCCAAATCAATGCCGGTCACCATCGCGCCCGAACAAGCCATGGCGTCCGCCAGAATGCCACCGCCACAACCGACATCCAGAACCTGCAGCCCTTTCAGGGAGCAATGACTTTGAATCCAGTCCAGTCGCAAAGGATTGATTTGATGCAATGGACGAAACTCGCCGTCCATATCCCACCAGCGGTGGGCAAGATCAGAAAACTTGGCCAGTTCGGCCGGATCAGCGTTCAATGTTGAATTCATGGATCGATTATCGACAAAATTATCTTTGTGATATGAATAGTCTGAATAAGGGCAACGTCAATAAAAAAACCCGCCGAAGCGGGTTGTTTTATTGACGCAATCTCTAAAGACTGCGTTCTAACATAAATGCCAATTATTTAGCAGCGGCGCGGGTACCAACCACTTCGATTTCAACGCGGCGATTTTTGGCACGGCCTTCTTTGGTCTTGTTATCCGCAACTGGCTGTTTCTCGCCCTTGCCTTCTGTGTAAACACGATTTTTCTCAATGCCCTTGGACACCAAGTAAGCCTTGACTGCCTCAGAACGCTTGACAGACAGCTTTTGATTGTAAGTATCAGCGCCAACAGAGTCAGTGTGACCCACGGCAATGATGACTTCCAGGTTAATACCCTTGACCTTGCCAACCAGATCATCCAGCTTGGCTTTACCTTCAGGCTTGAGTACAGCTTTGTCAAAGTCAAAGAATGCATCAGCAGCATAAGTTACCTTGGTGGCGGCGACTGGCTGAGGAGCTGGCGCTGGAGCAGGAGTGGCAGCCACTGGAGCAGGAGCGGCCTTTGGAGCCACAGGAGCTGGAGCTGCAATCGGAGCAGCAGCCACAACAATAGCGCCATCGCATCCGACAGCAGCTGTAGCAGGTGTCCAGTTGGCATCACGCCAGCACAGTTCATTGGTACCGTTTTTCCATGTAGTGCCATCAGCGCTACGCCAGTTGTCAACAGATTGAGCGCCAGCGACAGTTGCGAGTGCTGCGGTTGCAATGAGCATTGCTACTTTATTTAATTTCATCAAGGTTCTCCTTTGGGGCGAAATAACCGCAGCAGCGCTGCGAATAATTTATAACACGCCATAGGTGCCTATCACCTAAAACGTTCACTCGATTGTGCCACAGCTAAATTTATGACCTTGACGAAGCTTGACTGAAACTGACATTTATCACTCCACTTTGTCGGTCAAACTGAGAATGCATGATTAACGTTGCCAAAAAGCTACGGGGCTGCCCTTTAGAATCAGGGGTTGCCTTTGACATTGCCTTAGCCACGATCTGCCCATGACCCAATTCGCCAAAGAAACCCTGCCCATCAGTCTTGAAGAGGAAATGCGCCGGAGCTACCTCGATTACGCCATGAGCGTGATTGTGGGCCGCGCCCTGCCCGATGCGCGGGATGGTCTGAAACCGGTCCACCGTCGTGTGCTGTTTGCCATGCACGAACTGAACAATGACTGGAACCGGCCTTATAAGAAGTCGGCCCGTATTGTGGGTGACGTGATTGGTAAGTACCACCCTCACGGCGACAGCGCTGTCTATGAAACCATCGTCCGTATGGCACAGGACTTCTCTCTGCGCCACATGCTGGTAGACGGTCAGGGCAATTTCGGCTCCGTGGACGGCGACAACGCTGCAGCCATGCGATACACCGAAATCCGCATGTCCAAGATCGCGCATGAGCTGCTGGCTGATCTCGATAAAGAAACCGTCGATTTCGGCCCCAACTACGACGGCAGCGAGCAAGAGCCGCTGGTCATGCCAGCGCGCTTTCCCAATTTGTTGGTCAATGGCTCCTCCGGCATCGCCGTGGGTATGGCCACCAACATCCCACCGCACAACCTGAACGAAGTGGTGGATGGTTGTCTGCACCTGTTGCGCAACCCTCAGGCCTCCATCGACGAACTGATGGAAATCATCCCGGCGCCCGACTTTCCGACGGCGGGCATCATTTACGGCATCAACGGCGTCAAAGACGGCTACCGCACAGGGCGCGGGCGCGTTGTCATGCGCGCCAAATGCCACTTTGAAGATATTGACAAAGGCCAGCGGCAAGCCATCATCGTGGACGAGCTGCCCTACCAGTGCAATAAAAAGACCTTGCAGGAACGCATGGCCGAGTTGGTGCACGAGAAGAAGATCGACGGCATCAGCCACATCCAGGATGAGTCAGACAAATCCGGCATGCGCCTGGTGATTGAACTCAAGCGCGGCGAAGTGCCCGAGGTGGTGCTCAACAACCTGTACAAACAGACGCAGTTGCAAGACACGTTTGGCATGAACATGGTGGCGCTGATCAATGGCCAGCCCAAACTATGCAATCTCAAAGACCTGATTGAAGTTTTCCTTGAACACCGCCGCGAAGTGATCACGCGGCGCACCATTTTCAACCTGCGCAAGGCCCGCGAGCGCGGTCATGTACTGGAAGGTCTGGCAGTCGCCTTGGCGAACATCGACGAATTCATCCGCATCATCCGCGAATCGCCGACGCCCCCCGTGGCCAAAGTGGAGCTGATGTCCAAGCCATGGGACAGCAAGCTGGTGCGCGAAATGCTCACCCGCGTGCGCGCCGATGGCGGTTTGGTGAATGCCGACGACTACCGCCCCGATGGTCTGGAGAAGATGTACGGCATGGGCAGCGATGGCCTGTACCGCCTGTCTGATACGCAAGCCCAGGAAATCCTGCAAATGCGCCTGCAACGCCTGACCGGTCTAGAACAAGACAAGATTGTGGCGGAATACAAAGAAGTCATGGCCGAGATCGACGACCTGCTCGACATTTTGGCCAAACCTGAACGGGTCACCACCATCATCAGCGAAGAACTCACGGCTATCAAGACCGAGTTCGGCCAGACCAAGCTGGGCGCGCGTCGCAGCCAGGTGGAATACAGCTCATTTGACCTGAGCACCGAAGACCTGATCACGCCGACCGACATGGTGGTCACACTCTCGCACAGCGGCTATATCAAGAGCCAGCCGCTCAGCGAATACCGGGCGCAAAAGCGCGGTGGTCGCGGCAAACAGGCCACCGCCACCAAAGAAGACGACTGGGTCGACCAGCTCTTCATTGCCAACACGCACGATTACATCCTGTGCTTCAGCAACCGGGGCCGCCTGTACTGGCTCAAGGTCTGGGAAGTACCGCAAGGTTCGCGCGGCTCGCGCGGGCGTCCGATCGTCAACATGTTCCCGTTGCAAGAAGGTGAAAAAATCACGGTCGTGCTGCCGCTGACCGGGGAAAAACGAACCTTCCCGGCGGACCAATACGTGTTCATGGGCACGAGTATGGGTACCGTCAAGAAAACGGCCCTGATCGAATTCAGCAACCCGCGCAAGGCCGGTATCATTGCCGTGGACCTGGACGAAGGCGACTTTTTGATTGGCGCCGCGCTGACCGATGGTTCACACGACGTCATGCTGTTCAGCGATGGCGGCAAAGCCGTGCGCTTTGACGAAAATGATGTGCGCCCGATGGGTCGCCAGGCGCGCGGCGTGCGCGGCATGATGCTCGACGAAGGCCAGGGCGTCATCGCCATGCTGGTCGCCGAAGACGAACTTCAAAGTGTGCTGACCGCCACCATGAACGGCTACGGCAAACGCACCAGCATCACCGAATACACCCGCCATGGCCGTGGTACCAAGGGCATGATTGCTATCACCCAGTCCGAGCGCAACGGCAAAGTAGTCGCGGCCACACTGGTTCATGCCGATGACGAAATCATGCTGATCACCGACAAGGGCGTGTTGGTACGCACTCGGGTCAGCGAAATCCGCGAACTCGGCCGTGCCACGCAAGGCGTGACCCTGATCGGTCTGGACGAAGGCTCCAAACTGAGCGGACTGCAGCGCATTGTTGAAAATGATGCCAATCCGGTCGTTGACGATGCTGAAAACGAAGGAAATGACGACGCCGACACCGGTGCCACGATTTAGTCGCTATTTTTTTTATAGCTGCTCACGCATAATGGACGGGGGCTAGAGCCCTATTTGACACATAACAACTGATGAATAGACCTTTTAACTTCTCCGCCGGTCCAGCCGCCATGCCCCAAGAGGTCTTGACCGAAGCCGCCTCAGACATGCTCGATTGGCATGGCAGCGGCATGAGCGTCATGGAAATGAGCCACCGTGGCAAAGAGTTCATCTCCATTTACGAGCAGGCGCACAACGATTTGCGCGACCTGCTGGCAGTCCCCGAGCATTTCAAAATCCTGTTCATGCAAGGTGGGGGCTTGGCCGAGAACGCCATCGTTCCATTGAATATCGCGCGCGGTAGCTCGGCAGACTTCGTAGTCACCGGCAGCTGGAGCGAAAAGTCGCAACAGGAAGCACGTAAATACTGCACCGCCAATATTGCGGCGAACAACGAGTCCGATGGTCACACCAGCCTGCCTGAGCCTGCCAGCTGGCAACTCACCCAGGGTGCCAGTTATCTGCATGTTTGCACCAACGAAACCATCAACGGCGTCGAGTACCACGAATTGCCTGACCTCAAGGCTTTGGGCAGCGACACACCGCTGGTGATCGACTTCTCCTCCCACGTCGCCTCGCGGCCGGTGGACTGGTCACAGATGGGTCTGGCTTTTGCTGGCGCCCAGAAAAACCTGGGACCGGCCGGTTTGACGTTGGTGGTTGTCCGGGAAGACCTGTTGGGTCATGCCCTGCCCACTTGCCCCAGTGCTTTCAATTACAAGACCGTGGCGGATAACCAGTCGATGTTCAACACCCCGCCGACCTACTCGATTTACATCGCTGGCCTCGTGTTTCAGTGGCTCAAGCGACAGGGCGGCATCGCGGCCATGGAGCAGCGCAATATTGCCAAGGCAGAACTACTCTACTCAGCCATCGACGGCTCCCAGTTGTACCAAAATAAAGTGGATCGCAACTGCCGCTCGCGCATGAATGTGCCATTTTTCCTGCGCGACGAAAATCTCAATGCCGCATTTTTGACCGGCGCCAGCGCGCGGGGTCTGCTGCAACTAAAAGGTCACAAGTCGGTTGGCGGCATGCGCGCCAGTATTTACAACGCCATGCCCATTGAAGGCGTGCAGGCATTGGTGGACTACATGCAAGATTTTGAAAAATCCCAAGCCTGAAATATGACAAACCCAGCCCATCCTTTGCCGAGTCTGTCTGAATTGCGCGTCCAGATTGACGCCATCGATCAACAATTGCTGACGCTTCTCAATAACCGTGCTCTGGTGGCAGAGAAAGTGGGAGAAGTCAAAAAACACGAAGGAACGGCGTTTTTCCGTCCCGACCGGGTTGCCCAGGTTATTGACAACATCCAGCAAGCCAACCCGGGCCCCCTGAAGGACTCGCATGTCGCCGCCATCTGGCGCGAAATCATGTCGGCTTGCCTGGCGCTTGAAGCCCCTCAGCGCGTGGCCGTTTTGGGCCCTGCAGGAACATTCTGTGAGCAGGCTGCGATTGAGTATTTTGGGGGGGCTGCCGACCTGATTTACTACAACAATTTTGACGAGGTTTTTCATGCAACGGCTGCGGGCAGTGCGCAATACGGCGTCGTGGGGGTGGAGAACTCCACCGAAGGCATGGTGACGCGCTCCCTCGATTTGTTCTTGCACTCGCCCACACATGTGATCGGCGAGGTCACGCTGCTGGTTCGACACAACCTGCTGCGTCTGGAGAATTCACTGGACGGCATTGAAGTCGTGCTGGCCCATCCTCTGGCGCTGGCCCAGTGCCAGGCCTGGTTATCCAAACACCTGCCGCATGCCGAACGCCGCCCGGTGTCCAGCAATGCCGAAGGGGCCCGGTTGGCCACGACCAATCCCGCTTGGGCCGGTGTGGCGAGTGATCGCGCTGCAACACAGTTTGGCTTGCACATTGCCGCCCACGCCATTCAGGACGATGCTTACAACCGCACCCGCTTTGCCATCATTTGCCTGCCTCAAACGGTAGGAACGCCACCGCCTTCGGGCAATGACTGCACCAGCCTGGTGGTGTCTGTCACCAACAAGCCGGGCGCGGTGCATGATTTGCTGATGCCGCTCAAGACTCACGGAGTCTCCATGACCCGGTTCGAGTCACGTCCAGCGCGCACAGGCCAGTGGGAATATTATTTTTATATCGACATTCAGGGCCATCCTTCACAGCCCAATGTCGACGCTGCGCTCAAGGAACTCAAAGGTTTGAGCGCGTTTTACAAAGTGCTTGGCACGTATCCGGTGGGTGAATAATGTTCGAACAACTAGGACTCATTGGGTGTGGTTTGATGGGAGGGTCTTTTGCACTGGCCATGCGGCGTGCAGGACTGGTGAAACGGGTCGTCGGCTACAGCAAATCGCCATCTACCACCGAGCGCGCACGCAAAATGGGGGTGATTGATGTCGAGGCGCCATCGGCCTTGCTGGCCGTATCGGGCGCCGACATTGTCCTGATTGCGGTTCCTGTCGCCGCAACTGAGGCCACGTTCAAAGCCATCAAACATTTGGTCACGCCCCAGATGCTGATCATGGACGTGGGCTCAACCAAACGCGATGTCATCGATGCGGGCCGCCGGGCACTGCGTGAACATATCGGCTCATTCGTTCCAGCCCACCCTATTGCAGGCAAAGAAGTCTCCGGCGTCGAAAATGCCGACGTCGATCTTTACAAAGACAGGCAAGTCATCCTCACGCCCATTGAACGAACCTTGACAACTCAGTTACAAAATGCGGTTGATGTCTGGTCGGCACTGGGGTGTCGTGTGGTCAAAATGTCACCAGAGTCACATGATGCAGCCTTTGCAGCCGTCAGCCACCTGCCCCACCTGATTTCATTTGCGCTGATGAATGCCATCTCGGGCCAACCTCACGGCAAGGACTTTCTCTCATTGGCCGGGCCAGGGTTTCGGGATTTCACCCGCATTGCCGCCAGCGACCCCAAAGTGTGGCGCGACATCATGCTCTCTAACCGCGAAGAGCTATTAACCCAGTCCAAAATTTTCCAGCGCAACCTGCATGCACTGGAACTCATGATTTCCAGTGGCAACGGCGAAGCGCTTGAAGGCTTGATTGAACAAGCCAGCGTGACGCGTGCCCACTGGAGCATGACCAAACACCAAAAATAATGTTTTCTACCGCCTTTCTTGACATCCCGCCTTTAGCCACGGCGAGCGGGACGATTCTTCTTCCCGGCTCCAAAAGCATTTCCAACCGTGTGCTGCTGTTGTCAGCCCTGAGCCGGGGAACCACCACCGTGCATGATCTGCTGGACTCCGACGACACCCGCGTCATGCTCGACGCTTTGAAGTTGCTCGGCTGCGGCGTGCGCCAAAGCGGCAGCACGGTTGAAGTTGATGGCCTGGGTGGACAACTGGGCCACAAAAAAGCCGATCTGTTCATGGGCAATGCCGGAACGGCCATCCGTCCGCTGACCGCCGCTCTGGCTGTCATGGGGGGAGGGTTCAAGTTGCATGGCATTGCCCGCATGCATGAACGCCCCATTGGCGATCTGGTCGATGCGCTGCGTCAATTGGGCTGCCACATCGATTACTTGGGTCAAGCGGGTTTCCCGCCCCTGCACATTGGCGAACCCACCCTGAACTTGGACGCGCCGATTCGGGTACGGGGCGATGTGTCCAGCCAGTTTCTCACTGCATTGCTGATGGCGCTGCCGCTGGTGGCTAAAAAAGACGTTGTCATTGAGGTGGTGGGCGAGCTGATTTCCCGGCCCTACATCGAAATTACACTGAATTTATTGGCGCGATTTGGCATCCAGGTGACACGCGATGGCTGGCAACGATTCACCATTCCAGCGGGTAGCCAATTCCAGTCTCCCGGCTCACTGCATGTCGAAGCAGACGCCTCTTCCGCTAGCTATTTTATAGCGCTTGGCGCAATAGCTACGGGGGCTATAGGTCAAAATTGCATAAGGATTGAAGGGGTTGGCGCCGACTCCATCCAGGGCGACATCCGCTTCATGGAAGCCGCGCAAATGATGGGCGCGCAAGTACTTAGCGGTCCCAACTGGCTGGAGGTTTCACGCGGCAGCTGGCCATTAAAAGCCATCGAACTGGACTGCAACCACATCCCCGATGCTGCCATGACGCTGGCAGTGATGGCGCTTTACACCCAGGGAACGACCACACTGACCAACATTGCCAGTTGGCGCGTCAAGGAAACCGATCGCATTGCCGCCATGGCTTGCGAGTTGCGCAAACTGGGCGCAACGGTGGAAGAAGGTGCAGATTTCATCCGTATCACACCACCGGCATCCCCCGCCGATTGGCAAGCCGCCAGCATTCACACTTACGATGACCACCGGGTGGCCATGTGTTTTTCGCTGGCCGCCTTCAATCCAACCCATTTGCCCGTGCGCATTGAAGACCCGAAGTGCGTCGCCAAGACCTTTCCGGACTATTTTGAAGCCTTGTTTTCGCTGGCACAGACGAGCGACAACACGATCCCCGTCATTTGTGTCGATGGCCCAACAGCCTCCGGCAAAGGCACATTGGCAGCGGTGTTGGCCCAAGAACTGGGCTACCACTTCCTGGACTCCGGTTCGCTTTACCGCATCACGGCCCTGGCAGCCTTGCAAGCAGAACTGGAACTGGACACCTCGCATGAGCAAGAAATTGCGGATATGGTTCAAAAACTGGTCATTCAGTTTGAACAAGGCAGAGTGCTTCTAGGCGGCGTCGATATAAGCGACATCATTCGCACCGAAGTGGCGGGTATGAACGCTTCAAAAGTCTCAACCCTGCCCCAAGTGCGTCTGGCATTGATTGATCTTCAACACAGTTTTCGTCAGTTGCCTGGACTGGTTGCCGATGGACGGGATATGGGAACCATCATCTTCCCGCAAGCGTCGCTCAAGGTGTTTTTGACGGCCAGCGCCGAGTGCCGGGCCGAACGGCGCTATAAACAATTGATTTCAAAGGGAATTTCAACTACACTCCCATCTCTTCGCGCTGACTTGGAAGCACGCGATGCACGGGATTCATCCCGCAGCGTCGCGCCCCTCAAACCTGCGCAAGATGCCCTCTTGCTGGACAACTCGGATTTGACGGTTGAAAAATCGGCCAATCTGGTGTTGAACTGGTGGCAAGGCAAACAACCTTTCAAAACAATTTGAAAGGTTTCTGGTCCATGAAAACCTTCTCGCGCTGCTCAAGCGCACTGTTTTTGTGGTTCTAAAAACTAACCCGCGGATAAAACCGCAAATTACCTGCGGTTAACGCCGCATCAAAAAATGTCCGAATCTTTTGCTGCCCTATTTGAAGAATCCCTGCAACGCACAGAAATGCGCCCAGGTGAAGTGATCACTGCTGAAGTGGTACGTATCGAGCACAGCTTTGTCGTTGTCAACGCTGGCCTCAAATCTGAAGCCTACGTGCCGCTCGAAGAATTCAAGAGTGACAAGGGCGAAATCGAAGTCCAGGTTGGCGACTTCGTGTCGGTGGCCATTGGTTCCATCGAAAACGGCTACGGCGACACCATTTTGTCGCGCGACACCGCCAAGCGTCTCGCTTCGTGGATGAGCCTGGAAAAAGCTCTGGAAACCGGCGAATTTGTCACAGGCACCACCAGCGGCAAAGTCAAGGGTGGCCTGACCGTGCTGGTCAATGGTATTCGCGCCTTCCTGCCCGGTTCCCTGGTTGACACCCGTCCAACCAAAGACCTGTCTCCGTACGAAAACAAGACCCTGGAATTCAAGGTTATCAAGCTCGACCGCAAGCGCAATAACGTCGTGTTGTCACGCCGTGCCGTGGTTGAAGCCAGCATGGGCGAAGAACGCGCCAAGCTGATGAACACCCTCAAAGAAGGTTCCGTGGTTCAAGGTGTTGTCAAGAACATCACCGAATACGGCGCATTTGTTGACTTGGGCGGTATCGACGGCCTGTTGCACATCACCGACATGGCATGGCGCCGCGTCCGTCACCCATCAGAAGTGGTGACTGCTGGTCAGGAAATCACCGCCAAGATCCTGAAGTTCGACACCGAGAAAAACCGCGTGTCTCTGGGTCTGAAACAAATGGGCGACGATCCTTGGATGGGCGTGAACCGCCGCTACCCCCAAGGTACGCGCATGTTCGGCAAGATCACGAACATTGCCGACTACGGCGCATTTGTGGAACTGGAACCCGGAATCGAAGGCCTGGTCCACGTGTCCGAGATGGACTGGACCAACAAGAACGTTGCTCCTTCGAAGATTGTTGCCCTGGGCGACGAGGTCGAAGTCATGGTTCTGGAAATCGACGAAGACAAACGCCGCATCTCCCTGGGCATGAAGCAATGCAAGGCCAATCCTTGGCAAGAATTTGCGCAGAACACCAAGCGCGGCGACCGCGTGAAGGGACCCATCAAGTCCATCACCGACTTCGGCGTGTTCGTGGGTCTGGCTGCAGGTATCGACGGTCTGGTTCACTTGTCTGATTTGTCGTGGAACGAAACCGGCGAAGCCGCTGTTCGCGAATACAAAAAGGGCCAGGAAGTTGAAGCCCTCGTGTTGGCTGTGGACGTGGACCGCGAGCGCATCTCCCTAGGCATCAAGCAACTGGACTCCGATCCATTCACCACCTTCGCCACCATCAATGACAAGGGTCAAGTGGTCACAGGCAAGGTCAAGACTGTGGATGCCAAGGGCGCTGAAATCGATCTCGGCGACGACATCATCGGCTACCTGCGTGCTTCTGAAATCTCCCGCGACCGCGTGGAAGATGCACGTAACGTGCTCAAAGAAGGCGACGAAGTCACTGCTGTGGTTGTCAATGTGGATCGCAAGACCCGCAACATCCAGTTGTCGATCAAGGCCAAGGACGCAGCTGATCAAAACGAAGCCATGTCCACTTTGAGCCAGCAATCGGCTCGTGAAAACGCTGGCACCACCAGCCTGGGCGCTTTGTTGCGTGCCAAGCTGGATAACAACAATTAATTGTTGAATTGCCAATAAAAAACGACCGGTCGCTTTTCGCCCCGGTCGTTTTTTTGTCTGGAACTATTTCATGACTCGCTCCGATCTTGTTGAAGACCTGGCGGCCCGGTTTAGCCAACTCACCCAACGTGATGCTGAATTTGCGGTCAAAGCCATACTTGACGCCATGAATGATGCGCTGGTAAATGGCCATCGCATTGAAATTCGGGGTTTTGGCAGTTTTTCTGTCACACACAGACCTCCCCGCATAGGACGCAATCCGCGAAGTGGAGAAAGTGTGGCTATTCCAGAGAAGCGTGTTCCCCACTTCAAACCCGGCAAAGCCTTGCGCGAAGCGGTAGACCTGCGCACTGCAGAATTACAAGTCAAAATCAAAATTTGAGAGTACTTTGGTTGGTGCGAAGTTAGAATCAACTCGTCACTGGGGAGATAGATGGAACACTTCATGTGGCTGCTTAAGTGGGTACTTAAGGCAGCCATTTTTTTTACCCTGTTTGCTTTCGCGCTGAATAATCAGCAAGACACGACTGTGCACTTTTTTTTTGGCACACAGTGGCGTTCGCCGCAGGTTTTGGTCGTACTAACCGCTTTTGCGGCAGGTGTGGTCGTGGGCGTTTTAGGCATGGTTCCTCGATGGTGGAAACATCGCCGCGCTGCGACACGTGCGCAATTGTCCACAACTGCTTCGCTTGATTCTCATAAGTCCCAGGTCACACCTCCGAGCGCACCCCATGGACTTTGACCTGAGCTGGATTCTGTTGGGCCTGCCATTGGCATTTGTGCTGGGATGGGTTGCCTCACGACTGGATATTCGCCAATTGCGCATTGAGAACCGCCGGGCGCCAAAAGCTTATTTCAAGGGTTTAAATTTTTTGCTTAATGAGCAACAAGATCAAGCAATTGACGCCTTTATTGAAGCCGTGCAGAACGACCCGGACACATCCGAGCTGCATTTCGCACTGGGCAACTTGTTTCGCCGTCGGGGGGAATATGAACGCGCTGTTCGTGTCCATGAGCACTTGCTATCGCGCGGCGACTTGAGCTTGGCTGACCGTCAGCGGGCGCAGCATGCACTGGCGCTTGACTATCTCAAAGCAGGCCTACTTGATCGTGCTGAAGCGGCTTTGCTCAAGCTCGAAGGAACGCCATTTGAGGCACAAGCACGCTTGGCCTTGCTGGCCAACTACGAACGCAGTCGCGATTGGCTACAAGCTGCGCAGATCGCACAAAAGCTGGAACAATCCGACCAGGGAAGTTTTCATGGCCGTCTGGCACATTACTTATGTGAACAGGCAGCAACGTGCCTGGTTAAAAATGAAGTCGATCAGGCCCAATCGCTGCTTAAAGAAGCGATAACAACTGCACCTACGGCCCCGCGGCCTCGTATCGATCTGGCAAAAATATTGGCCAACCATGGCAAAGCCGATGAAGCCTACGCAGCACTTGAAGCCTCTTTCGAATCCTCACCTGCTGCCATCCCCCTGATAGCCGGACCACTGGCCGAATATGCAAGCGCCTGCGGCAAATCGCTCGATGCACTGGAAATTCTCAAGACGAATTACGAGCTCGTCCCCTCGCTGGATGTGCTCGATGCCATCGTTTCACTTGAAGCCACTATCACCGGCCCCTCGCCTACGGCTCGAGACTGGTATGTACATCATCTTGAACTTGAACCCTCGCTGGTCGCCGCCGCCAAATGGATTGCTGGTGAAAAACTAGAACACGAGCAATTTCACCCACAAGTACAAAGGGCCTTGGACCATGCGGTCAAACCGCTAACTCGTTATCGTTGTGCCGCTTGCGGCTTTGAAGCCAAACAACACTTTTGGCAATGCCCTGGCTGCCAGGCATGGGACAGTTATCCAGCCCGACGGGTGGAAGAGCTATGACAGACCTCCTTAAATCTATGACAATTTCCAGAGAAAAATTATCAAAAGCAAGTGTTCTGGTAGTCGGCGATGTGATGCTGGATCGCTACTGGTACGGTGCTGTGGACCGTATTTCGCCTGAAGCCCCCGTACCCATCGTGCGAATCACACACGAAGAAGAGCGCAACGGTGGTGCCGCCAATGTCGCCTACAACGTAGTGACGCTGGGAGCCCAATCCTCCCTACTCACCGTAGTAGGTAACGATGAAGCCAGTCACAAACTGGAGGCGCTGGTGGCTGATACGGGCATCCGAACCCACTTTGGTCGTGATGCGGAGTTGAAAACCACCGTCAAACTACGAGTGATTGGACGCCAGCAACAACTGCTTCGCCTCGATTTCGAAAACACGCCTAAAACTGAAGTACTGGCCTCACAAACAGCCACATTTGCCAAACTGCTGCCCGAACACGATGCCGTGTTGTTTTCAGACTATGGCAAAGGGGGCTTGGCTCACGTCGGTGACATGATTGAGCGTGCCCGCACGGCGGGAAAGCCCATTCTGATCGATCCCAAAGGCACCGACTATTCTCGCTATAAAAATGCCAGTGTCATCACCCCCAATCGCGCTGAATTACAGCAAGTGATTGGTTTCTGGCGTGACGAATCTGATTTGCAAATAAAAGTACAAAATCTGCGCCAGCAGCTTGGCCTGATGGCCGTGTTGCTGACGCGCAGCGAAGAAGGCATGACGCTGTTTGATGCCCAAGGCCAACTACACGTCAGCGCTCAGGCCCGCGAAGTGTTCGACGTAACGGGAGCCGGCGACACTGTCATAGCGACCATGGCTGCATTGGTGGCTGCAGGCATGACCATGCGGGAAGCGCTGCCACTGTCCAACCGGGCTGGTGGACTGGTGGTGGGCAAATTTGGCACAGCCACAGTTTCTTATGAGGAGTTGTTTGCATGACCCGAATCGTTGTCACGGGTGCAGCCGGTTTTATTGGCAGCAACCTTATCAAAGGCTTGAATGCGCGAGGCTACGACGACATCATCGCCGTAGACGATTTGACGCAAGGCGACAAATTCCGCAACTTGGCCAACCTGCAAATTGCCGACTACGTGGATGCATCCGTGTTTTACGAACAATTTACCCATGGTGCCTTCGGCCAGATCGAAGCGGTTTTTCACGAAGGCGCCTGTAGCGACACCATGGAAAGCAACGGCAAATACATGATGGATAACAACTACACCACTTCGCTTAGTTTGTTCCATGCTTGTCAAAAACGCGGCTCACGTCTTCTGTATGCATCCAGTGCAGCCACTTACGGCGGCTCAGACATATTCCAGGAATCACCGGCCTACGAGCGCCCTCTCAATGTCTATGGTTACTCCAAACTGCTGTTTGACCAACGCATGCGGCGTGAATGCGGTATCGACTTCCAGCGCTCCATCATTGGCAAAACCGGGCAGGTTGTAGGGTTCAGATACTTCAATGTCTATGGACCTCACGAGCAGCACAAAGGCCGCATGGCCAGTGTCGCTTTTCACCAGTTCAACCAGTTTGAGCTTGAAGGCAAAGTCAAGCTGTTTGGGGACTACGGCGGCTACGGCCCCGGCGCGCAAATGCGCGATTTCGTTTTTATTGACGACGTGGTGGCGGTTAATCTTTGGTTTTTTGACCACCCTGACATATCTGGCATATTCAACCTGGGTACCGGGCGAGCGCAGCCCTTCAATGACGTGGCAAGCTCGGTTGTTAACACCCTTCGTGGCATTCAGGGCCAAGCTGAAATGTCGCTTGAAGCCATTGCTGAAGCCGGGCTTATTGAGTACATCGCTTTTCCTGAAGCGCTGCGAGGAAAATACCAGAGCTACACCCAGGCAGACTTGACAGCTTTACGCGCCACAGGCTGCAATCACCAATTTGCCGACGTACAAACAGGCGTTTCGAAATATGTGCAATGGATGGCTGCATCAAAGTCCTGAAAGAACTCCTCATGCTGAAAAAAATTCTGGCGATCATCACACTGTGCTTGGCAGTAACCAGCTATGCCGCCGTAGAGGTGAATACGGCGACCGATGCGGAACTGGACAGCATCAATGGCATTGGCCCTGCCATGTCAGGCAAGATCCTTAAAGAGCGTAAAAATGGTGACTTTAAGGACTGGAACCAATTGATGCAACGCATCAAAGGCATACGCGCAAAAAACGCTGCCAAGTTTTCTGGGCAAGGTATGACGGTCAATGGTCAAGTATTTCAAAACCCCACAGCAATATCAACCAGCAGTTCAGATAAAAAATAATTTACAGTTACTACTGCAAGCTCATGTGCCCATGTTGACTTGCACTCGTACATTGCCAAATCTGCAATGTGCAACAAATCATTGAGCTGATCCCCATCATTGGGGTACAAGGCCAAACCAAGACTGGCCCCCACTTTGACCATCTCGCCGCTGTCCAGCATAACCGGCTTGCATAATATCTCGATCAGATGGCGCCCAATTTGAGCGCGTTCCTGCACTTTGTCCGTGGATTCAATAATCAAGACAAACTCATCCCCGCCCAAACGAGCCACCGTATCGGTCGACCTCACCGCACCCGTCAAGCGACTGGCAGTGGCAAGCAGTATGGCGTCCCCTGCTGCATGACCAAAGTTATCGTTGATAGCCTTGAAATCATTCAAGTCAATCATTAAAAGCGAAAAGCTTTTATTGCTGCGCTTAGCCCGTTCCACAGCAAGCTGAAATCGGTCAGCCAGCAAAATTCGATTGGCCAGCCCCGTCAGGTCATCGTGGTTAGCTCGAACTCTTAATGACGTCTCTGCGACTCTGAGTTGCTCATTTTCCTTTTGAAGCAAATGCACTTTCAGTGCAGCGCAGTCTGTAACGCATGAATCCTTGTTTTTCAACCCATCGCACATTTGCCATTCAGATGCGCTTAGTTGTGCCAAGGCCTGATCACGCTGCAAACGGACAAACCTCAACTTCTGCCACATCATGAAGGGAGCGCCAAGCAACAACATGGAAAAGACTGCCAAAAACAGCGACAGCCCTGCATCTGCAATTTCAGAGTTAATCCACGTAAACAGATCCAGCGCCAGTGCAAAAATCAGCACTATAGCAATCGCGAATCAAAATGCAGGATTCTGAAAGGTTTGGAAATTGTCGGTAAAGCGAGAAGAAAGAGACCGAGAGAGCTTGTGCCAATCGTGCTGAAAAAAGTTCTTGATGGCGCAGCTGAAG